>FMJZ01004788.1_pt1 | contig 21872 bp, 36 predicted proteins | sample 1987881 | NCBI WGS metagenome assembly FMJZ01 (sample SAMEA4378227, study PRJEB15110) | soil metagenome | biome: soil; feature: Field; material: Soil | place: India | collected 2015-03-11 | depth 0 m
TGCAGGCGTGGTGACCAAGATTATCGAGTAACAGCAGGAGGCAGGAAGTATGGCGCGTCGAGACTTTCAGAACAAGGTGCGAATTCGCTTGCGGGCGTATGACCACCGGGTGCTCGACCAGTCGGTGCAAAAGATAGTGGACACGGCGCGTCGCACGGGCGCCCGTATTTCGGGACCGGTGCTTCTGCCGACAGAGCGCAACCGGTTTTGTGTCATTCGCGGACCCCATATTGATAAGGAGTCGATGGAGCACTTTGAGCTGTGCACGCACAAGCGGCTCATCGACATTCTGGATGCGGGTCCGAAGACCATCGACGCGCTCATGCGGCTTGACCTTCCGAGCGGCGTGGACATCGAAATCAAGTAGGAGCAAAACCGATGGCAGTACAGGCGATTTTAGGCAGAAAAATCGGCATGACCCAGATCTTCGATGAGACTGGACAGGCCATCCCGGTCTCGGTAATAGAAGCGGGTCCCTGCGTGGTAACGCAGATAAAGACCCCGGAGAAGGATGGGTATGTCGCCGTACAGGTGGGCTTTGGGGAAGTCTCCCCGAAGCGGGTCAACAAGCCCATGAAAGGGCATTTCAAGAAAGCGAACGTTTCTCCGCTTCGCCACCTGCGTGAGGTACCGGTGGACGACCTCAGCGGGATCGAAGTGGGGCAGGAGATTCGCGTCGCCGACGTGTTCAAAGCTGGCGACAAGGTGAAGGTCACCGGCACGTCCAAAGGGCGCGGCTTCCAGGGTGTGGTGAAGCGTCACCACTTCCATGGAGGTCCCCAGTCGCACGGTTCAATGATACACCGCAAGCCGCAGTCCAGCGGTGCTACCGATGCGGCGCGCACCTTCAAGGGCGTGAAGAAGCCGGGTCACATGGGCGCGGAGCGCGTCACGCAGAAGGGACTGACCATCGTGCGCGTGGACGCCGAGCGCAACCTGCTGCTGGTGCGGGGGGCTGTTCCCGGCGCCAACGGCGGACTGCTGTATATCGCCAGGGACGAGAGGGGATAAGGCGATGCCAAAACTGAGTGTGTACAATCAGACGGGGCAGCCCGTGCGAGAGATAGAGTTGTCGGATGAGGTTTTCGCCTCGGACGTGCGTGCTGACCTGATGCACGCGGCGGTGGTTGCCGAGCAGGCGAACGCCCGACAGGGCACGGCGGACACCAAAACGCGCGGCGAGGTGCGAGGAGGCGGACGCAAGCCCTGGCGCCAGAAGGGCACCGGACGCGCTCGCCAGGGGTCTATTCGTGCTCCGCACTGGAGGCACGGTGGCACGGTGTTCGGTCCGCACCCGCGCGACTACAGCCAGCACCTGCCGAAGAAGGTGCGTCGGGCGGCGATGCGCAGTGCGCTGACCGCCAAGATGGAAGAGAACGCCTTCGTGACGGTGGAGAGCATCCACTTTGACGAGATAAAGACGCGCCACGCGGTGCAGTTCCTGAAGGGGCTGAGCATTGATGACCCGCGCCGCGTGCTGGTTCTGCTGCCCGAGCATGACGAAGTGGTGTGGAAGAGCTTCCGCAACCTGCCGGGTGTGGAGGTGCGCATTTCGCCAGCGGTTTCGGTGAGGGATGTTCTGCTGGCGCGTCGGATTATCACCACCCCTGAGGCGTTGCAGAAGCTGCAGGAGGTGTGTGCCCGATGAAATCACCTTACGAAATCATCCTGCATCCGGTGATTACCGAGCGAAGCACCGATAACGCCCGCATGGGGCGCTACACCTTCGCGGTAGCGCGGGATGCGAACAAAATCGAGATTAAACAAGCGGTAGAAGCCATCTACCGGGTGAACGTGCTGAAGGTCAACGTGATGAACGTGCGCGGCAAGCGTCGCCGTGTGGGGCGAATGCCTGTGGGCGAGACCGCGAGCTGGAAGAAGGCGATTGTCACGGTACAGCCCGGTCAGCGCATCGAAGCGTTCGAGGTCACGTAGTGGCAACAGGAGGCGCAAAGGAGTAAGCCATGCCGATACGACAGTTAAAACCGACCTCCCCGGGTCGCCGCTTCATGGCGGTGTCGACCTTTGAGGAGATTACGCGCGAAGAGCCGGAGAAGTCCCTGCTGGCGCCACTGAAGAAGAGTGGCGGGCGCAACAATCAGGGACGCATCACCGCACGCTTTCGCGGTGGCGGCAACAAGCGGCGCTACCGGATTATTGATTTCAAGCGCGATAAAATCGGTGTGCCGGGCAAGGTGGTCAGCATTGAGTACGACCCCAACCGTTCGGCACGCATCGCCCTGATACAGTATGTGGACGGTGAGAAACGGTACATCCTTTGCCCGGATGGGCTGAAGGTGGGTGACCAGGTACTCAGCGGCGAGAACGCCGACATCAAGCCGGGCAACGCCCTGCCTTTGCGGGCAATCCCGCTGGGCACGGTGATACATAACATCGAGCTGGTTCCCGGCAAGGGCGGACAGCTGGTGCGCAGTGCAGGTGCGGCGGCGCAGCTGGTCGCCAAGGAGGGTAAGTATGCGCAGGTGCGCCTGCCGTCCGGCGAGGTGCGCATGATCCATCTGGAGTGCAAGGCAACCATCGGCCAGGTGGGACACGCCGAACACGAGAACGAGTCGCTGGGCAAGGCGGGCAAAAGCCGCTATCTGGGCAAGCGTCCGCATGTGCGCGGTTCGGCGATGACGCCGCGTGACCACCCGCACGGTGGTGGCGAGGGCAAGGCGCCTGTCGGTCGGCGCGGTGGTCCGGTAACCCCGTGGGGCAAGCCCACTCTGGGCAAGAAGACCCGCCGCCGCAAGCAATCGGACAAGTTCATCGTCCGGCGGCGCAAGTAAAGGAAGGCGACTGGAGGGATCGCTGGGATGTCACGTTCTATCAAAAAGGGACCGTATATAGACCCGAAACTGCTGAAGAAGATTCAGGCACTGAACGCCGCTGGCGAGAAGCGGATTATCAAGACCTGGTCGCGTCGGTCTACCATCCTGCCGCTGATGGTGGGGCACACGATTGCGGTGCACGACGGCAGGAAGCATGTGCCGGTGTTCATCACCGAGAACATGATTGGGCACAAGCTGGGAGAGTTTGCCCCGACCCGCACATTCCGGGGGCACCCGGGGCACCATACCGACCGCACAACACGCAAGAAGTGAGGCAGAACCATGGCACGTGCGATAGCGAGATATGTTCGGGTGTCACCGCGTAAGGCGCGGTTGCTGATAGAGGCGATTCGCGGGCAGTATGTGCCCGAGGCGATAGCGTTTCTGCGCTTTTCACCCCAGCGGGCTGCCCGTCCCATCCTGAAAGTGGTGCAGTCGGCGGCGGCGAACGCGGTGTTTCTGGCGGAGCGCGATGGAGATACTGTGGACGAGAACAACCTGAAGGTCGTGCACGCCGTGGTAGACGAGGGTCCACGCATCAAGCGCATTCGTCCTCGGGCGATGGGACGCGCCTACCCCATTATCCGACCCACCTGTCATATCACGGTGCAGGTGGAGGAGGTAGAGCGTCCCCAGCCTGCGGCACGACGAGCACGCCATGCCGGCGGTGCAAGTGCACCGCAAACACCGACAACCGAAAGTTAGCGTGAGGGAACCGAAGGAGGTTCAGTTTGGGACAGAAGATTCATCCAATCGGTTTTCGCGTGGGCATCATCCGCGACTGGGACAGTCGCTGGTACTCGGCAAAGGACTACGCGAACTGGGTATACGAGGACTATAAGATACGACGTTTCCTGAAGAAGGACCTGCCCAAGCGTCGTCCTGACCTTGCGGCGGCAGCCATCTCGCGTGTGGAGATCGAGCGTGCGGCGAACCGGGTGGAGGTCACCATCTTCTCTGCCCGACCGGGCATCCTGATTGGTCGTCAGGGCAGAGGGCTGGAGGAGATACGCCAGGCTCTGGTGCATCTGCTCGACCCCACCTACCGATGGCGCGCGGCACGCGACAAGAACGCCCGCCCGGCTCAGGAGGTGCATGTGCACGTTCAGGAGGTGAACGAGCCGGACAAGGACGCGCAGCTGGTGGCAGAGAACATCGCTCAGCAAATCTCGCGTCGCGTGTCCTACAAGCGGGCGATGCGCCAGGCGATTCTGCGCACGATGCGTGCAGGTGCACTGGGTATCAAGGTGCGGGTCGCCGGGCGATTGGCTGGAGCCGAAATGGCGCGTTCCGAAGTGGATAAGATGGGCAAAATCCCTTTGCAGACGATACGTGCGGATGTGGATTACGGCTTTGCGGAAGCACCGACGACCTACGGCAACATCGGCGTGAAGGTGTGGATTTATCGTGGCGACATCCTGCCCGGTCAGAAGGTAGAAGAAGAAAGCCGGGAGGTGACTCCTGTGGTTCCGCAGGAGGGTGAGCGTCCCGCCGGGCGCCGTCGTCGAGGTCGCAGAGGAGGAAGGAGGCAACGCGGCAATGTTGATGCCGAAACGAGTTAAATATCGCCGACAGCATCGCGGTCGACGCAAGGGCAAGGCATCGGGCGCCGTTAAGCTTGATTTCGGTGAGTATGGACTTCAGGCGCTGGAGTCCTGCTGGTTGACCAGTAACCAGATTGAAGCGGCGCGTATCGCGATGACCCGCCATATCCGCCGCGGTGGAAAAATCTGGATTCGGGTCTTTCCCGACAAGCCCTATACGAAGAAGCCAGCCGAGACCCGAATGGGTAGCGGCAAGGGTGCGCCGGCGGGATGGGTAGCCGTGGTGAAACCGGGGCGCATCCTGTTCGAGATGGCTGGCGTCTCGGAAGAGCTGGCGCGTGAAGCGATGCGTCTGGCATCACACAAACTACCGATTGCTACCAAATTCGTCACACGACGGGATTTCGAGGGAGAATATGAAACCGTTGAAACCGGAGGAGCTCCGCAAACTGAGCCTGCCGGAGCTGCATCAGAGGTTACAGCAGGAGAGGGAGAGGCTGTTCCAGCTCCGACAGAATAAGGCGATGCGGAAACTGGGTGATACCGCAAGCATCCGCATCACGCGACATAACATCGCGCGCTTGCTGACTATCATCAACGAGAAGCAGCGCGCCGGGCAGAGCGTGTAACGGATGGGAGGAACGTCAATGGCTGAGAACGAGGTAGTCACGCGCGGACGCCGCAAGGTGCGAGTGGGCGTTGTGGTGAGCGACCGCATGGACAAAACGGTGGTGGTGGCGGTGGAGCGCATCATGCGCCATCCGCTGTACGGCAAAACGGTCAAGCGCACCAAAAAGTTCCACGCGCACGATGAAAACAACGAGTGCCAGGTGGGCGATGTGGTGGAAATCATGGAGACGCGCCCCCTGAGCAAGACGAAGCGCTGGCGGGTGTCGCGCGTGATCCAGAAGGTACAGTAAGGGGAGGTATCCATCATGATACAGATATATACCCGGCTCAAGGCTGCCGATAACTCGGGCGCGCGCGAGCTGATGTGCATTCGCGTGCTGAAAGGCTCGAACACCCGCTACGCCCGTGTTGGGGACGTCATTGTGGCGGTGGTGAAGTCGGCGACGCCTGGAATGCCGGTCAAAAAGAGCGATATTGTGAAGGCGGTGGTCGTTCGCACCAAGCAGCCGATCCGCCGCCCCGACGGGTCAACGCTGCGCTTTGACGAGAACGCCGCCGTCGTGGTAACGAACAGCCTGGAGCCTCGCGGCACACGAATCTTCGGACCGGTCGCCCGCGAACTGCGCGAGCGCAACTTCATGCGCATCATCTCGCTGGCGCCGGAAGTGCTGTAGGAGAGGAGAACCCATGAGCACTGCAACTGCTAAGAAAAGGCAGAGTGGGCGCGTGGTGCGCCCGTTGAAGATACGCAAGGGGGACCTGGTGGAGGTCATCGCGGGCAAGGACCGCGGCAAGCGTGGCAAGGTGATTCACACCTTCCCGCGCGAAAACCGCGTGCTGGTGGACGGCATCAACATCGTGGTGCGTCACCAGAAACCCCGCTCCGTCAGCCGGGCTACCCCTCAGACACAGACGGGGCGCGTGGAGAAACCAGCACCCCTGCATATCTCGAAGGTGATGCTGGTATGTCCACGCTGTAACCAGCGCACACGCATTGCGGTCTCGCTGACTCAGGACGGCAAGCGTGTTCGCACCTGCAAGAAGTGCAAGGAGTACATCGACTCGGTATAAATCGTCCCCGCCTTTTGGGCGGTTATGGAGTGGTGTGAAACGATGAGTGAAGCAACACAGACGCGATACGTATCAAGGCTGAAGGAGAAATATTATAAGGAAGTCGTGCCCCAGCTGATGCAGCAGTTCGGGTACAAGTCCATCATGCAGGTTCCGCGCCTGGTGAAAGTGGTGATTAACATGGGCGTGGGACAGGGCGAGCAGGACCCGAAACAGCTGGATGGGGCAGTGCGCGACCTGGCGGCAATCTCCGGGCAGAAGCCGGTGATTACCCGCGCACGCAAGTCTATCTCGAACTTCCGCATCCGGCAGGGACACCGCATCGGCGCGAAGGTCACCCTGCGCGGCGACCGGATGTACGACTTTCTGGACAAGCTGATGAACATCGTCCTGCCGCGCGTGCGCGACTTTCAGGGCGTTTCGCCGAACTCGTTTGACGGGCGAGGCAACTTCTCCATGGGCATGCGCGAGCAGCTGGTATTCCCCGAGATTGTGTACGACCAGGTAGACCGTATTCGGGGAATGGACATCTGCATTGTGACGACTGCGCGTACCGACGAAGAGGCGCGTGCGCTGTTAGCTGCTCTGGGGATGCCGTTCCGCCAGCGCTAAGAGGCAGGCGGTATATCAGGGGAACTACAAACAGGAGGGCGTTTCGGTGAAACAGGTTGGCATTAAGGCGATACGCAATGTGGCTTTCGTGGGACATGGAGGCTCGGGTAAGACCAGCCTGACGGAGGCTCTGCTTTTTGCCACTGGCGGCACCGACCGCATGGGCAAGGTGGAGGATGGCAACACGGTTTCGGATTTTGACGCGGACGAAATCAAGCGCAAAATCAGCATCAATGCCTCCGTCGTGCCCATCGAGTGGAAAGAGCATAAAATCAACGTGATCGACGCCCCCGGTTACCTGGATTTTGTCGGTGATATGGTGGGTGCTCTGCATGTTGCAGATGCTGCGGTGCTGGTGACGCCTGCTCAGGGTGCGCCTGAAGTGGGCTTCGACATCGCGCTGGAGTACATTGAAAAGCGCGGCATCGCCCGGGCGGTGTTCATCAGCAAGATGGACCGGGAAAACGCGGACTTCGAGGCGCGATTGAAGGAATTGCGTGACCGGTTTGGCACGCGCGTGGTGCCGGTTATCGTGCCGATTGGAGCCGAAGCGGCGTTTGAAGGGGTCATTGACCTGATTTCCATGCGCGCCGTGCGCGGCGTGGGCGCAAAAGCAACCGAGTCCGAAATCCCTGCCTCCCTGCAGGAGCAGGTCAACCAATACCATGAGTGGCTGGAAGAGTCGGCGGCGGAAGGCGACGACGAGCTGACCCTGAAGTACCTGGAAGGCGAGCCATTGACCCCCGAAGAGGTGCGCCGGGGGCTGAAAGAGGGTATCACCAGCGGGAAGCTGATACCGGTGGTGTGTGGTTCGGCAAGTAATCTGAGTGGGCTGACCGCTTTTCTGGACTTTATCATCGGCGAGTTCCCCTCGCCGGCGGACATGCCGCCGGTGAAAGGCACGAACCCGCAGACGGGGCAGGAAGAGACGCGCAAACCCGACGACAACGAGCCTCTGGCGGCGTTCGTGTTCAAGACGATGGCGGACCCGTATGTGGGCAAGCTGACCTACTTCCGGGTGATGTCGGGGGTTCTGCGCTCGGACAGCCACGTGTGGAACGCCAACAAAGAGCGCGATGAGCGCGTTGGGCAGATTTTCTTTGTGCGTGGCAAACAGCAGGAACCGACTTCTGCTGTCCACGCCGGGGATATCGGCGCCATCGCCAAACTGCAGGAGACCAGCACCGGCGATACGCTGACCGACCGGGCGAAGCCCATCATCCTGCCGGGCATCGAGTTCCCCGCGCCGGTGTACAGTATTGCCATTCGCGCCAAGAGCAAGGCGGACGAAGACCGGCTCGGTCCTGCGCTGGCGCGTCTGGCAGAGGAAGACCCGACCTTCCAGTATCATCGCGACCCTGAGACCGGGCAAACGGTTATCTCGGGGATGGGCGAGTCGCATCTGGACGTGGTCATCGAGCGGATGAAGCGTAAGTTCGGCACGGAGGTGAACATTGAAGAACTGCGCATTCCCTACCGTGAGACCATCCGCAGTAAAGCGCAGGCGCAGGGCAAGCACAAGAAACAAACCGGTGGTCGCGGGCAGTATGGCGACTGCTGGATCGAGATAGAACCTTATCCCGACGGGGAGTTTCTGTTCGAAGACCGCATCGTGGGCGGCGTCATTCCGAAGCAGTACATTCCTGCAGTTGAGAAGGGCGTGCGCGATGCGATGCGGCGTGGCGTGCTGGCGGGTTACCCGGTGGTGAACGTGAAGTGTGCTGTGTATGATGGCTCGTACCACACGGTGGACTCGTCGGACCAGGCGTTCCAGATAGCGGGTAGCCTGGCGTTCCAGAACGCCGCGGCGAAGGCGAACATGGTGTTGCTGGAGCCCGTGCTGAAGGTGGAGATTATCGTGCCCGAGGAGTTTCTGGGCGACGTGATCAGCGACCTGAACGGCAAGCGCGGGCGCGTGATGGGCACCGAAGGCGCGGGAGCCGGCAAGCAGAAGATTACTGCGCTGGTGCCTCAAGCGGAGATGGTGCGCTATGCCATTGACCTGCGCTCCATCACGCGGGGGCGCGGGCGGTTCAGCACCGAGTTCTCGCACTACGACGAGGTGCCGGCACACATCGCACAGCAGATTATCGAGCGCGCGAAGAAAGAGCGGGCTGAGGCAGAGAAATAATCTCGCCTGAACGGTTCATCAGGAGGAAGAAGCCTGTGGCGAAAGAGTGTCTAAAAGTCAAAGCGCGACGTCCGCAGAAGTTCAAGGTGCGGGAGTATCACCGGTGCAACGTCTGCGGTCGTCCTCGCGGTTACATTCGCAAGTTCGGTCTGTGCCGGATTTGCTTCCGCGAGATGGCGCATCGTGGACTGTTGCCCGGCGTGAAAAAGGCATCGTGGTAGATGGATGGATACCTTCGCCGTGCCTGACAGGCGCGCAGCGAACCGTCCATCACATCATAAAGGAGGAGAAGAAACATGCCTGTCAACGACCCGATTGCGGATATGCTGACCCGTATCCGCAATGCAAACATGGCGCTCCATGAGACCGTGGAGCTGGATGCGTCCAAACTGAAGATAGAAATCTGTCGGATACTGAAGGAAGAGGGCTACATCAAGGACTACGAAGTCATTGAGGCGAAGCCACAGAACCGTTTGCGCATTACCCTGAAGTACGGTGCGAAGCGTGGTATGACTCGCGAGCGGGCGATTACCAACCTGCGCCGGGTGAGCAAGCCGGGTCTGCGGGTGTATCGCAAAGCGAAGGACCTGAAGCCTGTCTATTTCGGCTTCGGTACGGCGATTGTCAGCACCTCGCGCGGCGTGATGACCGACAAGCAGGCGCGTCGGTTGGGACTGGGCGGCGAAGTGCTGGCGGAAGTGTGGTAAAATAGAGTTCGCACCGGGAAAAGGAGTGTGGTAGCATGTCGCGTATAGGCAAAAAACCGATACCGATCCCACAGGGCGTGGAAGTGCAGTGGGAACCGGGACAGATTACGGTGTCCGGTCCGCTCGGCACGCTGACCAAAAAGATACCTGCCGAGATGATTGTGCGCCGGGAGGACGGCTTCTTGCTGGTGGAGCGTCCCAGTGATGAGCGCAACCATCGCGCCCTGCATGGTCTGACCCGTACCCTGATAGCCAACATGGTGGAAGGCGTTTCCAAGGGGTATCAGCGGGTATTGCAGGTGGTTGGCGTGGGCTACCGTGCTCAGCTGGAGGGCGGCAAGCTGTCGCTGAGCGTGGGCTATGCCCAGCCGAAGGTGGTGGAACCCCTGCCCGGCATTACTTTCGAGATTGGGCAGGATGTGAACACCCGTATGCCGCTGATCACCGTGAAAGGGATAGATAAAGAGGTAGTAGGACAGCAAGCAGCCCTGATTCGGCGGGTGCGCCCGCCCGAACCCTACAAGGGCATGGGCATCCGATATCTGGGCGAACAGATACGACGCAAAGCCGGTAAGAGCGGCAAAGCTGGCGGAAAAGGCAGAGGGAAGTAACCATGATACAGCACAAGAATGTTGCACCCCGTCAACGGGGACGATTGTTGCGTCATGCGCGGGTGCGCAAGAAGATTCGCGGCACAGCCGAGCGTCCGCGCCTGGCAGTGTTTCGCAGTTTGAAGTACATCTACGCGCAGGTCATCGACGACGAGAAGGGGCATACCATCGCCGCCGCGTCGTCGCTGGAGCCTGCTCTGCGCAACTCGCTGGCTAAGACCGACGATATCGAAGCCGCGAAGGCGGTTGGACGATTGATAGCCGAACGCGCGATTGACGCCGGCGTGCGACACGTGGTGTTCGATCGCGGCGGTTACAAGTATCATGGGCGGGTGAAGGCTCTGGCAGACGCAGCACGAGAAGGGGGTCTGGAGTTCTAAAGATGGCACGAATCGACGCAGAGACACTGAACTTACAGGAGCGCGTCATCCGTACGAACCGCGTGCAGAAGACGCACAAGGGCGGTCGGACGATGAGCTGGAACGCGCTGGTAGTAGTTGGTGACGGTCAGGGTCATGTTGGCGCCGGGCTGGGCAAGGCGCGCGCTATCCCTGACGCTATCCGCAAGGGTGTAGAGGACGCCAAAAAGCGGATGATTGAGGTGCCCATCGTCGGCACTTCCATTCCGCATCAGGTGGTTACCTCCTTTGGGGCGTCCACGGTCATCCTGAAGCCCGCATCGCCCGGTACCGGCGTGGTGGCGGGCACGTCCATGCGTGCCATTCTGGAGGCTGCCGGTGTGAAGGATGTGCTGGGCAAGTGTCTCGGCTCCAGAAACCCCATCAACGTGGCATGGGCAACGATTAAAGCGTTGCAGATGCTCAAGCGCGTGGAGCAGGTCGCGCAGATGCGCGGCAAACAGCCGGAGCAGATAGTGCCCTGGATGCGCAAGTATCTGGAAGGCAAGGAGGAGGGAACCGCAGATGGCTCTTAAGATTACCCTCGTCCGCAGTCCAATCGGCTACAGCAAGCGACAGAAGCGCACGGTGGAGGCGCTGGGTCTGCGTCGGCTCCACCAGAGCGTCATCCAGCCGGATAACCCCGCTATTCGGGGCATGGTGCGCAAGATCAGTCATCTGGTCACCGTAGAAGAGGTGGCGGATGATGCGGTCAGGAAGGAGGCAGTAGATGTTTCTGCATGAACTGAAGCCCAATCCGGGCGCCACACACCGCCGCAAGCGCGTGGGACGAGGCATCGGCTCGGGGCACGGCAAGACCGCCGGGCGCGGCACGAAAGGACAGAAGGCTCGCGACCAGGTGCCGCTGACCTTTGAAGGCGGTCAGACCCCCCTGCACCGCCGCCTGCCTCGCCTGAAGGGGTTCAAGAACCCTGCGCACAAGGAGTACACGATTGTGAACGTGGCTCTGCTGGAGGAGCGCTTCGAGGCGGGCGAGGTGGTGACACCCGAACTGTTGCTGGAGCGCCGAATCATCAAGAAGCTGGAGAAGGATGGCTTGAAAGTGCTCGGTGAAGGCGAGTTGACCAAGCCGCTCACCGTGCGTGCTCATAAGTTCAGCAAATCTGCCGAGCAGAAGATTACCGCTGCGGGAGGCAGTGTGGAGGCGATTTAACCATGCTTGAGACACTGATAGCGGCATGGAAGTTACCCGACCTGCGCCGGCGCATACTATTTGTGTTTGGCGCATTTGCGGTGTACACCCTGGGGCTTCACATCCCCGTGCCCGGCATTGACCACGCGGCAATGGAGCGTCTGTTTGCTCAGGGCGGCGTGTTCGGGCTGGTGGATGTGTTTTCCGGTGGGGCACTGCGCAAGTTCACCATCTTCGCGATGGGCATCGTGCCCTACATTAACGCCTCCATCATCATGCAATTGCTGGTGGCGGCTATCCCGCAGTGGAAAGAACTGCAGAAAGAGGGCGAAACCGGGCGCAAGGAGATTGCCAAGCGCACGCGCTATCTGACGGTAGCGCTGGCGTTTCTGCAGTCGCTGGGTATCAGCATCACGCTGGTGCGCTCGCAGATTCTGACCGCAAACTGGTGGCAGCTGTTAGTTACCGCAACTGTGCTAACGGCTGGCACGATGTTCCTGCTGTGGCTGGGCGAACAGATTACCGACAAGGGCGTGGGCAACGGTGTGTCGCTCATCATCTTTGCCAGCATTACCGCCAGCCTGCCCTGGCAGATATCGAAGGTGTGGGAGTCGGTCTCCCTGCTTCAGGCGTGGATTAGCCTGGTTCTGCTGGCGGTGGTGTTCCTGGGCACCATCGTGGGCATTGTGTATGTGACCCAGGCACAGCGCAAGATACCCGTTCAACATGCGAGGCGCATCGTGGGGATGCGGCAGGTCGGCGGGCACAGCTCCTTCCTGCCGTTGAAAATCGCCATGGCGGGCGTGATCCCGATTATCTTCGCCATCTCGTTGATGCTGCTGCCGATGACCATTGCTACCGCTATCCCAGGCGATACCGGATGGGTGTATTACCTGAAACAGGCGGCGCAGTGGCTTGCACCGGGCAATAACGCCTTCGCGCTGATCATGTACGCGATTGTGATTGTTATCTTCACCTACTTCTACACGGCGGTGCAGTTCGACGTGAACGACATCGCCGATAACCTGAAGAAGTACGGCAGCTACATCCCCGGCATCCGCCCCGGCAAGCCGACAGCAGATTACCTGGACAAGGTGGTCTCGCGCATCACCTTTGCCGGAGCGCTGTTCCTGGCGGCAGTGGCGATTATCCAGTATATCGCACCGTGGATTACAGGCATTGACCTGGGTACTTTCTCGCTGGTGGGCGGCACCTCTCTGCTGATCGTGGTCGGGGTGGCACTGGAGACAATGCAAAGCATCGAAGCGCAGATGCTGATGCGCAACTACGAAGGTTTCCTGCGCGAGCAATAGTCTCGCGCAGAGATGGGTGTGCGAACCAATTGACAACCGATAGGAGTGGGAAGCGGCTGATGATATGGATTTTTCTTGGTGCCCCAGGTGCCGGTAAAGGCACTCAGGCGGAACGCCTGCGGGAGGATTTCGGTTTTGTGTCCGTCAGCACGGGCGAAATGCTCAGAGAAGCCATGAGGGCGGGTAGCGAGCTGGGCAAGACCGTGCAGGAGTATGTGACGCGCGGCGACCTGGTGCCCGATGACCTCGTGGCAGCGGTGTTGCGGGAACGGCTGGCGCAGGGCAACACTGGAAATGGCGTGATACTGGACGGCTTTCCGCGCACGGTGCGCCAGGCGGAGATTCTGGAAGAGATGCTGGCGAAGCACTGCTGGCAGCTGTGCGGGGTCCTGTATCTGGAGGCATCCGAAGAGGTCGTTCTGCAGAGGCTGGGAGGCAGGCGGAACTGTCCGCAGTGCGGCGCGAACTACCATGTGGTAACCATGCCGCCGAAGGTGGAGGGGGTCTGCGACCGCTGCGGTGCGGAACTGGTCATCCGCCCCGACGATGCGCCTGAAGCCATTCGCAAACGGCTGGAGGTGTATCATCAGCAGACCAAACCGCTGATTGCGTTTTACGACCAGCGTGGAATACTGGAGCGAATCGATGCCAGTGGCGAGGTGGACGAGGTGTATCAGGCGGTGAAGGACGCCGTCTCGCGTCGCTGGCAGAAGTGCCTGGCAGGCGAATGATTATTATCAAGAGCCCGACAGAGATCGAGAAGATACGCGCAGCAGGCAGATTGACAGCGAAAATCCTGCGCATCCTGAGCGAGTCCATCACGCCCGGCGTGACCACAACGGCGGACCTGGATGCGCTGGCAGCCATTCTGGTGAAAGAAGCCGGAGGACGCGCGGCGTTCAAGGGCTATATGGGCTTCCCTGCCCATATCTGCACCTCGGTGAACCACCAGGTGGTGCATGGGGTTCCGTCAAACCGGGTGCTGATGCCGGGCGACATCGTGAGCATCGACATGGGCGTGGAGCTGGACGGCTACTATGCGGACGCGGCGGTTACCGTACCGGTCGGTGAGATAAGCCCGGATGCGCGACGATTGCTGGACATCACGCGCCAGGCGCTTTATGTGGGCATAGACCAGGCGCAGATAGGCAAACGCATCGGCGATATCGCCTCGGCGATTCAACAGTTTGTGGAAAAGCATGGCTACTCGGTGGTGCGCGAGCTGGTAGGACATGGAGTGGGCAGAAAGATACATGAGGACCCGCCAGTGCCCAACTACGGCAAGCCCGGTAAGGGTCCGCTGTTGCGCGAGGGAATGACCCTGGCGATAGAGCCAATGGTCAATCAGGGTAAACCAGATGTGGTTTGCCTGTCGGACAAATGGACCATAGTGACAGAGGACGGCAAGCTCTCTGCTCACTTTGAACATACCGTTGCCATCACGCGTAAGGGTCCGCTGATCCTTACGGTGGAGTGAGAGAGCACCCATTAGAGTGGGTGGGAAACAGGGCATATGGCAAAGAAACAGGAGCCTGTCGAGAAGGAGAAAGGGCTGCAGGTAGAGGGCACGGTAGTGGAGACCCTGCCAAACGCGATGTTTCGCGTGCAAATTCAGGGTGGACACATCGTGCTGGCGCACGTCTCGGGCAAGATGCGGATGCATTTCATCAAAATCCTGCCTGGGGACCGTGTGCTGGTAGAGCTGTCGCCCTATGACCTGACTCGCGGGCGGATTATCTACCGCTACAAGTAGCGTGTGGTCGCCCGGTTAGGAGGAAAGCACTTGCCGAAAGGGGCTAACTTTCGGTATAATAGGTGTTTGCGTGTCCTTTTGAGCGAAAAAAGAGGTTCAGGCGATGAAAGTCAGAGCATCAGTGAAGAAAATCTGTAACGACTGCAAGATTATACGGCGTCGAGGCGTGGTTCGGGTTATCTGCAAGAAGAACCCGAAGCACAAACAGCGTCAGGGGTAAGGAGGCACGACGTTGGCACGCATTGCTGGTGTAGATTTGCCACGTGATAAAAAGATTGAATACGCCCTGCCGTATATCTACGGCATCGGTCTGTCCAGCGCGCGCAAGATACTGGCGCAGTGCGGGATTGACCCATCCACGCGCGTGCGACAGCTCACGGAAGGCGAAATCAGCCGCCTGCGCGAGGTGATTGACCGCGAGTATCGCGTGGAGGGTGAGCTGCGTCGCGAGGTTCAGCAGAACATCCGGCGGCTCATCGAGATTGGCTGCTATCGTGGACTGAGACACCGTCGCGGATTGCCGGTGCGAGGACAGCGCACGCGCACCAACGCACGCACCCGCAAGGGTCCGCGCCGCACCGTGGGCACGAAGCGGAAGAAGAAGTAACAGGGGAGGCATTATCGGATGGCAAGAAAGGTCGTTACCACGCGACAGAAAGCGAAACCGAAGAAGAACATCGTTCACGGTGTTGCGCATATCCAGTCCACCTTTAACAACACGATAGTGGCAATCACCGATGTGCAGGGCAATGTGATCGCCTGGTCCAGCGCGGGGGTGGTCGGTTTCAAAGGGGCGCGAAAGGGTACCCCCTTCGCCGCGCAGATGGCAGCGGAGGACTGTGCACGCAAAGCGATGGAGCACGGCGTGCGCAAAGTGGACGTGGAGGTGAAGGGTCCCGGTCCCGGGCGCGAAACGGCAATCCGCGCCCTGCAGGCGGTTGGGCTGGATATCCTTTCAATCAAGGACGTCACCCCGGTACCTCATAACGGTTGTCGTCCGCCCAAGCGACGCCGGGTGTAAAGGAGCAGGAGGAGTTTCACTCGATGGGTATTGCATCACCGAAGTGTCGTCTGTGTCGCCGTGAGGGCGTCAAGCTGTTTCTGAAGGGTGAGCGGTGCTACACCAAAAAGTGCGCCATTGAGCGCGAGAATCGCCGCAAGCCGCCGGGACAGCATGGCGCGATGGCGGTCAGCAAGAAGATTACCGAATACGGCAAGCAGTTGCGCGAGAAGCAGAAGCTGCGGCGCATCTATCGCATAGAAGAGCGTCCGTTCCGCACGTATGTCGCCGAGGCGATCCGCCGCCCGGGCGTGGCAGGCGAGAACCTCCTGCAGTTGCTGGAGATGCGGCTGGATAATGTCGTGTACCGGCTGGGGCTGGCGGTCTCTCGCGACCAGGCGCGGCAGATGGTGTCGCACGGCTTCTTCACCGTCAACGGGCGCAAGGTCAACATCCCTTCGTATCAGCTGCGTCCGGGCGATGAGGTAGCCGTCGCGCCGAGCAAACGCGACTCGGAACCGATTAAGAGCAATCTGGCGGGTCGTGGGGCGAATGTTCCCGAATGGCTGACCTTCGACGCCACGGCGTTGACAGGTCGAGTGGTCGCACGCCCAACCCGCGACCAGATTGACACCGACGTTGAGGAGCAGATGATTATCGAGTTCTACTCGAGATAATCTGTGAACAGGACAAAATGCCGAAGGAGGCAAAACAGTCCGAAAAATGGCAGAACCACTTCTCGTGCCGCGCATCAGAGTGATTGAACAAAGCGGCACTTACGGTAAGTTTGTGACCGAACCCTTAGAGCGGGGCTTTGCTACCACGCTGGGCAACGCCCTGCGGCGCGTATTGCTGTCATCTATCCCGGGTGCGGCGATAACCGCTATCAAGGTGGAGAAAGTGCTTCACGAGTTCTCCACCATCCCCGGGGTGAAGGAAGACACGACCGAGCTCATCCTGAACATCAAGGAGCTGGCAGTCCGCGCACCGGGCGCCGGCAAGCCAAACGAGGTCGTTACGCTGACGGTGGATGCGCGCGGTCCAGGTGTGGTGACCGGCGCGGATGTGCGTTGTCCCAACGACGTGGAGATTGCTAACCCCGAGGCATATCTGGCTACCATCAGCGAGGAAGGGGCAACCCTTCGGATGGAGCTGTATGTGCAAAGAGGTCGGGGCTATGTCGCGCCGGAAAAGGTGACCCTGCCCGATGCGCTGGCAAAGACCATCGGCGTCATCCCGATTGGGGCGATGTTCTCGCCGGTGCGCAAGGTGAACTACATCGTGGAGGCGACGCGCGTTGGCTTCAAGACCGACCTCGAGCGGCTGACGCTGGAGATATGGACAAACGGCACCATCTATCCGGTGCACGCCCTGCAGGATGCGGCGCGTATCCTGCGCGAGTTCATGGACATGTTCGTGCGGATGGATGCCAGCGCTTCCCTGCCGTTGCCGCCGGAGGCGGTGCTGTTGCCGGTTGATGTGCCGGACGTGCCGGTGGAAACTCTTGATTTCTCGGTGCGCACCTATAACTGCCTGAAGCGGGCAGGTATCACCAACGTGCGCGACCTGGTGCGCCACACCGAAAGCGAGCTGATGAACATTCGGAACTTCGGCAAGAAGTCGCTGTACGAGGTGCGGGAGAAGCTGGCACAGCTCAACCTGACCCTGCGTGGCGAGAGCCTTGACCAGGTGCGCGAATACCTGGCAACCGCTGCGCAGTCGCACCACGAGGAAGAAGAGGAAAACAAGGAGTGACCTATGCGGCATCTGGTTGGTAAGCGTAAATTGGGACTGCCCAGTGACCAGCGTCGTGCGTTACTGCACGGGCTGACACAGCAGTTGTTTATTCACGAAGCCATTCGCACCACCGACACGCGGGCGAAAGAGGTGCGTTCCATCGCTGAGCACATCATCACGCTGGCGAAGCGGAACGACCTGCACTCGCGGCGGCTGGCTCGACGCATCTTGAAATCGGAGAGCCTGGTGAAGCGAGTGTTTGATGAGATTGTCCCGCGTTATGCCAGCCGCAACGGCGGTTACACGCGGATGGTGCGCCTGGGCAATCGTCGCGGCGATGGCGCGATGCTGGTCCTGCTGGAACTTATCCAGTGAGTGTTTTCTATGCGAACGATTGCCGTGGTCATCGAATATGATGGCACGGATTTCGCAGGCTTTCAGGTACAGCAAGGTAAACGCACGGTGCAGGCAGAACTGTGCCGGGCGGTGCAGAAGATAACAAAAGAAAAGGTAGCTGTTATCGGCGCGAGCCGAACCGATGCGGGAGCACACGCGACAGGGCAGGTGGTGCACTTCCGGACCACATGCCGTATCCCGATAGAGCGAGTGCCGGCAGCGCTGAACAGCGTGTTGCCCAGAGATATTGCGGCGCGATGGGCATGGGAGGCAGATGACAGCTTCCACGCTCGATACAGCGCCCTTTCGCGGGTATACCGGTATACGGTGTGGAACCATCCGGTGCGCTCTGCGCTGATGGAGCGATATGCCTATCGCGTGAGCCAGCCTCTGGACATTGAAGCGATGCAGGAAGCGACGCGGTATCTGATTGGCAAGCACGATTTTGCCGCTTTCGCATCGGAAGTAGGGCGCTATCGGAATACAGTGCGCGAGGTGTACAGCGCCCATCTGCTGGCGAGACAGCCGCTGGTGTGGCTTCGTATTGAAGCGAACGGCTTCCTGCAGGGTATGGTACGCGCCATCATGGGCACGTTGATAGAAGTGGGCTTAGGCAAACGCACGCCCGACGCGATGGCGCAGTTGCTGGAAAGCGGCACCCGGCAACAGGCGGGTTTCAACGTGCCAGCGCACGGACTGTGCCTGGTACGGGTGAACTACGACAGGAGCACTATTCTGAAAAAGGGAGTAACAGGCGGGTAAAGGGTAATGACCATGAAAACCTATTCAACCAAGCCATCGGACATAAAGCGCGAGTGGTTCGTGGTGGACGCGACGGATAAACCGCTGGGTCGCCTGGCGGCGGAGGTGGCGAAGATTCTGCGCGGCAAACACAAGCCCATTTTCGCGCCGCATCTGGATACCGGCGATTTCGTGATTGTGGTCAACGCCAGCAAGGTGAAGCTGACGGGTCACAAAGACGAGGAGCTCATCTACTGGCACACCATGTGGCCCGGCGGATTGCGCTCGATATCGCGCGGCAAGCTGATTGCCGAAAAGCCAGAACGGGCGATACGTCGCGCGGTGAAGGGGATGCTTCCGCACAACAAGCTGGGCAATGCGATGATACGCAAGCTGAAGGTGTATGCGGGACCGGAGCATCCGCACGAGGCTCAGCAACCGAAGCCGCTGGAGATTAAGGTTTAGCGAGGGAGACTATGGCAGAGGAACAGGTACGCTATTATGCAACGGGTCGTCGCAAGACGGCGGTCGCGCGGGTGTGGCTGATGCCGGGCACGGGCAATATTATCATTAACGGCAAGCCGGCGCGCGAGTACCTCGGCAGGTTCACGCTGGAAGCGATGGTGAGACAGCCCTTCGCGGTGACCAACACGGAAGGGCAGTTTGACGTGGTCGCTTACTGCAAGGGTGGCGGATTAAGCGGGCACGCGGGTGCGGTGCGCATGGGCATTGCGCGCGCTCTGATTCAAGCCAAGCCCGAACTGCGTCCGACCCTGCGTCAGCTGGGCATCGTCACGCGCGACCCGCGCGTCAAGGAGCGCAAGAAGTACGGGCGCAAACGCGCACGCCGTGCGTTCCAGTACGTCAAGCGTTAATGCAGGTTGCAGTCGCATCACGGAAAAAGCCCCTGCGTCCGCGGGGGCTTTGTTTTTACGCGCCCTCAGGCGAGATGGGGGATTTGTGCTTGCGGGGAGGCTCTATTCTGGCGTCCAACACCTGCCAGACACCGAATTCGTGCGCTTCCGCAATGGCATCCTCAGTTGCCCGTTCGCCAGCTACGACAGGAACAGTGCGTGTGCCGATTTTTGCAATGGTCTGTGCTCGCCGGAGCGCACGCCGGGTATCGTCCAGACCGATACCCCATGAAATCTCTACGACCAGGTAGACAGGTTCGCCATCCTCATGCCAGCGTCCACGCACTACCAGGTCAGTATCCAACAGGTCATCACGCTCCTGGGGGGTGATTTTACCCGATTCCAGCGCTTCTTCCAATAAGTGGTCCAGCTCTTCTGCACTGAGCGCATGAGTGCGCCTTACTAACTTCCCAAAGAAAGCAGGCGCTCGGGAGGCGTAGAGATGTTCCAGTGCCCACTGTTTTAGCTTGCCGATGTCGTCAGTAATCCTGTTCGCCCAGGTGACAAGGGCATCCACACGCTGGGTCAGCTGGTCCACCCTTTCGGTGAGTTCGTCCAGTCGTATGGTTAGCTGATTGACCCTTTCAGTGAGCTCGTCCAGCCTTATGGTTAGTTGATTGACCTTTTCAGCGAGCGTATCTACTCGTTGTGTGAGTTGCTCCAGAATAGCAGCGGTTCTGTCTAGTCTCTTGTCTGTCTGTTTTTGTGCCTCAGCCAGTTCGCGCACCAGGTCCGGCAAATGCAACATCTCCTCGCTGAGCACTACGCGACGCAGTTCAGCGCGCCATTCTGGGTGTTGTTCCAGCAAGGCAAGAAGCTGGTGGAAGTCTTCTACTGCAAAGCTCATGTGTATCATCCTCACCCTGACGTCTGTATCCTATTATAGCATAGGGGGTCCTTTTTGTGTGTGTGTTGACTTTACGCTCCCATCGCGATACATTATGCACGGAGAGACTATCACAGGAGGTTGTTTGGGATGAATGCGACCCTTCAGAACTGGTTGAGCGAGCAGCTGGAGGAGCTGAAGCGTCAGCACCTGTATAAGGTTCCCCCCATCCTGCAGAGTGCGCCCGGAGGACGTGTGATACTGAACGGTAAAGAGGTGGTCAACATGTCCTCCAACAACTATCTGGGCTTATGCACTCATCCGCGCATGAAGCAGGCAGCGATAGAGGCGATTGAAAAGTGGGGCGTGGGCGCAGGAGCAGTGCGCTGGATTGGCGGCACCATGAGCCTGCACGACGAGCTGGAGCAGAAACTCGCCCAGTTCAAAAAGACGGAGGCGGTGCTGGTGTTTCAGTCGGGCTTCGCGGCGAATTCCGGTACTATTCCCGCGGTGATGCAGGAAGGCGATGTGATTATCTCTGACGAGCTGAACCATGCCAGCATCATCGACGGCGTACGGCTGAGCGGCGCAGCCTACAAGAAGAGCGAGGGCTACGTCTACCGGCACAAAGATATGAACCACCTGGAGGACATCCTGAAACGCTGTGGACACTTCAAGAAGCGCATGATTATCACCGATGGCGTGTTCAGCATGGACGGCGATATCGCTCCCCTACCCGACATCGTTGCCCTGGCGGAGAAGTACGATGCGCTGGTGATGGTAGACGATGCTCATGCCAGCGGTGTGCTGGGTGAACACGGCTCGGGCACAACGTCGCACTTCGGCTTATACGGGCGCGTGGACATCCAGCTGGGCACGCTGTCGAAGGCTTTCGGCGTCATCGGGGGATATATCGCTGGGTCGCGCCTTCTGAAGGAGTGGCTGATTAACCGCGGACGTCCCTATCTGTTCAGCACGGCGCATCCGCCCGCTGTGGTCGCCGCGCTGATAGCGGCGGTGGACATCCTGATGACCGACCCCGAACCGATGAAACGCCTGTGGGAAAACACGCGCTACTGGAAGGAGAACCTGCAGAAGCTGGGCTTTGACACGATGGGTAGCGAAACGCCTATCACGCCCATCTACATCGGCGAGGAAGAGAAGGCACAGCGGATGCAGGAGCGACTGTTCGAGGAGGGCGTGTTCGCGCTGGGTATCGTGTATCCCACCGTGCCGAGGGGTAAGGCGCGCATTCGCACCATGCCGTCTGCAGTGCACACCCGCAAGGACCTGGACGATGCGCTGGAAGCCTTCGCGAAGGTTGGCAGGGAGATGGGGTTGATTTAAATCGGCGTGCTTGGCGAAAACCGGAATTTGCAGGCTACTTTGCAACCCCCTACCTGCAGAGGCTAATCTTTTCAGGTTTTTGGGGACAACCCTGCAACTGAAAGTTGCTAGCTACTTTGGAGTGCTGAAGCTTGCTTCAGCAACCCTAATCTGC
>FMJZ01012140.1_pt1 | contig 21837 bp, 25 predicted proteins | sample 1987881 | NCBI WGS metagenome assembly FMJZ01 (sample SAMEA4378227, study PRJEB15110) | soil metagenome | biome: soil; feature: Field; material: Soil | place: India | collected 2015-03-11 | depth 0 m
GGGTGGCGTGAGACGGCCGGCGGCTGGGCAGCCGCCGGGTCGTTGGCGCTGCCGTCGGCTTTTTGGGCAAGAGCGGAGGCGTCCTTCGTGAAACAGACTGTAAGAAGGGGTGGGGGTGCTTCATCGAGTCTGGCATTGCGTTCTTGTCGGCGGTCATTCAGATTTGCGCTTGGTTGTCCATCATGTGCGCGCGCGGTGGGCAAACACGTCATGGGGGTGGAAAGGGGGACAGGCTTGAGTAAGTTATAAGACGCCAGATTTGTGTATTAGCCGTACACCCTGATCCATTTTTGATCATTTCTTGGAGGACAAGATGAAGCGGAAAGCCAATTCCTTGAGTGCAGTGCTGAGGTCGCTGATGATCGGGTTGGCACTGGCAGTGGGTTTTTTGCCTGGGGGCAGCGTCCGTGCTGCCGGCGTGCGCTATGCTGCGCCAACAGCCCAAGGCAGCGGTAACTGCTCCAATTGGGCAAACGCCTGCACCCTGCAGACCGCCATAACCATTGCGCGCAACGGCGATGAAATCTGGGTCAAGGCTGGCGTGCATTACCCCGGCGCGGCCGGCAACCGCAGCGCCACCTTCACCCTGAAAAGTGGCGTAGCAATCTACGGTGGCTTTGCCGGGACGGAGACGCAGCGCAGTCAGCGCAACTGGAGGGTGAACAAGACCATTCTCAGCGGTGACATTGACAACGCATCATCCCCCGACGCTCACGGTGGCGACTTCATCAACGAAAACGCCTCTCAGATTCAGGGGAATAATGCTTACCACGTCGTCACCGGCAGCGGCACTGACAACACCGCCGTGCTGGATGGCTTCATCATCACCGCCGGGCAGGCAAACAGTGGCAGTTCTCCGAATTCTTTCGGTGGCGGGATGTACAACAACTCCGGCAGCCCGACGGTGGCGAACCTGACCTTCTCCGGCAACACGGCATCCTCCGATGGTGGCGGGATGTACAACGACAACAGCAGTCCGACGCTGGCGAACCTGACCTTCTCCGGCAACCACGCATCCTCCGATGGTGGCGGGATGTATAACGACTACAGCAGCCCGAGGCTGACGGACGTGATCTTCTCCGACAACACGGCATCCTCCGATGGCGGCGGGATGTACAACTATAAGAGCAGCCCGAAGCTGACGGACGTGACCTTCTCCGGCAACACGGCATCTGATTACGGCGGCGGGATGTTCAACCTTTTTAGCAGCCCGACCCTGACGAATGCCACCTTCTCCGGCAACCATGCAGCTGAGGGCGGCGGGATGTCCAACTACTCTCAAAGCAGCCCGACCCTGACGAACGTTACCTTCTCCGGCAACACAGTAACCTACTACGGCGGCGGGATGTTCAACTACTTCCAAAGCAGCCCGACCCTGACCAACGTCATTCTCTGGGGCAACACCAATGGCAGCATCTACAACATCAACAGCAGCGCGCCGATCATCTCTTACAGCGACGTGCAGGGCTGTGGCGGCTCCGGCAGCGGCTGGAATCCTGCCTGCGGTACAGACGGCGGCGGCAATCTGGATGCCAACCCGTCCTTTGTGGATGGCGACGGTGACGATGGCACCTATGGCACGGCGGATGACAACCTGCGCCTGCAACCGACCTCGCCAGCGATTGACACCGGAAACAACACTGCCGTCCCCTCCGGCGTGACCACCGACCTGGACGGTAAGATGCGCATTCAAGATGGGAATGGCGACAGTACGGCAATCGTGGACATGGGTGCATACGAGACGGATATCACCGCTCCCACCGTCTCTTCCATCGGCCGCGCCGATCCGAATCCCACCAGTGCCGGGAGCGTGCGCTTCCGCGTCACCTTCTCTGAGGCCGTGACCGGTGTGGGGGCAGGCGACTTCAGCCTGACCACAACAGGCGTTAGCGGTGCGGGCGTGACGGGTGTGGTGGGTTCTGGGGCGGTGTACACCGTTACGGTGGGCACGGGCAGCGGTGCTGGCACCCTGCGCCTGGATATCCCCAACACTGCCAGCATCACGGATGGGTGGGGTAATCCCCTGGCGGGCCTGCCCTATACAAATGGTGAAGTATATCAGGTCAGATGGTATTTGATCTACCTGCCGCTGGTGATTAAAAACACGCCGTAAGAGAAGTTCCCCCGCAGGTGTAAGCGCAAACCTGCGGGGGGAGCAAATCCAGGTGTGGTGAAGGCGGAGGGCAGCGGGCGGGTTCAGCCAAAGCTGATGCGGTGGCCCAACGTCCAGCCTGGTGCGATGCGAGCGAGGCTGAAGTCACAGAGGGAAAACATGGCAGGGGTGAGTGAAGCTGGCAAACAGAGTTGGAGACTGTGATGAAGAGGTATCATTTCAAAAAGTTTAGCCGGCGAGAGTTCCTCAAGCTGATTGGCGTGTCGGGATCAGGATTGGGTCTACTTGCCTGTTTGCCTAAACTCGCGCCGTCGTCAACGCCAGCCTCCAGCGCAGCACCATTGCCTGCGGATAGGTCGAACCCTTCCATCCCAGAAGGCGCGTCCGGGCGTTCTGAGGACAAAGCCCTGATTCATCTGGTGTGTTATCCAGAAATTGAGGACTTTGCCCTGATGGCACAACTGGGTGTCAACACGGTTCTGGTCGATCTCGACCCAAACAGGGACGACTGGCAGATCACTTATCAGGCAGCCATACAGTACGGCTTGCGCCTGATTCCGCTCATTTGGGATCAAGAGGCCGCACAATCCATCTGGCGATGGGACATCCAGAGAAATGAATGGCAGTTGGATCGCAACCGCTATCCAGATGCGGTTGGGGCTGCTTTTCTGGGCTTTTTGAAGGATCATCCCGACTATCTGGCGCATACCTTTGCAATCTACTCTTTCCATGAACCGCTCTGGCAGCCCGATAAAACGGGCCCTGAACGCCTGAAGGTTTTTTATCGTCAGATCACCGAAGAAATCTTCCCTGGCGGCAACCTTCGTGTTTACGGCGAAGACATCACCATGGGCTGGGAACAGTCCGACGAGTGCCTGACAGGGGTGCTCGATTACGAAAATCACCTGGTGTATCCCTTTGTCAGCACTCCAGAAGGTCGTTATCGTCCCTTTGATGTCGTTAATAATTATTATGCCCAGCCGACCAACGATCGCGCCGCCACAATCCAGGCGGAACTTGCCTGCCTGGACGAGCGGCTGCGCCGCTATGCCTCTGCGCCTCCCGCTGCAACGGGACGCAGACCCCAGGCGATTGTTTTGATTCAAACCTTTGTAGACCGTGAATATCCCGACCTGTGGAATCGGATGCCCTCCGCCGAAGAGATGGAGGCGTTTGCTTCGGTGTTTCTCCAGGAACGCGCAGGACGACTCAAAGGTCTGGGCTGGTATTGCTTCCGTCAGGTTGCGGACAACTACCTTGCCTGGTTGCACCAGGAGTGCTACGATGAGGCGAATGCCGACCGCTGGGAAGTGCTGCGTGAGATCTCTGGACAATTCTTTTCTCAATACCGGCAATTTCTACCGCTTGTGCGAAACCGAAGTAGAAACAAATCGATTACTGTTTCGCCCTTTCTCTTCTATGTCAATGGCGGCCAATGTAATTGTGAATTTACAGCATCCAGGTCACGTATACCATAGAGGCTGCTTTTGTTGGTCTGTTCCAGAAAGGCTGATCGTCTGCGAAAAGACAACTTCCCAACTGCACAGAGCCCCCGGCAACTCTGCTCCCAAAACGCTGCAAGCGCAGCCCGTTCGTTATTGAGCCCCCGAAAGGGAGATGGTGATCTCTTAAGGCTTACCGCCTTCTGGACGAGCGGCAATACAGCGATGACATAAATTTCTATCCTGCACTCTCGTCAAATAGGATAGGAACGATTTCGCCGCAGCCGTCATATTTCTAAACAGTATAAGAGATGGATTCATCGCGCCAGATTGACTTCACCCACTTAATATCAAACAGCGTTTCTATAGGGGAATGAAGCAATTCGATAATGCGTTGATCCAATATGTACTGGTAGGAAGCGATATCTTCAAGACTGGCTGTTCCAGTTTGAATTTTTTGTTCCAGAATCAAGAACTCGGGCGAGACCTCTTGGAATTGGTCTGAAAGTGAAATGCATAACCCCTCCTGCTCATTGACTTGAAAAATGTAAACCTGCTTTCCCTCGTCGCGGATCGATAATCGACGGTTGCCCAGGGTGCACCCTGTTAACATTTGAATGGCATCGATCGCAGAAGTGCTATTCATCATGATCACCCGTAAATTGGGTAAAGCAAGATTCACTTCGAAGCGCGAAAGAGCGTATTGAGCGGCGCGGTATCCAATCACCAGTTCGGGACAAAGATGTCCGTGAAAATCGGCAATCCGTTTCAGCTTCAAGTCGACCAGCATATCCACCTCACTTGTGGGGGACTTCTCCTGGATAGCGTAATGTAATACCCAATGAACACCCTGTTGGATCGGGTATAGATTATGCTTATCATGAGCAGGGATGCCCGGATCGAGATAAATAACGAAAATTCCTTGTGGCGTACGAACGAGGATGCTTAACAACGAAGAGCTGGAACTGTCAGGATAGATGCCGATGAGTTCGACAACCTCATACTGATTTCCTAAATACTCAAAACTGATTGGCGTTTGCAGACGATTATCCCACTCTACAGAAATAGCCTCCTGAATGGGAATGATATTTTCGTTGTAGATCTGGCGAAAGATGGGGGCGTAGCGAAGCGGGTCAAACATAGAAGTCAATTCTTATTACGATCTCAGGCGTTATTTTATCTGCAAAATGCTTCATTTTAGAGGTTTCCTTTATGAATGGCGGATTGCTGTCAGGAAAGCATATTGTTCACTCTGGTTTTTCGAGTTGACTGTATCAAAGAAAATCTTCAAATCCCTGATCTCGAAACCGCTCGATTCGATCAGGTTTTTCCACTTGGTGGTATTGAATTCGGCCCACAGAGGCTCGATTGAGATCAATCGTCCTCCGATGGCAGTAACCCTGGCAACCTCCTGCAGGATAGCAGTGGACGGTACCTGCGGTGAGTCGTGATGTAACACCCAGCCAATCACCACACTCTGGAAGATACGGTCGGGAAAACTGAGCAACTGACCCACACAGCGGACAGATTGAAGTAGAGCGTTGCGTCGGAGCAAACGGCAACCAAGACTGGTGGGTTCAACAAATATTGCCCTCAAGCCAAAAGAGGCATAAATGAAACTAAGGCGTCCCCAACCTGCCCCCACATCCAAAAGCGGACTTCGGCACCGACGCAGCTCTTCCTGCAGGAGGATGAACTCGATTTTCTCTGCTTTACTTTCTTTTATCGCATCTCTGAGAGCATAATCGACATATTCCTGCAATGTGCTTTCCCAATCCTGGCCGTTTTTCTGCATCTCTGTACACACCCAGTAAGCGTAAGCAGTAATTGTTCGTTCCAGATCGAAATTGGAGGGGAATTGATTGGATAAGCGCTTACGCAATTCTTCTCGCGTTCGATCATAGAGAGCCAGTTCATCCAGAATCTTCATGAAAACCTCTAATGGTACGTGATCAAAAGCGGGGTTTTTGAGCAATAATTAGTGGGACATCGCTAAAGTTTGGCAAATCTATTTTTTGTGGTGGAAGAAAGCCGGCTGAGTTTAACCAGGATTCCCAGTCCTCCTGAGTGTCCAATCCACCGGCTTCGGTAGCCAGGAGCATTTGCAACGCAAAAATGGCTGCTTCGGGCGGCCCGGCTCGATCGGCCTGCAGGACAAAATCGCGCAGCACAATCAGCCCACCCGGTTGTAAAGCATTGAATACTTTGCGAAGCAAAGCTGGTCTGCCTGTGGGTGGTTCGCCGTTCAAAACGCCGAATACCAGGGCAACGTCATATCCAGAGCCCAGTTCTTCTCTCTGAAAATCACCTTCCTGAACTTTAATCCGTTCTGATAAACCGGCTTCTGCGATGATTTCTTGCGCGATCGGCACAACGCGGGGTAGTTCGAAGACCGTTGCTGTAAGAAGAGGATATTTGCGTGCAAATTCAATGCTGTAGCCAGCGTGCCCGCCTCCAACATCCAGCAATCTCAGCGGCTGATCTGTTGGCAAAGGGATCGCTTCGGTAATGTAAGGAGCTACGGAGCGGCAGGTGTCGTAGAGAGCATAAATGAAAGTCCTCACCCACTCTGGAGGCTGTTCATCGCGACGGTTTTCTTCCGGACGACTGCCTGTTCGAACCGCCTCGCTGAGGTGTCCCCAGCGGCGATAAAAAGCGCTTTCTAAACGTAAGCTACGCCCTATTCCCGCCGAGGTCAGGTGGCGTTTTGCGAGAGTGGAATTTGAGAATAACCCTTCCCGTTTTTGCAACCATCCCAGGGCAGTGGCGGCGTTGAGCAACAATTCAACCCCGCGACGATCGGCTCCGATTTGGGCAGCTACATCCGAAGCGGTAGAAGGATTAGCGGAAAGGATGTCGAAAATCCCTAATTCAACGCAAGTGAAGAGAATTTGTGAGTGGCGATAACTGCGCGCCAATTCAAACAATTGGCGCCGTTCTTCAGAAAAAATATCTTCTATCATTTCCATAGATGCGCTTCCGTCCTGAGAATCAAAACCTTGCCGGTTTTAGGGTCAAGCCCGAGTCACTATCTTGGGGACCGCAAAAGCAATCATTTCTCTGCGCACTATTATAATGCAATTATTTACAAATGCAACATATTGCATTATAATTCCTGAAAATGAGATAACCTGAGGCTTTCTATCAGGTCTCGAACAATTAATAAAGGCATGATTACCTGAGAAGGAGAACAAACATGACCATTGATGTTTCATCGATCCAGGCTTTTCATGGTCACCTGTGTCCTGGACTGGCGATTGGCATTCGGGTGGCTGAGAAAGCTGTGCAAGAGATGGGAGAACGACCGGGAGATCATGATGTAATTGCGATTGTCGAAACGAACCATTGTGCGGTGGATGCCATTCAATTTATCACAGGGTGTACATTTGGCAAAGGGAATTTGGTCCATTTAGACTATGGGAAGAATGCGTTTCGGTTTATCTGTCCCGGCGATCAGAAAGCAATTCGGGTTGTTGTTCGTCCTGAATCCCTTAACAGTCCGGCTGCTGATGAACAGGAACGGTTAAAACGTTGGGGCAGGGGTCTGGTAACTGTCGAGGAGAAGATACAGCTACAAGCGCTATTTAGACGCCAGGTTGAGATGATTCTTTCTGCTCCCCTAGAAGATTTAATCACTGTACAGGAAATTCCAGCGATAGTTCCACATTCGTCGCGTACTTTTAACTCACTGGCCTGTGCTGGGTGTGGTGAGATGACCATGGAAACACGCCTGCACTTGCTTGACGGTAAAGTTTACTGCTTAGAATGCTTTGAAATGACCTTCCAAGGAAGGAGATCATGAACCTTGTTCCAATCGGAGTTATTCACAGCCCGTACAAGGAGCGGGGTGATGCTCCGCGGCAGGGAAGACTCTCGGACAATGAAATCACCCTTGAAATTTATCCTCAGTTTGTAGATGGATTAAAAAACATTACCTCGGCTTCTCATTTGATCATATTGTATTGGGGTGATCGCGCCGATCGGAGCGTGTTGCAATCACCGACTCCATTTAGTAAAGAGCCGGTGGGTGTATTTGTCAGCCGCTCACCAAATCGCCCAAATCCTATTGCAATATGCGTGGCTGATTTTATCCGTCTGGAGGGCAATTTGCTGATCGTACGGGGGGTTGATGCGTTAGATGGCAGCCCCTTATTGGATATTAAGATTTATGCGCCGGATATTGATGCCTTTCCCAATGCAAAGAAACCTTCGGTCTATTCTGATGAGGAGCAACTGTATGATTGATATCCCTCATCACAACATGCAGATGTTTATAAAGCAGTCTGCTCATAAGCGCCTCGTTATCGTTGGATTGTCCCTGCTGACAGCGGTGTTAGCCTTAGTTGCAATAAATGCGGGCGCCGCAAATACGAATCCACTTCAGGTGCTTCGTACCTTATTGGGTTTAGAGGTCGGAACAACAAATATTGTTATTTGGAATATTCGCTTACCTCGGGTGTTATCGGGAGTCATTGCCGGTGCTGGTTTGGCGATTGCAGGAGCTGTTATGCAAACAAACCTGCGTAATCCTTTGGCCTCTCCTTCTACGCTTGGAATTTCTAACGCCGCTGCTTTTGGGGCAAATCTGGCAATTGTATTCTTTGGGGCTGGAACCATCCACAGTAATGTAAACGACGCCGTTTTCATTTCAAACCCTTATACGGTCACTTTTAGTGCGTTTGTTTTTTCTATGCTTGCGATGTTTCTCATTCTCACGCTTGCTCGCTTGCGCGGCTTTTCGCCAGAGTCGGTTGTCTTAGCCGGGGTGGCGTTTGGCTCGCTCTTTTCTGCAGCCTCTACTTTAGTGCAATATTTTGCTCAAGATGTTCAGGTAGCGGCAATGGTCTTTTGGACCTTTGGCGATTTAGGTAGAGTATCCTGGAAGGAAGTGATGATACTCACGATCCTGATTCTAGGTTCTTACCTTTATTTCTTATTCCACCGTTGGGATTACAACGCACTTGACAGTGGCGAGGATGTTGCCAGGAGTTTAGGGGTAAATGTAGATCACATTCGTTTTCGGAGCATGGTTGCCGCGTCCCTCATTACGGCTGTTTCGGTCTCTTTTATGGGAATCATTGGTTTTATTGGACTGATTGCACCTCACATGATGCGTCGTGTGCTTGGAGTGGATCATCGCTTCCTTATTCCGGCTTCTGCGGTGACCGGTTCTGCATTACTGTTGCTTTCAGATACTGTGGCTCGTACTTTAATATCACCTGTTGTATTGCCGGTGGGAGCAATTACTTCCTTCTTTGGGGCTCCTTTGTTTTTGTATTTGCTAATGAAAGGTTTCTCACGGCGATGATCCTTCGCGTCCGGAATCTAAAGTTTCACTATCCCAATCATCCGGTCCTTCGAGATGCCAGTTTCAGTGTTGAGAAGGGTGAGTTGCTGGCAGTTCTTGGCATCAACGGCGCTGGTAAAACCACTTTACTAAAGTGCATTAATCGCGTGCTCAAGCCCCAGGCTGGGATAGTGCTCATTGGCGATGAACCGGTATCCAATTTGAACCCCAATGCCCTTGCCCGACGGCTGGGTTATGTTGAGCAACAAAGATCTGGTTCGCCAGCAACGGTTTTCAATGCAGTTTTGTTGGGACGCAAACCCTATATTCAATGGGATGTTACCCAGAATGATATCGAAATTGCTGCTCAAGCGCTTGAAGTCTTAGGAATGGGAGAGTATGCCTTGCGTTATCTCAATGAGCTTAGTGGTGGGGAATTACAAAAAGTGATGATCGCTCGAGCTTTAGCTCAGCAGCCTGAGGTTCTGTTGATGGATGAGCCAACCAGCAGTCTTGATCTGAAGAACCAGTTGGAAGTGCTACGCCTGATTCGCAACATCACTCGCGAACGCGGCATAGCTGCGATTGTGTCTATTCATGACTTGAACCTTGCCCTTCGTTTTGCCGATCGCTTTATTTTGCTCAAGGACGGCTTGATTTTCGCGGCAGGTGGCGCCGAAGTGATCACTTCGGAAAACATTCGAATTGTGTATGGTGTGTCGGTCGATTTGGTGCCACATAATGGTCATTGGATTGTGATTCCACAATAACCCTATTTTTTCAAAGGAGTATTGCTATGAAACAACGTCTCTTTTCCCTCGTTCTGCTGTTCACTTTATGCCTCACTTCCTGTACGCCAACTTCAGCAGTTCTTCCGTCTGAGGAGCCCTCTGCATCCGCTACTCTCCCCTCTGTTGACATTCCAACTCCTACTCTCATTCCTGCCCCCTCGTTGGAATTTTCTGATACCGAACCCGCCAGCCAGGAAGTAACTGTTATTGATAGGGTCGGTCGCACTGTTATCCTGCCCGCTCCGGCTCGACGGGTGGTTGCCATTGGGCCTGGCGCCTTACGTCTGTATGTCTATGCTGGTAATCTAGATTACATTGTTGGCGTAGAAGAAATGGAAACCGGTGATGTGAGCGGTAAACCCTATATGCTTGCCAATCCTGATTTAGCAAAGTTACCTATAATTGGATTAGGCGGTCCGCAAAATGCTCCCGATGCGGAAAGATTGTTGACCGTGACGCCCGACGTTATTTTCAGTACTTATGCTACCGATGCCGCTGCGGCGGATGAGCTTCAAACTCAAACAGGCATCCCGGTTGTAGTGCTCAGTTACGGCGGCATCGGTGTTACCTCAATTTTTGGTGAAGGCATCCAGGCATCGCTCTCGCTGATTGGGCAGGTGATCGGCGATATGTCGAAAGCAGAAAGAGCCAATGCTTTTATTCAACAAGCGCGTGAAGATTTAGAAGGGCGAACAAAAGATATCCCGGATAATGAAAAACCTACGGTTTACGTTGGTGGCTTGGGTGCACGAGGCACACACGGCATTGAAAGCACGCAAGGAAAATACGCGTTGTCGGATGTTATCCACGCTAAGAATGTGGTCGATGAAACTGGTAAGAGTGGTTCGGTGATGATCGACAAGGAAAAATTGTTAGAATGGAACCCTGATTACCTGTTCATTGACCTGGGCGGTTATTCAGCGGTGATCGAGGATTATCAGAAAAATCCTGATTTTTATCAGGCTCTGGCAGCAGTTCAGAATGGTCGAGTGTATTCTCAACTTCCCTATAATTACTACAATACGAACATTGATACCGCAATTGCTGATGCCTATTTCATTGGTAAAACCATCTATCCCACTGCCTTTACCGATATTGATCCAATCCAAAAAGCTGATGAAATCTATCAGTTCTTATTGGGAAAACCGCTTTATGCTATCATGGCCGAGAAGTATGGTGGATTTGGGGAGTTGAAGTTGGGCAAGTAGAAATCAGCTTGAATGATGAAGAGGGCAAGATATCACATCTTGTCCTCTTTTGTTTTAGACAACCCGAAGTGATTATTGAAAAGGTATGAAAGCGGCTTCTCGCCCGCTCTTTCACTTGGCTAAAGGTGAAGAAAATATCGAATTAGCCTTCTATCTTGTTCAGATCAATCGGTTTTCCCTTCTCGCCTTTTGTCTGTTGCCTGGGTTGGATTGCTGGTAGCAGGCTGTCTGATGTTTGTTGCTTGTCCAATCAGTGTCTTTCTGGGTCTGCTTCCAACGCAGTTGAACTGGCGAGAAAGAACCTTTCTCTCCTGGGTGAGATTACGAAGAGCAGCCCTGAGAATCCTGGCAACTTTCCCACTTCTCGCCGGGTTTCCACAAACTGAGTTGATTTTCAACCTGGTCTTTTTTGTAGTCCTGACTTACGTGTTAATGAAAGGACTTAGACTATTGCTCTCCCAAATTTTATAGCTAAGTTTTCTTAAAAAGTATTGACTCCCAAACTGCTTTTTGTATAAAATAGACAAAATAACTCTTAATTTGTTTAGAGCGTCCTGATTGGCTCTTTCTGGCCTCTAGACCTCTGCTTCACAAACTTACCCTATCTTCTCTCGCTCCCCCTGGTTCTGGGACCTGGCGCGAACGAAAAGGAGATCAAGATGAAAAGGAGAAAAATTGAAGCTATTCTATTTTGTCTAGCCTTGAGTGGCTTGTTGGTGGTTGGTTTGTTTCTGGTTCTGAGCCAGACTGCGCAGGAAGTCCGCGCCAGCCCAGGACAACTGTTTGTGACGCCAGGGGGTAGCGGCGACTGTTCCCAGTCCAATCCTTGTAATTTACAGACGGCGCTCAGCAGTTCTAACAATGGCGATGAGATCTACCTGGCGCAGGGCACCTACACCAGCAGCGATCCGGAGGTGCTCAAAGTTACGCAAAACCTTACCTTTTATGGGGGTTGGAATGGCGCATCCAGCGGTCCTGTGATTCGCAACCCTGCGGCTTATCAAACGATCCTGGACGGCCAAGAGCAACGGCGCGTCGTTTTGATCCAGAGTGGAACCACCGTTGTCCTGGATGGACTTTACATAATGAATGGAAAAATCGATGTCCAAAATTCAACTGGCATGTATGGGGCGGGTCTCTTCGCCGAAGATGCGAACTTAACCGTGCGTCATACCCGTTTTTATAGCAATGTCGTAGATATAAATGCAAACATTGCCTACGGCGGTGGCATGATGGTCAAGGGAGGTAAACTGTCAATCGAGGAATCCATCTTCAAGTGGAATTCCGTTAAGGCACAAGCTTTACCGTATGGGGGAGGGCTGGCGATCTCCGACACGCTGAAGGCATACGTCGGAGAGGTGTTGTTTGAGCGAAATGATGCCTGGATCGGGAGCGGGCTCTTTTTCACTGGCAACAGCAGCAAGCCACCTTTTACGGTTTTCGCTAGCACCTTTAGAGAGAATGGATTGGGTTATAGCAATACTGCATCTGGTGGTTATAGTGGCGCTATGGAGATCGTAAATGCAACGGCCCACATCGAAGGGAATACGATGGATCGGAATTATGGTGCAAACGAGTATGGTGCCATGCGAGTCATGGCCTCTGAGGTAGTGCTGCTGCGCAATCTGATTACTCGCAACCGATCTTATGATGTCTCAGCGCTTGCCTTTTGGTACACAGATCCCCTTATAATGGCAAATAACATAGTTGTGGATAACCAGACGACAGCCCATTCGTTCTCTGTACCTGCCATCGAGGTTAAGGGTAGCAGCGGTGAATTCTTACATAACACCCTCGCGCGCAACCGAAATTTCTCCGGAACGAATGTTGGTGTGGCTTACGGCATCCTGGTTCATGCCTCATCGAACCTGACACTGACCAACAACATCGTAGTCAGCCACACGGTTGGCATAAGCGTAGCTACAGGGAGCACGGCAAATCTGGAGGGCACCCTGTGGGGGAGTGATGCCTGGGCGAATGGGACAGATACGGGTGGTGGTGGAAGTATCAACACGGGTGCGGTGAACTTATGGAAAGATCCAGCCTTTCTCGATCCCAACAATGGAAACTATCACCTCAGCCTCAGTTCGCCTGCCATTGATGCCGGTGTCCTGACAGATTTGACATCAGACATCGATGGAGGTGTTCGCCCAACCGGTTCTGGTTTCGACATCGGTGCCGATGAGATCGCAGCCATCTATCTCCCCCTGGTGCTGAAGCTCTTTCCCTGAAAACCATGAGCGCTTCTGGCAGCCCTCTCCCTGCGGCGTGGTGGCAGCCATCCCTGTACGCAGGGGAGGCTGCCCCTCTCCAACTGGTCGGTTAGGATAGGTACTTTGACAATAATATTTCGGAAGTATAGCTATCCACCCGCCCTCAATTTCTATCCTGGTGAAAATCGGAGACGGCCGCGCAAAACGGATTTTCTCTCTGATAGAGTATCTACTTACCCTATCCCGAAGAGACTACAGGGCAGACTTTTTCGGTCCGATTCCCACACGGAGACACAGAGCAACACAAAGATGCATGGCTCTGTGTCTCCGTGTCTTTGGGTGAGATAAAGAAAATCGGTCACAGTTTAGCGCATTTTCCATAAAAGGGGGTAGGCAGTTACCTGATAGATAGAAATTCATTGCGGTTTTCTCCCATTGCAAAAGGGCAGGGGGTGAGGGTGAAAAGGCAGTTATGTAACTGGACATTGGGTGATCCAACAACCCAAGGTCCAACGGTGATTGCCTTGCGCTCCCTATCCGCACGCAACGATCCGCCTCCCCCGATAATGGTCTGGCTGTTTACCCTTAGCGCGGTGTGGATCGCCGCGCGGCTGCTACGCCGCCGTTCTCGGCGCGGGTTTCGATTTTGACCTTGACAGATTGGTGTTTCTCATGATATATTAACCCAGAATTAATGTCAATCTAAGGAAAGGATTGTTTCGATGATCTATCAGGTTGAAATACTCTCTCAGAAGGTGACTGCTGGTGGCTCCAGCAGCTTTTTGCCTTCTCGGAGTGCGCCTGCTGACGGATAGATCCTAAACAACACGCCTGGCAGCCACGGTGCACTCCCGCCCGTGGCTGTTTTGTTTCTCCTGCTTATTCTCCAGCCATGGGCAAACCCGTGGCTTTTTGTTTTTTTAGAATATTCTCTCTAAGGAGGCCGAGATGGAACATACAGTCAATTCGCCAGTGGTTGCAGGGCTGGGATACTCCACCCTCGAATGTCCACGCGGGTGTCGGTTCTCGCTGGTCTGCTGGTTTATCCCCCCGCATGAGCTGCCTGTGGAGGTCATCTGGTTTTGCATCGGCAGGACAAAGGGTGGTCTCCTGGAGGGTGTTCCCGTTGGGGCGTGGGCAATCCGCCCATGCTCAAAAGACGAAGGGTTATCGGGCAACGGATAAGGCTATTGTCCCTGGCAGGCTTGCCTGGGTATAGTCTGACCCCAATGCAGGTTGCCCGTGTTTTTGGAGCGTTGAAGATGATTACCATTGATCGGATCGATGCACCCAATTCTGAGATTAAGCAGCGGCGCAAAGCTGACCTGTCTCGCTTTGAACTCCATCCCGCCGCAGAGTTGGCGCTGAACGAACGATTCGGCGAAGGAGCAGAAGAACGGGGCGGGAAGGAACGGTTGCCAGCCGCGCAGAACCCCACCTGGATTGGTCGGGCGTGGCGGTTGTTGACCAGTTCCATGCAAAATAGAAAGGATGGCGGGAATCGATAGGGGCTCGTCAAATCTGGATGAGCCTCTATCTCCTGCGATTTGGGTATAGAACATGACGATGAAAGTTGAGAGCCAAAAAGAAAAATTGAAAAACGAAGGCAAAGGAATTTGAGATGAATACAACGATAAATTACAACCAAAAATCCCCATTAACTACTTCTCAGCCTGTTCTTGAAGGATTTAACAGCCGACCTTTTCAAGGCGAGAGCGATTACCCCAAGATGGTGGCAATCCTGCAGGCCTGCTCTCTGGAAGATTGCAGTGAGATGGCGGTTAACGAGGAGTCGATCCGTCACCAGTATCAATACCTGATCCATTGTGATCCCCATCAGGATATGATCTTCGTTGAAACGGCAGATAAAACGGTCGCTTATGGTCGCGTTGAATGGCGTGATGAAATCGAAGGCAATCGGATTTACGCATTGATTGGCCATGTTCACCCCCAATGGCGCCGTAAAGGGATTGGAAGGTGGTTGCTTGCCTGGTTGGAAAAGAGAGCTTATCAGCTTGCAGGAGAAAATCCGAGCCAACGCCCGCACTATCTGGAGGTAGGCGCCGTCGAGACCCAGATTGGCGCCCGAGTGCTCTTTGAACAGCAGGGATACCAGGCGGTGCGCTATTTTTGCCTGATGGTGCGCCCGAATTTAGAAGCCATTCCCACTTACGCTTTGCCGGCTGGAATTGAGATTCGCCCTGTTTTACCCGAGCATTATGAGAAAATCTACGCTGCAAATCTGGAGGCTTTTCGCGATCACTGGGGCAGTTGTCCTGATGATGAACCGCCCTTGCAAGCCTGGCTGGATGACCCCAATTTTGACCCCAGTCTGTGGTGTGTGGCCTGGGAAGGCAATGAGGTGGTGGGCATGGTGTTGAACTTTATTGATGCCCATGAAAACCGGATCTATCAGCGCAAACGCGGCTACACCGAAAATATCGCTGTCCGCCGCCCGTGGCGCAGGCGCGGCATTGCGCGGGCATTGATCGCCAACAGCTTGCGGATGTTGAAAGAACGGGGTATGGAAGAAGCTGCCCTGGGGGTGGACACGCAAAACCCGAGCGGTGCACTGCACCTTTATGAGAGTTTAGGCTACCGGGTGGTCAGGCAGTTCACGACCTATCGGAAGGAAATGACCGGGTTGGCTACATCGGTTATCCAGGGGAAGGCAGAGGCGAACGATTAGAGCAAGGATTGCGCATAGTCGCCCGAATCGTCCCGAAGGATTTTTCAAGGCGCGGTTTTGGCAATCAAGCCCAATCTTCAGGATTCCTGTCTTGCTTATGCCGGCTGACGTTGAGGTAAAATATTGCCATTCTCTTCTTGGAAAAGGAACAGCCCTGATGACGATTAGCACCATCCTGTTTGATTTTGGTGGCGTGCTATTGCGCACGGAAGACCATCAACCGCGCCAGACTCTGGCTGCCAGATATGGCCTGAGTGAGGATGAGCTTGTCCGCCTGGTGTTTGGCAGCCCATCGGCGTTGAGCGCTTCGGTGGGGGAGATCACCGCTGAGCAACACTGGCAGCAAGTGGCAAAAGCCCTTGGGGCTTCTAACGAGCAGATTCCCTCTCTCATCGAGCAATTCTATGGCGGAGATCGTTTGGATGAGGGGCTGGTGCAATTGATTCGTTCCTATCGCAAAACCCACCGCATCGGGTTACTCAGCAATGCCTGGGATGATTTGCGCACGATCTTGACCGAGCAACTGCGTATTCTCGATATTTTCGATGAGGTGATCATCTCGGCGGAGGTGGGGGTGATGAAGCCGGATCGGCGCATCTATGAAATCGCTGCTCAAAAGTTCAGGGTACCACCACATGAAGCGGTCTTCATCGACGACCTACTTGTCAACGTCCAGGCTGCCCAGGAAGCGGGGATGAAAGCAATCCATTTTCGGTCAACCCTGCAAACCCATAACGATTTGCAACATCTTCTCGAGGAAGGATCCTGAACATGCAGCCACTAACCCTGACCGAAGCAAAACGTTTGATTCAGGCGGGCGATCTTTCACCACTTGAGTTAACCCAAACGATTTTAGAGCGCATTGAACGCCTAAACCCAACTTTGAATTGTTATTTATCGGTCTTTCAGGAAGAAGCACTTGCCAGGGCGGAACGCCTGAGCAAATCGCTCAAGGATCGCCGCAATCTAAACCCACTCTATGGTATCCCGATTGGGATCAAGGATCTCATCGCCATCCGCAATCATCCTCTGCGAGCAGGTTCAAAGGTTTGGGATGGGTACACTCCCGCTCAGGATGCCCGTGTCGTCGAGCGCCTGCGGCGTAGCGGGGCGATCTTCATCGGCTATCACAATATGCACGAGATTGCTTTGGGGGTGACAAACCTCAATCCACATTTTGGGGCAGTGCGCAACCCCTGGCGGACGGATTGCATCTCAGGCGGTTCCTCAGGTGGTTCGGCAGTTGCAGTGGTCAGCGGGTTATGTTTGGGGGCAATCGGCACCGATACGGGTGGCTCGATTCGCATTCCCGCCAGCTTATGTGGTGCAGTCGGCTTGAAACCCACCTTTGGGCGGGTTAGTTTACGCGGCGTCTTACCGCTCAGTTGGAATCTGGATCATGTAGGACCGCTGGGGCGCTGTGTTGAAGATGTTGCCCTTTTATATCGCCTGATTGCCGGTTACGATCCGCAAGATGTCGCCAGCGCCCAGAAAAACCTCCCCAATCCTCTGGCGCATCTGCGCGAGGGAGTCAAAGGATTCCGAATTGGGTTGGCGCAAGACGACTTTTTCACGCAAGCGGAGGAGGAGATTTTACAAGCCGTGCGCACCGCTGCCGCGGTTTTCCATGAGTTGGGCGCGCAAGTTGAAGAAGTCCAGATTCCCGATGGATGGTTAGCTGCCCAAACGAACGGCTTGATGGTGATCAGCGATGCCGCTGTGATTTACGAAAAACAGCTTGCGGAACAGGCTGGTTTATTTGGTGAAGATGTCTACCAGCGCTTGCGGAATGGGGCAGCGGTGACCCTTGCGCAGTATATTCATGCCCGCCGCACCCAAACTGTCCTTCGGAAGCAGTATCAGGAATTTTTCAAACGCTATGACCTTCTGCTGACTCCCACTACCCCCATTACCGCTCCACCCATTGCCGGGCGAGATTCGATCGAAGCAGCCAGAATCTTGACGCGCTTTACTGCGCCTTTTAATTTGACCGGCTTACCCGCCCTTTCTATCCCTTGCGCAATGAGTACCGAAGGGCTACCCATTGGTCTTCAGTTGGTCGCTAACTATTGGAAAGAGGATAGCTTGCTCAGAGCTGGATACGCCTATGAACAGGCTACCAACGCCCGCCATCAATTCGCATGGTCAGATACACTTTGAAACGCCTCAGCATGGCTTCGTATTCATCACGTTTGTGCATCAACTCGGCTTGCTTTTCCAGGTTTTGTAGCAAAACTACAATGCTATAAGACCATTTGTTGATATCCGGTTCAAGATCTCCAATACTCAGGGCAGTGTCGTTCAGGATGGTTTGAAGCTTGAATTGATCGAATTGGGTCATGGCGCAGCCTCCAGAAGAGCAATCAGTCTGTGTAAGATGAGTTCGGCAACCTCGTCTTTGGTCATCAAGGGGAAAGTCTGAACATTTCCTCCTGGATCGATCAGCGTAACGCGGTTGGTATCCGTCCCGAAGCCGGCATCCGGTGCAGTAATATCATTGGCGACGATTAAATCCAGCTTTTTTCGAGTGAGTTTTTGACGGGCATGCTCGATGAGGTCACTGCTTTCGGCAGCAAAGCCAATCACCGCGCGCGGGAAACCGCTGTGAGCCCGCAATTGAGCAACTGCGCTAAGGATATCCGGCGTGAGAGTAAGCTGGATTTGGGGAATACCCTGTTCTTTGGATAATTTCTGTGCCACAGGCTTTTCCGGGCGATAGTCGGCGACTGCGGCAGCCATAATCAATGCGTCAGCGTCTGAGACCGACTCTAACACGGCGTTTAACATCTCCTGAGCCGTTTGAATGTCAATGCGTTTGGCTCCCACCGGCGTCGGGAGGGAAGTCGGTCCGGCGATCAGGGTGACTTCTGCGCCCTGGTCTATGGCAACCTGGGCAATTGCAAAGCCTTGTTTACCCGAGGAACGATTGGTGAGGGTGCGCACTGCATCGATTGGCTCGGCGGTGCCGCCGGCGGTAACCACCACTCGCTTCCCGCGCAATTTGCCTTCCTGCTGCCCCAGCAGGTGGCGCATGTGACCAATAATTTCCGGCGGTTCGAGCATGCGCCCCAGACCGCTCAGCCCTGAAGCCATACGCCCAATGCCGGGTCCGGCAATATACACCCCCCGTTCTCTGAGGGTTTGCACGTTGGCCTGCGTGGCGGGATGGGTGTACATGCCGCTATCCATCGCCGGAGCAAGGAGAATGGGGCAGGTTGCAGCCAGGCAGGCTAATGTTAAGAGATTATCGCAAATCCCGTGCGCAAGTTTGGCGATGGTGTTTGCCGAGGCCGGCGCAATTACAATGAGATCGGCCTGATGACCCAAACCAACGTGCTGGATATGCCCTTCGCTCCCCCATAGGTCCTGGTCGGTGTAAGCCCGTTGCCCGGTAACCGATTGAAAGGTGAGCGGGGTGATAAATTCTCTTGCCGCAGAAGTCAAAACTGAGGTAACGACTGCGCCTTGTTGAGTCAATTTGGAAGCCAGGTCGGCTGCCTTATAGCAGGCGATCGAACCGCTTACCCCTAATAAAATGCGCTTGCCGGAAAGGATGTTTCCCATAGGTTAATTTTACATGCTCTTTTCTTTTCCGAAGCGCCGAATTCGACCTCAGTTCGGAAAGCGCAGAGCGAAGCGCGACCCGGTGGTTTGGTTTTGTTGCCAGAATGGCGCTTTGTGTAACCTTCGAGACGTTTCAGCGGTATCTTCCATGGATAATAACAGGGAATTACGGGTGAATCAGGAAAATCTTTTTGAAGGGGGTGTATTATAATGGATTGAAGAGTATTCATTGAGATAGCAGAAGCATTCATACCCCCAAAGGAGTAGATCATGTATCACACAATCATCTTTATCGGCAATCTCGGGCGCGATCCTGAGATGCGTTATACTCCCACCGGTCAGGCGGTGACATCTTTCTCCGTAGCAGTCAATGACAGTTATACCTCCAACACCGGCGAGCGCATCCCCCGCACGATTTGGTTCCGTGTCTCTGTATGGGGCAAACAAGCGGAAATTGCCAACCAATACCTGAAAAAGGGCTCGAAGGTGCTGGTCGAGGGGCGTTTGGTGGTAGATGCCAATACCGGCGGGCCACGAATCTGGAATCGCCAGGATGGTACCCCAGGTGCCTCTTTTGAAGTGAGCGCGCGTACCCTCCGCTTCCTGTCTACCCGCGCCGAGACGGAAGCTGCGGAAACGATGACAGACATCACAGAGCTTGACAGCGGTTCTGAAGACGATATTCCCTTTTGATTTGCAGCCGAAGGAAAGCAAATGAGCGAAGAAACCAAACCGCCAACACCCTCCTTGCTGGATTTTGAGATGCCCGCGGGTTTGGAGGTTGAATATGTCAACCTGGCGCGCATTGCTCACTCTCCATCGGAGATGATCTTCGATTTTGCCCAAATGTTGCCCGGGCTGGCACGCCCGCGGGTACAATCTCGCATCGTCATGTCCCCTTTAGGCGCAAAGCTGTTCTATCAGGCGTTGGCGGAAAACATTACTCGCTACGAAGCTACCTATGGGGAAATCCGCCTGCCTGGCAACACCTCTTTAGCCGACCAGCTCTTTCGTCCATCTACCCCGCCATCCTGAGGCTTGTGCTGAGGTGGAGGCATGGATAACCTGGATAGTATCGCAGAAACGATTCACACTGCCTTTGCTTCGCGAACCGAAGCGCGCGAGAAAGCGCTCGCTCAAGCCCGCAGTCTAACCCGTCATTGCGCCAATGCCATTCGCGCCATCCATCGGGAAGAACGTCAGGCAGCCCTTGCGGAAATGGATCAGGCAGCCAGCCTGGTAAAGGAATTGCGCCAAAACTCGGCCATCTTTCCCGAAATTTATTTCGAGGGCTATACCCAGGATGCCTTGAAGGAATATGCCGAAGCAATGATTGTCTTTGCGTTGACCGACAATGGGCATCTACCAACTCCGGAACAGTTGGGTTTAGAATATGCTACCTATCTCAAAGGGATGGCCGAAGCTGTGGGTGAATTACGACGGCGCTGTCTGGATTCGTTACGTCTTTCAGACACCCAGGAAGCTGAAAGAATGCTTTCCTACATGGACGATATTTTTGCCATTCTGGTGACGATGGATTACCCGGAGGCGATCACGGGCGGCTTGCGGCGTCTGACCGATATTGCCCGCAGCCTGATCGAGCGCACGCGCGGCGACTTAACGATCAGTTTGCGTCATGAAAAACTGGAGCAGAGTCTGCGCAATCTGGAAGAAAAACTGAACGGAGGCGCCGACACCTGAAAAAGAATAGCGAACTGGCAATGCGCATTCTGCGAGCTTCGGAGATCAATGCTTTTCTCTACTGTCAACGGGCGTGGTGGTATCGCTTGCAGGGGATTCCAGGTGAGAATCAGGCTGAGATGGAGGCAGGCGAATTCGCTCATCAGGTTCAGGCGCTGCGCCTGCGCCAGGCGATCTGGGCAGTGAGATTTGCCTGTGTTTTGATGCTGCTGGTAGTTATCCTGGTGGTATGGCACTTGATTGCCTGAACAGGAGAAACGCATGCTGGTAGCTGCATTCCTGCTGATGGTACTGGCGCTGATCCTGTTCTGGTGGGGCAGCAGCCAGAAGCGGGCAAGCGGAATACCGAGCGGGAAAATCGTTGCTATAGATTTTCACGATGGCCTGCGCTTGCAGCAACCTTTATTCTCCAGACGATATCTTCTGACCGGTCGCCCCGATTATCTCCTGCGGCGAGGCAGAGAATGGATCCCGGTCGAAGTGAAAACGGTGAGCGAGTTTCGCCAGCCCTTTGAAGGACATATTTTCCAGTTGTTTGCCTATTGTTTGCTGGTAGAGGAGCACTTTGGTGTACAGCCTCACTTTGGCTATTTGCAGTATTGCAGCCGTTCTCCTCATGAACAACACAATTACACATATCAGATTGAATTTAATGACCGGATGAAAACCAGGGTGGTGGAAATTTTGAACCAGATGCATCAAGTAGAACAACGCAGTGATGCACCCCGCTCGCATGATGAGATTACTCGCTGTCGGGGTTGTGGTTATGCCGCCATTTGTGATCAGCGATTGTAAGGGAAGGGCTGCCTTGATCATGTCCAAGGCAGCC
>FMJZ01002191.1_pt1 | contig 21829 bp, 10 predicted proteins | sample 1987881 | NCBI WGS metagenome assembly FMJZ01 (sample SAMEA4378227, study PRJEB15110) | soil metagenome | biome: soil; feature: Field; material: Soil | place: India | collected 2015-03-11 | depth 0 m
ACTTACTGCTTCATTATATCTCGCAAATGCATTCGTAAATGATGTATACACCCTTCCATATTCATCCTTCGGATCTACCTTGTTCGTTACTACCTTCCTCTCAGCTCCTTCCATACTATTCGTACTTTCATCAAGCACATACGGCGTAGAAGCCCAGTTATATATAGCCAGTATCTTACGATATTCAAAATCCGCCCTGTCAACTTCCTCCTTCTTCTTGTTTACATTACTCATCTCAAGATAATACTTATCAACTTTTACACTATAGTTCGATAAATTTATATAATAATCCCTAAGAAGCACATTATTGCTCTCCTGTACATTCTGATATACTACCCACGCCGCATTATAGTTACTCAATGCCTTCTCTTTATCCCCCTTTATATTATCATAAAAATATTTATACACCCCAAGATTGTTCTTACTCTCCACAATACTATACTCATAACCACTCAATTTATTCCTTTCACCTTCTATCTCACCAATCTTCAGATTCAATCTTAGTTCATTCGATATTATCGTCTTTTCATCCATTACATATATATCACTATTAGTAATCAATTCCCTGTATCTGTCCTTAACACCATTCAATGTCTCCATTAATAACTTGATCCTGCCTTCAATTTCATATCTTACATTATTATTTTTATCACTACTGTAAATTACCTTTATCACTTCATTCGTCCAGTCTTCATCCCATATCGAGCTAACATTCTCAATATTACATCCCTTCAAATCTGTTATAAAACCTATATAATCCCTTATACTATTACCCTTCCTTCTTTCATATTCCTTTATATAATTATATGCCTTCATATTATAATCTAATTCTTTACCTATCTTCCCTATTTCTTCTCCATTCTCCTTCAATAACTTATTCAAATTATCCCCTAACTTCACCATCAATCTCTCAAAATTTACTCCACTCTCATATAAAATATCAAGGTTTTCAACTGCAACACAAAATTCTTCCATCGTCACAAATTCACCACCAAAAATCTTATACAACTTCTTAACATTATCACTCACATTATTAATATTTGTAAAGCTACCAACCAGTTTAACATATTCTTTATACATATCCCCATATTCTGTCACCGTATTACTACTACTTAAACCTTTCTTCATATCTTTATATAAATTATAATAAATACTGTCTATATCTATCTCATTGGTTATACTCCCTATGTTAAACCAGCTATACAATCTATCAATATAATACTTTATCTCATTCTCTGTTAAATAAATTTTAAAACTATTTACCACATTCGATATCAACCCCTTTATACTATTCCCATCATAATTTGTAACACTACTATAATTCTCCAAAACTATCCGCCTTAGCTCATCCTTAAGCCTGTACTCCTCAAGCTCCTTAACCCATAATAAACCACCATCATAATATCCCCCTACCTTAAGCCCTATATAATTTATAATCTCCCCTTCACTCAAAATACCTCCCTCAATAAACTTCTTAACATTCTCATCTCCCATAACATTACTAAAACTAAAACTACTCCTCGAATTAGGATCTATCGCTAATTTTATCTCCACATCTACTATATCCCCTATATACCTGTACCCCTTCTCCTTAAGAATATACTTCGCCCATTTCTCATATTCCTCATCACTCACATAATTACTCAATACACCTCCTTTCTCCTTCAGCTTCGCTTTAACATATCCTATATCACTACCCACATCAATACTACTCCATACACTATCCTTTAAACTATCCATCACTCCCTGTAATAAAACCTTCTTCTCACCTTCACTTATAAAACTATACGAATTCGTAACTATATCACAATACACTCCTGCAACATTATTACTTTGTATGTTACCAAGAAGATTATAATACTTCTCCCCATCTTTGCTCTTTATAATAAAATTACTATTTAACACCTCTACCTTATTAGAGTAATCCACTACACTATATCCCGTCTTTATCTTATCCAGTATCACTAACTCAACTATGCTGTCATAAATGCTCTTGTAATTATTCTTAATTACTTCATTATTCGTTAATGCCAATAATTTACTAATATCTCCACCTTTAAATATATCTTCAACTTCCTTCCTCTTACCAAGTTCATTAAAAATTCCCTCTATCTTTACTTCCTCATTATGCGTTTTATACATTTCCCTAACTTCTACACCCTCTATTTCATTCAAAAATTTTATTATTATATTTATTCCTTTCCCTCTACCTAACAATATATCCTTAAGCCTTTCATAATCCCCCAGAATATTATTTATACTCGCATAATTATATATATCACCAACAAATCCATATTCACTCCTCTCCTCTATCCCTTCATACCAATCCATAAAACTTCTATATAACTCAATATCCTTCGATATATCATCAAGAACATTCCTCCTTTCTATATAATCTTTAAAAATTCCTTCATATACAGCATTCGTATATCCCCTCAAATTACTTACACTTAACACCCCTTTAAGCACTTTTTCCACTATCATCAACTTTATCTCATTATATTCATACCCACTAAATACATTGGCTACATTACTTACCACCCCTTCAAGACCTCTCACATAATAGTTAGTCACAACTACAAACCCATTCGTCACTTCATTCGTCTCTACATTATATCCATAACTCATAACATCACTCGTACTTATATCCATTACAACATTGCTTATAATCTCAGCTACCTCTCTTAAAAACCTACCCCTCCTCTCCTTCCTTACATCCTTCAATGAAATATTTGTTACATTCCCAAGCTCATCCTTTATATTATTACTTACCATCCTACCTATCGCATTCTCATATATCCCTATAAGATTACTATAACTCGTTACATAATAACTTAATTTACTCCTCCATACAATATAATCTTCCTCATTCGTTATATTAACTACACCTTCAACAAAACTCTTTAACCCTTCATCCTCTAAACTTATATTACTTACTAACCCCTTAATATCAACCAGATCTCTATAACTCATCAAAATATTTAAATTACTATATCCACTCCTTGCCCTATTACAATCATATACTAAATTACTATAAAACCTTATATCCTCATTCACACTCTCAATATACTCCATCTCAAAAATATTTACTCCTAAAACCTTAAGACTATTCTCATAATTATTCTTCGCATCTATATAACCCTTCACAACCCCTTTAACTATGTCCGCTATTATGTCCATATTCCTCGGATCACTCGCCAGTATCCACTGCTTCAACGCAAACTCATAATTCGTCCTCGCTCCCTCCATCTCCATCTTTACCTTCTCTATCAATCCCCACGAATTCGTAACTCCAATATACGCATTATTCATCTCATTAAACGAATTGGACATCCTCTCCTGGGCAACCGACAAATTCGACTGGGCTAACATAAGATAATTATACGCGTTATCCATCCTCGCTATCGTCTCTTCCATACTTTCCCTTCCACTCTCATTCGTTACATAATATACAAGATTCTCTACTATACTTAATTGATCACTCCAGTACTTATAATCCTTCTCCCTCTGCTTTAGTATCAACTCCTTCGCACTCATAAAATACATATCAGCAAGCCCATCTCCGCTAACTTCAACAAACATACCCCACCCAACATTACTCGAAAACAACTCAAGCCTTACCCTGTTCTCCATATTACTTAATACACTGTGAAAATTACCCCAATAATTCTCACTCCTGTTACTTATATATATCAAATTACTTAACTCTATGTTCAACCTCATCAACTCATTCGCTTTCTCCCTTACTTCATTCTCAAGAACAGCCTTCCTATTAACTAAATCATTATAATAATAACTATAATTACTACTTCTTACATAATTACTTATTTGACTTATAACATTATTTAATTCATTCAACCTGGCTATGTAAGAATTACTCAAACTATTTATACTGCTCAACCTCTCATTTATCCTCTCCCCAATAAACTTTATGTTCTCCTCTATCCCTCCAAGACTACCACTCGCCTTCATCGTAATTTCCTGCAACTGCATTATATAACTAACATAATTCTCCTTCGCATTCTTTACCTCTACTTCAAGATCCTTTAACGCCTTCTCAAGATTAAGCCCGTTCTCTTTACTCTTAACCTCCCACTCCTTTATACCTTCCTCTATTTTCTTCTCCATACTCCTCGTCCACTCATTCCTCTTCCTTACAAGATTCCTGTACCCATCTCGCCAGTACTTCTCCCCTTCTTCAAATCCTTCCCTCGCCTCCTTCATCCACTTGTTCATCCCTTCCGTCATCTTCATAAATAACTCATCCCACTTCTTTATCCCTTCAACATACTTCTCCCTTACACTATCTCTCCACTTCTTAAAATCTTCTTCACTCATCCCTTCAACCTGCGGGAATTCACTCAACGCCTCTTCAAGCCTCTTAACCTCCTCCCTCATCAAATATTCTGCACTCCCCTTCTCACTATACCACCTCAGCGAATCATCATCATATAACGCCTTCCTTATATACTTCCCAACCTCTACCTTCTTCACATTTATAAGCAAGTTTAAGTAATTATTATACCTCTCCTTAAACCTCTTCCCAAATTCCTTCTCATAAACTTCATAGCCTAAATACAAAATTAAAAAATTCGGTACTACTCCTCCATTGCTCAATATATTATTACCTAAATCTATAAACTCATTCGTTATATCCTTAAAACCTGCCCCCATCACTTCCATCATATTGCTTATACTGAATCCTACATCCCACCTGTTTATATTATTCGTCCAGATTAAACCTTTTACCCTTTCCACCCAGCCCTCAAGCCCCATTTTACTACCAGCTTCATCGCCCATCCTCTTCAATATACCACTCTTTATAACTTCTACAACCTCATTACTTACATTTATTAACATCTCTTCATAATTAATCCCTACTTCTACACCTATCTCATTCCTTTTCCTCCACTCATCCCTGAACTTATCAATATATCTCCTCTCCAGCTCTAACAACTCACTCATATTACTAATACTCTTCCCAAACCTCACTTCCCTCTCAATCTCATTCACATCAATCCCATAATCCTTCAACATACTTCCCCATACAAAAATAAATCCACTACTTAAAAGAAAAATAAAGTATAACACAAATAATTTCATCTTCTTCATACTATTCCCCCACTAATTTATTGTTTTTATTATATCTAATCATATCTTCTCACTTAATTACCTATTATTCCCTTTCCAAAAATATACTCCACATCTCTAAATAAAATACAAAAAATAATCCCCTATTTTTGAAAAATTTTAAAAAAATTTTTCAAAAATGTCAATCCAACTAAAGTCACTTTTTTCTATCCTTACTAAAATTTTTACCCCTCTTCAAAAAATCTACATACTCCTTAAGCCCCCTCTCATAAAATACTAACCTGTAACGCTTCATTAACTCCTTATCCATAAGCCCCTTCAACTCAATAATTAAATCAGATAAAACCCTATCCCTCACCTTCATATATATATCACCTTTATACCCTTTAACAATATACCTTCCCTTATTCCTTTCATAAAAATCCTTTATAATATCTTCTCTTATCCCCTTCCTTATCTCCTCAATTAATAACTTACTATATTCATTAAGTACCAAACGCCTTTCATAAGCCTTTATATAATCATTAACTCCCTTTTTAAACTTATCATCTTCAAAACCTTGACTCTTAGCAATATAAATAGGCACCATAAAATCAACATATTGATTAATAATAGACAAAAAAGTCCCCCTATCAAGATTAGTTAAGTCTACTTTCCTGAAAAGATAAACCACTCTTACAATATCATCCCACCTTATATCCCTGCCAGAAATATTTAAAATTACAATTTCCTTAGGAATATTCAAAAAAGAAATTTCTCCCTTACCCTTAACAAAAAACTTGTCATTAGAATCTAAAACTTCAAAATTATACTTCACTTCTTTATCTTTTATATCTTTCATTACATAATAGGCTAACTCATCTTTTGTAAATATATTATTAAGCCTTCTATAATTTTTCTTAAATTTTTTAATAACATAAAAAATTGTATACCCTCCTTCATCCTCAAACACTTTAGTCAACCTGCCAGCTTTAGAAAAATTTTCTCCCCACATTTTATCATCAAACCTCCTCTTTAATATATACGCTTTTTCAGTGGGTTTATAACTATAATAATTATCAGAGTGAGAAGAAGATATACTCCTGAAATATAACTCTTTATTTTTATCAGTTTTTTCAAGCTCAACCCTTATCTTTTCAATCTCTTCTTTTAATTTTAATTTAAGAACCTGCCTATCTACAATATTTCCATATCTTTGCGTTGCAATTTTACCATTTAAGTCAAACCTAATAAAAAAAGTTTCTACATATTCATACTTCCATTTCTTTAAAAGTTTATCATTAATAAACTCCATTCCTTTTTTGTTTAATGTGGCAAGTTTAAACCTTTCTTTCTCTTCACTTATCAAAGTTTTAAAATTTTCAGTATTTGTAAATCCTTTTTCAATCATTAAAACCATATAAAATTCTGGCAAAATGTATCTTTCAATAAGATAATTTTTAACTCCTTCAGGACTTATATCATATCTATAAAGAAGTGTAATTGGAATATCAATACTTTTTACATCTTTAACTTTAATATACTCTTTTTTACCCCCAATCTCATATTCAGCTAATTTTAACTCATTCAAACCACACGAAAAAAACAAAAAAAAGATTAAAAAACTTGCTAATCTTAAATATTTCATCTATTTCCTCCCGAAAATTCTTTAAGAATTTTTTAACAAAATTGGCAAAAAAAACATAGCATAAAAAAAGCCAAAAATCAATCCTCCAAGCATTGTAACAGCAAAATCAAACCACTGTGAACCTTTTCCAAGAAAAATAAAAGGCAATATCCCGGCTATTGTAGTTATATTAGTAGTTATGAGAGAAATTGATTTCTCTTTTATAGCATTAAATAATCTCTTTAATCCTCTTTTCCCCCTTTCTTCTGCAATTGATTCATAAATCAATATTGAACTATTTACAGTTGTACCCGAAAGAAATATTAAAGCTAAAAACACAAATTGATTAAAATCAATATGTAATAGCAAATTCAATAAAACACTCCCTGCAAAAGAAAAAGGAATAGAAATGAAAATTAAAAAAGAATTTTTTACATTCTGATAAATAAATACCATTACTGCCATAACAACATATACAGCTATAAATATAATAGCAAATAATTCCCTATCAAACGCCTGTTCTTCTTTTAATTTATTACCTACTTCCAGGTAAAAACTTGGCGGAAGTTTAATCGATTTTAATTTCTTTTCTATTAACTCTTTCAACTTGTATATATTCTGATTATCATTTAGTCTAACTGAAAAAGATAAAGATCTTCTTTTATTATTATGATAGATTCTTGGCATAACCTTCGTTTTTTCAATATCAAAAAACTGAGAAAAATATGCAGTTTTTTGATTTTTATCATTAAAAATAATTTCCTTCATTTGGTTGTAATTCGTAAAGTTAATATTTCCTTTTAATCTAATATCTATTAAACCAGAGGATGAAGAAAATTTTGAAGGTATTATACCAAAAAATAAAATTCTGAGATGAGATGTGATCTCTGGTAAACTCCAGCCATTTTCCCATATATAGTTATAATTCACACCCAATTGATATACAGGCAAACCTTCTTTAAAATGGAATATAATATCTTTTAATTGAATAGAAGAATAAATCTCTGATGCTATAAATTTTGTCACTTCTGGTAATTTTTCAAGATTTTCACTCAATACAAGCACATCTATTTCTCTTTTTTTACTTTTTCTCTCCTGCGAAAAATCAAATATTAAAGATACATTGTTGTATTCTTTTACAAGATTTTTACTCTCAAAATTTTTCATCACAAAATTCATATTAAGAGGCTTTTTTAATTTTATTATATAACTCACATGAGATTTTTCAACCTTAGATATTATATCTTCTACAAAAGAAAAAGACATAATACCATCCTCCACTTTTTGAGAAACTTCAGAAGTATAATCAAGAGAAGTTCCTGAAGGAAATTCAAGAACCGCATTAATCTCTTTTATATAAGGAACAGAATAAGGCCTCTGAAATATCAACCAGAAACCTATCGGACAGAATATTACTACAAATAAAACCAGTTGTTTAACCAACTTTTCTTTTTTAATAAAAAAATAGAAAAAATTAAAAATATATTTCTTTATTTTCTCTATCAAAATCTTATTTTCATTAAGAATATGAAGTTTCCAATTATTTAAATAAGAAACATAAAAAAAGAGAGGTACTATACCCATCGAAATAACAAAAGAAAAAAACAAAATTATGCTTATTACAATAACAAAGTTTAAATACTGTGTCTTTATTATTTCATTTCCAAGTACAAGAGGAATAAAAGAACTAAGAGTAGTAACAAGAGAAATAAATAATGGATTTTTCACCTTTAATGTCTGCACGTAAAGTTTTCTTAAGAAATTATTATATTTCTTTCCGGAATTATAACTTTCAAATATAACAAGCACGTTATCAACAACCATACCAGAAGATAAAGCAAGCCCACTCAAAATTAAAGCATTAATCTCTATATTAAACAATACTACAAATGTAAAAGTAAGCATAAGTGATAAAGGTATAATAATATTTATAAAAAATGCATTCACTAAATTTGAAAAAAATATATATACAACAATTCCAATACTTATTATAGATATTAATGCAGAAACAAAAAAATCTCTCAATGATTTGTTAACATCTTCTGTTTGATTAAACAAAATTTTCATCTGCATATCAGGTTCTAATTTTATCTTTTTTATCAATTGATTAACATTGTGAAAAACTTCAAGCATATTTTGACCTTTTTCCCTATAAACATAAACAGCCACCCACTCTTTTCCATTATATCTTAAAATTTCATCCGGTTCTCTATTTGTATATTCAATAGAAAAAAGTTCTCTCGCTGGGATATCAAGAATATTAGCTGAAAACAACTTCTCTGGGGTATTAAGTTTCATATCAAACATATATGCATTTTCAAATGAACCACTATTTTTAAAAAAAGAAAAAATAAAATTATTTTCTCCTATATACCTTGCAACATTATCTGAAGACAAAGCCTTTATAAAAAGGCTTCTATCCTTTATACTACATAATATTTCTACCTGTCTTCCTCCAGTAACTCGAGCATCAGCAACTCCATCAACTTTCTTTAAAGAAGGTAAAAAATTTTTCTCTACCCAGTTCCTAACATATACCAGATTATTATCTTTATTAATGAAACCAACCACAATTAGAGGGGAGTCTTCTGGATTATATCTACTCACAACAGGTTCCTGAACATCTGACGGGAAATTAACAGATATATTATCAACCAAAGACTTAATTTCTATACTTCTTCTTTTAATATCTTCACCGGGATAAAACCATACATTAATGAGCGATTGCCCGTCTTCTGAAATAGAATTTATATCTTTAATCCCTTTCACCTGAGACAGGGCATTTTCTATAGGTATCGTTATTGTTCTTTCTATAAAGTCAGCATCCTTGCCATAATATTTCGTCCTTATTGATAACATTAAAGGTTCAACTTCTGAAGAAGATGAAAATTTCAACATAAAAGACGAAAAAAAACCTGCAATTAGTATTAGAAAATATAAAAGTAGAAAGCTTCTAATATGTCTGATATGAGTTTTTACAAATTCATTCATTCTTACTAATCCTTTTTATATTAAATAAATAATACAAAACTGGAATGACCACTAAAGTTACAATTGTTGAAAAAAACATACCGAAAACTATAGTAAGTGAAAGAGGTTTTTGAAAATCAAATCCTTCTCCACTACCAATTGTTAGAGGAATAATAGAAAATATAGTTGTAAATGAGGTCATAAGTATTGGCCTCAATCTTTTTTTACTGGCTTCAACAATATTTCTCATAAAAATATCTCTGGATATAAATGTATTTATTTCTTGTTTAAAAAATTCAATTAAAACTATTCCATTATTGACTACAACACCACTAAGTAAAATAAGTCCGAGAGCAGAAGAAATATTCAATGAAACTTTAAACAAAAACACCACAACAAAAAAACCAGGAAAAACAAACAAAATTGAAAAAAGTATAATCAAAGGATCTATAAAAGATTCAAATTGAAAAACTATTATCAAATAAATTAAAATTATCGAAAGCAGAAGAAGAAACAAAAGATTTTTGATTGAATTTTTTATTTCATCATTATTCCAGCTATATTCGGTCCTTATATAATTTTTTGATAAAACATTTTCAATCCATTTTTCAATATCCCTTATCATTTTTTTTGATGATAAAATGAACTCAACATATTCCATAGGCTTTTGATCTACTCTATAAAGTTTATCAGGAAAATTTAAATTGGTTATATTTACAAAAATACCAGCCGGCACTTTTTTTTCACCTACCTCTATTGGAATTTTAAGTATTTCATCAAAATTATTAATCTCGTTATCCCTGCCTGATATCATTATATCTATTTCTTCATCACCCGAATAAAAAACACCGGCTTTATACCCGGCAATAAAATTATTCAACAAAGAAGCCATTTGATAAGCAGACGCTCCAAAACTGGATAAAAAAAATCTATTTGGTTCAATTAAATAAAAAAAACGTTCTTCACTACTACTTCTAACAAAAGGCACATTAAGCGAACTTTTTAAAAAAGTAGTAAATCTTTGATTAATTTCCTTTAAAATTTCTCTGTTATCCGATGAAAAAATAACCGAATTAAATCTTGCTGATTGAGGAATAAGTGTCTCCAGAGAAATAGGCTCCTCATACACTACAAATTCTGATTCTGGTGGCAAAAAGTTTTTGATAAGATAGGTTATTTTCTCTTTTTGTTTTACAGAAACAACATCCCTGAATATAATCCATATTTTTGACTTATTATTCTGTCTCTCAGTAGTCGTAAACTCATAAAAAGATTTTTCTCCAATAATCGCATAAATATTTTCAATTTTATTTTTAAAATCTTTCATTAACCTATTAATAATCGGATAAGCATATTCAGAATTTTGAATTAAAGAAGTAGTTGAGGGAAGTTTATATTCAAGAACAATTTTCTTTCTTGATATTTTTGGAAATATTTCCTTGTCAGAAAAAATTACTACTGTTAACAAAGAAATTATAGAAATCACTCCCAAAATAACAATAAATATTTTTAACCTCTTTAAATCAGAGATGATATTTAAAAGTATTTTTTCATAAAATTTAGTCAACCATATTACGAACCTGTTTTCTTTATTCAATTGAGGTTTATAAAAGTTAGATGTTATCTTAAGGAAGGAAGGAGTAAAAGAAAGTGATATAAATAAAGAAATAAATAAAGTAATTGTAACAACAATAGCAAGTTCTTTAAACAAAACTCCTGCAATACCTGTGGCAAAAATCAAAGGAAAAAAAACTGCCACATTTGTTAATATAGAATTAAATACTGAACCTTCAACCTCTTTAATTCCTTTGTACAATAAATAATCGAAATCAAGCAAATTATTTTCTAATGTACGATTAACATTTTCAACAACAACTATATTACTATCTACAAGCATACCTATCACAAGTGCCAGTCCCATCAAAGAAATCATATTAAAAGAAATTTTAAAAATATACATAAAAACAAAACTTCCAATTACAGAAAGGGGAATAATAAGACTAACTACAAAAGAATGATAAAAATTACCAAGAAATAAAAATAACACTAAAGATGCCAAAATCATTCCTATAAGAGCAGACAATATTATATTGAAAATAGAAGATTTTATTTCTTCATCTTCAGAATTAAGAATATCTAACCTGTATTTTTCAGAAAAATTTTTATTTAAACTTTTTATCTCTCCTTTTAATTTATTACAGGTTTCTACAATATTTTCTCCACCTTCAAGATATACATTTAAAAGTAACGTTTCATTAGTATTCATTATAAACTTTGTGGTTTCTTCTTTATTTCCAAGAAATATTTCAGAGATATCGCTCAATTTTACAATTTCACCTTTTTCACCATATCCTACAACAATATTTTCAAAGTTCTTGTAATCTTTCAACTTACCCTTTACCTTTATTAAAGTTTCATTCTTACCTTCCTTTATATAACCCACAGGATAATCGAGATTATTTTGTTCTATTGAAGAAAGTACGTTTCTTAGTGAAATATTTCTAGAATAGAATTTTGAAGTGCTCAATTTTATCTTGATCTCCTTTTCTTTCCCTCCAATTACTTCAACTTTTCCGACACCCTTCACCTGTTCAAGTAATGGAACTAAGTTTTTTCTTATAATATATCTGGAATTATCTATAATTTTAGAATCAAAAATAGTAAGGCCTATTTGCATTATAGGTTGAGAAGAAGGATCATATTGAATTACAACAGGTCTTCCTGCTTCTCTGGGAAAAATTGTCTTTGCAGAATCCAGTTTTTCCCTTACTTCCATATATATTTTTTCTCTTGATATTTTCCAATCAAAATATAAAACCACTATACCAAGTCCATCCTGCGAAGTACTTTTAATTTTTTTTAAACCATCAATTGAAGATAATACTTCTTCAAGTGGCGTTATAATCAACTTTTCCACTTCTTGAGGTGTATTATTTGGAAAAGAAATTAAAACAGTAACTGCTGGATAATTTATTTCTGGAAATAAGCTGAGTTTCATTCTGAATATAGATACAATACCAAAAAATAAAAGTGTGAAAGTCAAAACTACTGCCGAAATAGGTCTACTAATTGAAAATTTAGATAAATTCATAATCTACTCTTCTAATCTAATTTGTTATTTTAAAATAAAATTCCACATTATTATCAATAAAATTTGAATAAACATCAATTATTCCGTTTTCTCCTCCAGCAAATTTAAGTATATAAACTGATGTATCATCTAATAATAAACCACTTATATTAAAAATTACCATACTATTGTTATTTGAAAAAGAAACCTTCTGAACTTCAGGAATATTATTATCTCCTCCACTTTTTCTTTCAATCTTTATTTTATCAAGAACAGAAAAAATCTTTAGAGAAGAATTAAAATTTACAACCATAGTAACATTTGTAGTAGACCATAATCCTGATGAGAAATAAATTGAATTGACAATATTATTATACCAGGAATTTGAAACCATATCACAACATACTATATTTGTTATTCTAAGATGAAAACTGCTCTCATTTGAGATATAAAGATATTTCTCAATAATATTAGTAGACTCATTGCCAAATACATCTTTAACACCTCTATTTATTTTTAAAAAATATTCTTTTTCTACATCCCACTTGTTTATAGGAAATACTTTGGCAATATTTGAACTTAATTCAATATCAAAATTTAAAAAAGGAACAAATGAAATAGAATTTTTAACACTATCTTTATCTACATCTTCAGAAAAAGTAATATAAAAAGGCTGTAATTTTCCCATATTGGATATGAAAGGAACGGATAAAAAATTTATACCTCCAATATTTGTAAAAACTCCAGTAATATATGGAATATCAAAATCATTGCCAATGCTAAAACTTACATTTGTAGGTTTATCAAGTTTATTATTGAAAATATCTTCAAGTTCTCCTTTAATATTAAGGTTATATTTTCCATATTCAACAACTCCTGTAGAATAGATAACAAGCATTTTATTGGTAATGTCAAAATCAAATATATAATTAATTGATGGAGAAATTTCTATATTCTTATACACAAGATTTGTGTTTATAATTTTAGAAAAAACTATATTTATTCTTAAAAAATTAGTATTACTTTGAATACCAAAAGGAAAAGAAATTTCAACTATTTTTAATTTTGTTGTATCATTACCAATTCTAAAATAGAATATATAATCATCTTTCATATCAGAACCATTCTCTGTTTCCACACCTTTTCTAATTATTACCTTATAAAAACCATACTTAAATTTATTTTCAGGAACAATTTTAAATTTTTTATCATCAATTGCTAAAACCTTCAAAGGATAATTTTCTTCTTCTACATTTTCTATTATTATCCTTTTTATTACTATTCTCGATAATAAAGTTTCTGACATAATTTTTTTATCAAAGATTATAACAATATATTCAACATCATCAGGACTTAAAAAAAAATCACCGTCTACAGGAAATGTTTCAATTACTCTTGGGTTATCTGAAAGCTCAAAGAGATTACAACCATTACTAATTAGTAACAACAATATAAAAATAATAACTTTTGGGACAATTTTTAATAAAATTTGAATTTTCATCCATAATCTCCTTTAAAAATTCAATCTTATAATAATTACTTACTCCTATATTGTCAAAATTTATTATAAACAAATTAGAATTAAACCCACTCCTTACAACACTGGCAAGATTTCCTCTGAGATTTGGCTTCTGACTATCCATAGCTATCAACTCAATTTTAACATTATCATAAAGAGAAAGTTCATTGATAAAAAAATTGCCAGTTAAAAACTCTGCTTCAACAGTTAAATTACTATAATTTTTATTCCAATTGGTTGAAACATATAAATAATTAATATCTTCCGAATTTAGTAAATAATTGCCTAACTCAATTTTTAAAACAGTTTCTTTTATTTCGGGTCTTACAGAACCAGTCCCATCTGTGTAAAATGCTATTTTATGGTCAACTTCCATTTTTCGCCCATATAAACTTCTGATATTTTTAGAAAAAATTATACTATAATTTGTCTCAGAAACAAGAGTCTCATTAAATTTGACTTGATATAAAAAATTTGAAATATTAGTCACAGAATAAACCAAAAATTTTGTTTGCGGATTTATTTCTATACCTTCCTGCAAAGAAGAAATTTGAATTGGTTTATTAAACAAAACATAAATAGAATCATAATTTTTTTCAAAACCTCTATAATTATTTGTCAATGGAATAGTAAAATTTTGATCAATGAAAATACCATTAATAATCGGGGGATCTATTTCAGCGCCGGGAATAAATGAAATTTCATAACTATTTTTCAGCTTTGTTTTATCAAAACTCATCGCCTTATCAATTATCTTTAAATTATATATCTTACCAGCTTCAAAAGTTTCAGAGGGATTGAATATCAAAATTTTAAAATCGTTGCTCCAATAAAAATTTCCCTTCAACGATGGTGAAAGAATAAAATTTTTCTCCACTGAGTTTGTATCCATTGGGATAGAAAATTCAACAATGATATTAGAATAAATAGAAAAATTTGATTTTTGATTGTTCTCTGGAATCGTTCTTACTATAAAGGGAATATTATTATTGATTTGATAATAAAAAAAAGAATAAAAAGGGGTTGACATTTTATTACCTTTTTTATCTTCTACCTTTGCTTCAAGCTCAATATTATAAATAGAAACTGGATTTATCTTTTCATCTAATTCTGGATAATATACAAATTCTCTATCACTTTTCCAGTAAAAAGTTCCATTTATCTTCTCTCCGTTTTCTGATTTCAAAGAAAAAGACTTTTCAACAGTATCTTTATTTACTTCTTCTGAAAAAACAATTTTGACAAAAAAATCTTGAAATTCTTTTACATTTTCAGCCTTACCCGGATAAAAACTTTCAATAAGAGGTGAATCAATGTCAAAACTTAAATCACAGGAGCTAAATATTAAAAAAAATAAAAAAAATAATCCTTTCTTCATAATAATTTAATTCTCCTGATTATTAAAATTTTTTATTTTTCTTTTTGTATCATAACCTTAGTTCCTTCTTTTAATTGAGCAGGATTAGAAATAACGACCTCCTCATTATTCTCTATACCCGAAATTATATATGCATATTCTTCATCAACGCTATCAATTGTAATCCATCTACCAACTATATAATCATTTTGATTAACCACATAAATTTTGGCTTCATTCTCTTTTCTATCCATCAGAGCATCAATAGGAACTTTAAAAACCTCCTTTTCCTTAACAGAAAAAAAATCTATAATTGCAAACATACCTGGCAACAAATTATTATTCTTTGATTTTATTTCACATCTTAAAGTTGCCATCCTTGTTTTTTCATCAATAAGTGGATAGATTCTATCCACAAAAGAATCATACTCTTTTTCTCCTATTAATATTTTTAACTTACTACCCACTTTTATTGAATCTAGTTCTCTTTCTGGCACATTAAATTCAATAAAAGTCTTAGATTTATCTATTATTAAAAGCAAAGGTTTGTCCGGAAAAGCAATTTCTCCGTCAAAAAAATATTTATCAGCAACTTCACCATTATCAGGTGCATAGATAAAAGTATTTTTATACTGCATTTCAAGTTGCTTATAACTTATTTCATAGGCCTCTAGTTCTTTTTTTAATTTTTCTAATTGCAATCTCTCACTTCGAGTATGTAATTCAATAAAAAGATTTTCATTTTCTATCAAATTACCTTTAAAATTACTTTTCAAATTATCAGGAATATCTTTTAAATCAAATCCTATCTTACTTGCCTCTAATTCTTTCTTTACTTTCTCATACGACACAATCAATTGTTGATACTGATTTTCCAGTTGTCTATAAGATTCTTCAGAGAAACCTCCTACCTTTACAAGTTCACTTTTATTGGATAAAATCTTAAGCATATTTTCAATTTCAAGTTCTTTTGATTCCCTTTCTTTTTCAAGAACTAAAATTGAACGAATTCTTTTCTTTATTTCTCTTTCTATCTGAATTAAATTTTCTTCCCCTATTTTTAATTCTATCTTTTTCTTTTCTAATTCATTTCTTGCCTTATCCATCTCAAGCAACAATTCTTCATCGTTCAATTTAACTATAAGTTGTCCCTTCTTTACACTATCTCCTTTATCAACATAAACTTTTCTAATCTTTTCTTTTAATTTGGGAAATATCTCAAATTTTTTCGCAAAAACAACACTACCATAATATCTATATTTTTTTTTAATATATTCTTTTTTAACTACCATAATTTTAACTTTTGGAACTAACTTCTCACCATCTTTATCATCATTAATTCCAGAAAGATTCCTTGAAATATAAAAAACCCCAAAAAAAGAACCAATTATAGTAACCAAAAAACCTAAAACTACAAATATTCTCTTTAAATTAAAAAATGAAAAAATTTTTTCCTGAATTTTCATATCTCAATCCTTCCTAAATATTAGTTATAACTCTGCTATACAATTTCTCGATATCTTCCACAGTTAACATGTCTCCTTTAATAAATTTAAATTCATATATAGTTTGAATCAAAGAAATAAGACTTTTTGCTCTTTTCAATTTAGCATTCTGTAACTCTAATAAAGATTTTATATAATCACTGGATCTTTCTTCTCCTAAACGATACTTTACAGCTTGAATATTAACTTTTTGGACAAGTAAAGCTACTTCTTTATCAACCTCTTCAAGTAAATCCTTCTGAAAGTTGATTTTTCTTATAACATTTTTAACCTTTATTTTAGTTTCCCTCTTATAATTATTTTGCTGTTCTTCAAGTTGACTGATTTGCAACTCTATATTTTTCAATTCATCAAGATAAGAAGGAGTATCATATACATTAAACTTTCCTCCATAATTCATTGACCTATAAGTATTGTCCTTATCAAACTGATATCCAACTAATGAGCTCCCGGAATTAAAGAAAAAAGGAAAACTTATATTTACACCAACGACCCAATCTATCTTAGAAGAAAACAACATCTTTCCAGACGTTGTTCCTCCGAAGTTTATTTCTATTTGAGGAATAAAATTATAACTTTGATGTGCTTTTAAAAAACTCAAATATTGCCTATTTAACTCCATTTTCTTTATATCAATCGACGAATCTAGAGCAAGATAATAAGTTTCATCTTCACTACTTATAAAATCATTGGTATCATTTAAAAAAACTGTAAAATTCTCAACTATCCTCTCATCAGAAACGAATTCTTCATCCATTTCAAATCCCACCATATACTTCATTTCTTCAATAAGATCCTTAAACTGTTCGTTAAGTTCTCTTAACTCAATCTCTCCTCGCTTAACAGAAATTTCCCACTCGTAAACATCCAATGGAGTTACTTCCTTTAATTCTCTCTGTTTCTTTACAATATTCAATTCCTTTTTTTGTAATTCAAGAAATTCTTTCTTAATAGCAAGTTCTTCCTTGGTAAGTAAAAAATTTGAAAAATAAAAATTTATTAACGAAAGTAAAAAGCTACTCTGAAATTTCTTTAATTCTAATTCCTCAAGTTTATTTTGTATTTCCCTATTTTTAATAGCAATGAATTGCCTGCCACCATCAAATAGAACCTGATTTAAACTAAATCCAAAAGAATAGTCTACACTATCATCTGCATATCTTGAAATTCTCTGATTTTTTCCATAATTTAAAGATAAAGATGGAAAAAGTTTTCTATACTCAGACAACATCATCGATTTTTTAAGTCTTAAACTTTCTTCTTTAAATTTTATCTCTTTAGCGTTATAATATGAAAGATTCACAAATTCGATTAAAGACATTTTTTTTAACTTTTCATTATCCTGAGCATAAAATATAATATTTAATTTTAGAAACAGCAATATTATTAGTAATTTATAAAATATTCTCTTGTTCATATTTTATTTTTTTTCTTTTTGCATTTGTTTCATATTTTTTATTGCTTCTTTTAATGAATCAAATAAAATTTCATTTCTCAAAAATGAAACCCCTCCATCAAAATCCTGAATTAAATAAAAAACATCTTCTTTTTTATAAACCAGTTTATATATAAGAGAAAAATATTGCTTGTTATTAATGAAATCATTTCTCTTACCAATTAATTTAATAAAAAGCTCTGGAGTTTCATTGCTATATGTTTCATCTAAAACAACTGTTATCCCTTCCTGAAAAAAGGCTAATTTTAGATTTTCCAAAATAATATTAGAAACAACATCCTTTGGGACTTCAAGGGCAGAAGAATTCTTTAAATCTATTTCAGATATCTTTATCCTATTAATACTAATGGTAGTATCCGGCTTATAGTATAAAACAGAACTTCTTATAGAACAAGAACAAAGAAAAAACATAGTAATAATAAAAGAATTTATTTTTTTCATAAAAAATCCCCCCTTCTATTAGGTTCTGTAAAATATCTTAAATTTTATTTAATTGTCAAAAACTTAAATTCATTTCCCTAGAAATTAACTTACTTGGATAAAGTTTTAGCTAATTCATCTTTTTCTTTTATACTTTTATTAATTATGTTTGTATAAGAAGTTACTTTTGAAAAACAATCCAGAGAATCCGATAATAACCCCAAATTTTTAAAGATAATTCCTTTATAATATAAGGCTATTATATTATCCCTATCTTCCTTAAGAATATCTTCGATTATTTCCATACTTTTCCTCATCTGACCAGTTTCAATTAACATTTTACAATACAATAACTTATTATGAATCGCCACATCTTTTAAATCTTTTTTAACATTCTTCTTAAGCAAGCTCATAGATTCATCATATTTTTCCATAGTATACAAAATATACGATTTGATAATGATCAAATTTAAATCTTTATTATTTCTAATTTTTATAATTTTATCAATTTCTTCAAGTGCTTTTTTATAATTTCCCTCCTCTAAAAGAATATAAATTTGTTCATTTTGTAACTTTGTTTGAAGGACTTTACTTTTATAGTTTACACAGCCATTAATTAAAAAAAACATAACAATAAATATTATAATCTTTTTGTACATAATGATATCCTCCAAAAAATCAATTTTTAAAACACTTCCTCATACCTCTCAAAAAACAGCCACTCTTTATTTCATTATCACCACTTGCCCTTCAATTTTTTTAATTATTATCTCAAAAACGAAAATATCACATTTAACACTATTCTTCCTCTTCTTAAACCAAAAAATAAACCCTTTTCCTTAAATATTAATTAATCTTTCAACTCATAAAGGAAACATTTATTTACTATATGCAACTTATTATTCTTTATTCAACTTAATATTAAATTATCAATTAACTAATTCACTTTGAGTTTACTTTCTATTTTTATAGTTTTTTCAAAATCTCCAATTATAGCATTCTTGTTTAACTTATTATCAAACAATTTTAATTTTCCATAATAACTAACTTCCTGATAACTTTCAAAAACAAATTTTGTTGGATAATGGACAACGAATCTTCTCTTACTGTTGCCAAACAAATCGTCGATATAAATTTCTTTTTCATTTTCTTTAAAAAGTAAAATTTTTTCTTTATCAAACTTCCCACTTCCTTTATAAAATAGCAGATTATTTAATTTATCTTTTTTTATTATTTCAATCTGTTCATTAAGTTCAAAAGGAAATCCCAGTATATTTTTGTAAGTCAAACTCCTTTCTTCAAAACTAACAAAAAACATTTGTTCAATAGCACTATAAATAACTTTCTTATAATTTTCATATAAATTTATTGAATTTGCCAACCTATCACTAAAATATTTATTAATGATATTCGAAAAATTCTTTTCAACTTGAAAATCTTTTATTATTTCCCCATTTCTTCTACTTATTATAACTTTATTTTCTTGTAAAGAAATTTCTTTGAAAAAATCAAAAAATTTCCTTAAAACCTCATTTGTGCTTTTATATAATATTCCCGAATCAAAAATAAAATTGTAAGAAGAGTTATCATCAAAAGAAATCAAAATTCTTTTAATATTATATTTTAAGGTTATTTCTTTTTCATTTATACTTAATACTTCATAAAAAAATTCCCATCCATATCTAGTTAAAGCATTATTTGTATTAGTTAATTCTATAATTTTTTCCTTCTGTTCAAATAAAATTTCCTGACCAAACTTTTCTCCAACTTCACAGTTAATCACAACTTCCTTCCCATAAATATAATAAAAAGATCCAAAAATAACAAACAAACAAACAAATATTATATATTTTATTTTAGTCAATAACATAAAAAATAATCCTAACTCCTTTCATTGAATTTAAAAAACTCTGCCTTTTTTTTATTTAAATACTCCTGTTTTAAATTAATTTCTGAAAAACTAATCCATATTATCTTTTATCTTTAATATATAACCTTAAAGTATTATTAGCTTTTTACTCAACAAAATAATTTATATAAAGCTCTCCTAAGCACATTGAGTTTGTATATTTTTTGCCAGTACAATTAATAAACACATTTGAATTATCAAAATAATACGGCACAACATCAAAATTTATTGTCCTATTAACTCACAGAACTTCTACTTATAAAACCATTCATCTCCTCAACAAAGTATTTTTCTTCATCAGAGTATACTCTAAAACTGTTATCTTTTTTATGTTAAAGAATTGAAACAGAAAAAGCCAAAAATAAGCTATCCTCTCAACCTAAGTTCTACCGCCCAAATTTGAATTAACTTAATAACAACTAAATAATCAAGAAGTTTAAAAAAATCAATCAATTAAGCTTTTTATTTATAACATATTACAAAAAATTTGTCAACTTTTGGTTTTCGTGTGTTGTTCCAACTCAATAGTGGAATAGTTTCTCCAAGTTTGAAAGTGGAAAATTTTACGCAGGAGTATTATTACCATATAAATCATCCTTTTCGTTTTGTTTTAAGCCATATAGAACTAAAAAATATCCTCTATAAAATATCTTTACCCATTAATTGGGATTAATTCTTAATTCAACACTTTTTCCAGCCAATGGTATCCCATTAAAAGCTGGTATCTTGTAAGATTTTCCTTCAAAAGATATTTCATTTACATTATTTACGAACCTTATTTCTCTCTTTGTGAGTGCATTATCTATCGTTTTTAAATCCTTTTCATAGATATTTTCAAACACATCATTGTCACTATTAAAAATCTTTCCTGAGATGTGTTGAGTATTGGCACTAAACAAATAATTGTGTCTAAGTAAAATAATCTT
>FMJZ01000166.1_pt1 | contig 21777 bp, 14 predicted proteins | sample 1987881 | NCBI WGS metagenome assembly FMJZ01 (sample SAMEA4378227, study PRJEB15110) | soil metagenome | biome: soil; feature: Field; material: Soil | place: India | collected 2015-03-11 | depth 0 m
GGGCCGGCGGCGGTCTCGTCTTCGGGGCCGTTATAGGTTTTGGAGAGCGTGAACAGGGTGGGGGTGACGCTTCCGCTTATCCAATTGCTCAAGGTCAGACTGGGGTCGTCGCCGCAGCACCAATCATCGAGTGGGGTATAGCCGAACTGGTAGCCGCCGCGCGCTCGGATGGTGAGCGGGATGTTGAGATCCGCCAGGTTGCTCATTGAGGCGGTGATAGTCACCACAAGCGGCGGCTGGGCAGGGGTGAAGGAGCCAAAGGGCAGGCGCAGGGCGACGAAGGTATCGCCGGCATCGCCGCAGACCTGCGCCGGGCTGCCGGTGTTGTCCACCATGTAGGGGTGGTCCACGCAGGTCACGCCGCCGGACCCGGGGAAGGTCAGGACGGTTCTTGCAACGTCGACCCCCAGGTAGGTGGCGTTGACGAAGCTCAGGCCGTCGAGCGGGGGGTTGGTGTTCTGCTCGCCGTCGGCCCCGTTGCGCGGGATGATGAGGTCGATCAGCGGCCCGTAGCCGGGGTCGGTTGGGTCAGGGTTGTCGAAGGTGACGGTGAAGTTGACGTTCTCGCCGATGAAGGCGTAGGCCGGTATGTTGAGGCTGACGGCTGGAGTGGATGCTGCGAGGAATCTTTCTCCCGGCGCGGCGGAAACGGGAACATTCCCCCACACGCTCTGGCCAGCAAGAAGTATCAGAACAAGGACGAATGGAAAAACGAAGCGCAACGGGTCAGCGTAGCGGGATGCAAACGACATATGCCCTCCGCCTATGGGGTCTTCGCAGCCGGTTGCGCCACTGGCTCAGTGATGCTCCACGGCGCCCAGTGGAGGGAGCATCACCTCATTGCCGCTGCAGATGGTTTCCTATAATTTTATAGCAAGTTTCTAATTGGGAATCCGTGCAACTTCGTTGGTTAAAATAACAAGCTCCCTGAGCGGACGATCGATTCCGTGAGGGAGCCGGAAGCGGCAAACATTTTGTGGTGTTTGTGACCTAGACGGGCGGGTTTTCAACAGAGCGCGAGAAATATCGTGCCGCAGAGGCTCTTTTCAGCGCCCACGTGGGGAGAAATCCGCACGCTAGCCTGAAAAACACTGCCCTCGCCAGAGAATTTCAACGCGCCCACTATCTATGTTACAGACGCGTTTTGCGCAGGCGCCTGACAGACCGTTACCCCATTTCCACCACGACTTCGTTGACCGATCCGGCCGGTTGGATTGGGACCGCGCCTTGCGCCGAGCAACCATTTAGGGTGAGCGATTTCACGCCTTTTTCTACGCCCTTAGGGTTATACACGTGGATGTGGTAGATCGCCCCGCGCCACTGGCGGAGAACCTCGAATTCCTTCCAGGCGGACGGGATGCAGGGGTCAATCGTCAACCCCTCGTATCCGGGGCGGATGCCGAGAATCCAGTGTGTGACAGCATGATACATCCAGCCGGCTGAGCCGGTGAGCCAGGGATGGCGCGCGCGACCGAAAGCGGTGTGATCGCGCCCCATGATGAACTGGCAGTACGAGTAGGGTTCGGCTTGACGGATTTCGATAATGTCGTTTTGATTATAGGGCAGGAGGGCGTCGTAGAATTTCATAGCACGGCTACCTCGCCCAAGTTTACACTCGGCCACAATGGCCCAGGGGTTCGGGTGGCTGAAGATGGCGGCGTTTTCCTTGATGCCCTTATAGACGCGCGTGACGTAACCGATTTCGTCATCGGGCTTCGAGAAAGCCGGCCATAGGAGGTGGATGCCATACTGCGAGTACAGGTATTTGTCCACTGCATCCATACATTGGATGGCGCGCTCGCGGCTGGCGGCTTCGGAGAGAACGGCCAGCGCGTTGCTCTCCAGAAAGATTTTGCCTTCCTCGTTCTCGCGCGAGCCGATTTTGCGGCCGGTTTTCGTGAAACCGCGTAGGTACCATTCGCCATCCCACAGGTAATCTTCACAGGTCTGGCGGACCTTCTCTGCGATGGCGGCATATTTCCGGACATCTTCTACGCGCCCCAGGAATTGAGCTGCCTCGACGAAGTTGCGCAGCGCCCAGTAGTGCAGGAAGGAAACCATGGCCGATTCGCCGCCGCCTAAGTTGAGGCAGTCGTTCCAATCCGCGCGCAACCCTTTGCAGATTCCGCGCGGGCCGATCTGCTCGGCGGAGAAATCCAGCGCGCGCTTGAGGTGCTCGTACACGCTCGCCTCGCCGCCGTCGGCGAAGGGAATGACGTGGTCGAAAAAGGCTGCATCGCCGGTTTCTTTGACGTATTCGCACACGGAGGCCACAATCCACAGGTGGTCATCGGAGCAGGTATCCTCTAGGCCGTGAATGATGTCGGATGGTTTGGGCGTTGGGACAACGGTAGGCAATTTGACGCCCGGCAGGCGTTCTTCTTGCGGCTTGAATACTTCCGGATCGAAGAGATGCAATCCGTAGCCTTGTTGCACTTGACCGTGGAGCAGTTCTTCCAAGCGCTGGCGGACTTTTTCGGGGTTTGTATGGGGGACGCTCATCACGTCCTGGGCAGTGTCGCGGTAGCCAAGGCCGGTTCGTCCACCGACTTCGATGAACGAGGCGAAACGAGACCAGACAACGCAGGTCTCGGCCTGGTAGAGGTTCCAGAGGTTGATCATCGTATCCAGGCCCGGGTGTGGGGTGCGGCACTGGAATTTTTCCAGTTTCCGTTGCCAGTAGTTCTTCAATTCGCCGAAAGCCGCGTCCACAGCGGAGAAATCGGAGTATTTGCGGCGGATAGCTTGGCCGGTCGCGCGAGGGCCGACGCCGAGCATGAAGATCAAGCGCGATTCCTCGCCGGGTTGGAGGCTCAGGCGTTTGTGCAAGGCGCCGCAGTGGTTGCCGCCCAGTTCGGCGGAATTCGAGCAGACGCCGCGCGCTACGGCTTCGGGATCGGTTTCCGTGTGGTAGTTGCCTAAGAACGCATCGCGCACGCAGTCGTAGGAATCCGGCTCAAAATTGGCGGTCATGTAGTGAAACGTCCACGGTTCGTAGAAGAAGTCGTACTCGATGACGCCATCGGCGTAGCTCGACCCGCTGGCATAGAGCGACATTTGCAGGTTTTGGTTATCAATTGAAATATGGTGAAAGGAAAATTCTACGTAGGAGAAGACGCTCAACCTCCGCGGCCGGCCCGAGGTGTTGCGAATGCGCACATCCCATAGTTCCACATCGTCGTTGATGGGGATGAAGATAAGTTGAGAAGCCTGAATCCCTTGATGGTCGCAGGAGAATTTTGAGTAGGAGAGACCGTGCCGACATTCATAGCGCGCTTTGCTCAAATCCTTGCCGGTTGGTTGCCAGGAAATTGTCCAGAATTCGCCGCTCTCGTCATCGCGGATATACACGTAATGGCCTGGGCGGTCGAGCGGGACGCCATTTTGCCGAAAGCGCGTGATGCGATGATGCTCGGCGGATTTGTAGAAGGCGTAGCCGCCGGCATTATGTGAGAGGACGGCGCACATGTCTTTAACGCCAATGTAGTTCGTCCAGGAGACGGGAATATCCGGACGTTCGATAACATATTCTTTGTTTTCATTATCGAAATAACCGTAACGCATGTAACCTCCGTGAATAAGCGGCAAATCTGGTTTGGAAGAGGGGAAGATCGTAGGCCGCGGAGGGTGAATTAGAAGCACCGTCTAGCGTCTACGGTCTTGTCGTCTATGCCTGCGCGCAGAATTGCTTCAACCAGTCTATCAACTCCTGACCTTTCTGGGGTGTATCGGCTTCGACCATCAGGCGCAGGACGGGCTCGGTGCCGGAGAAACGCAGGAGCGCCCAGTTGTCGTTCTCCAGCACGAGCTTGATTCCATCTAGGTAGGAAATGCCGATCACCGGGTAGGAACCGATGTGCGTGATGGACGCTTCTTTCATGCGTTGTGGGATGGTCGCGCGCATCTCCGGCGTGGCAGGGATGTTCTCCTCGAGCGAGTACAGGCGACCGGTGATCTTCCAGACTTCTTCCTGCATTTCGGAGATATGTTTCCCGGTGCGGGCGAGCATCTCGACGACCAGGGCGCAGGCGAAGATGCCGTCTTTGCCCAGGATATGGCCGCGCACGGTCAGGCCGCCGCTCGATTCACCGCCCAGCAAGGCGTTATGCTTGACCATTGCCGCGGCGATATGCTTGAATCCGACCGGCACCTCGTAGCTTTTCTCGCCAAAACTGGCCGCCAGGCGGTCCAGCAAGTGAGTGGTTGCCAGGTTGCGTACCACGCAACCGCGTTGCCCCTTGACTTCGTGCAAGTACCAATATACCAAGCAAAGCAAGTCATTTGTGGATATGTAACGCCCTTTTTCGTCGATAATCGCAATGCGGTCGGCGTCGCCATCCATGGCCAATCCCAGGTCATAGTTGCCTTCGCGCAAGGTGGCGATCAGTATTTGGAGGGCTTCTAGATTGGGGGCTGGGGAACGCCCGCCAAAAAGCGGGTTGCGTCGTTCGTGAATGAACGTCACGCGGCACCGAGCTTCAGTGAGAATAATACCGAGCGTTAGCTGACCCACGCCGTACATAGGGTCCACGATGACGTTCAGGTTTGCCTGACGGATGGCCTCCATATCAATCATGTGTTCGATGGCGTCCACGTATTCGTTGGTGAAATCGCGGCGGCGGACGATGCCGGCTTCTAGCGCTAGATCGAGGTCAAGCTTGACTACATCGCGCAACGTCAAGCGGTTGGTTTCTGTCTCGATCTGGTGTGTTTCGTCATCCAGCAAGAGCGAACCGTCTCCGTGGAATACTTTCAGACCGTTCCATTCGGGCGGGTTGTGACTGGCTGTGAACACCATGCCATAAGCGGAGTGGAGCAAGGCGGTGGCGTAGGTGACCAGCGGCGTCGGCGCGTCTTCGGAGAGGAGGATAACCGGAATGTTGTTGCCGGCAAAGACCTCGGCGGCAGTTTCCGCAGCATGGTCTGAGAGGAAGCGGCGGTCGTATCCTATGAGGACACCGCGCGCTTCGATGCCGCGTCGGACAATATCATTGGCCAGGGCCTGACAGAGCCGGCGGACGTTGTTCATCGTAAAGCCTTCGCCGATGACGGCGCGCCAGCCACCGGTGCCAAACACAACCTGTTCTTCCGCCTCTGGCCGGCGTGGACGGAACAGCCGCTTTCGCAGAATCAGCTCGGCGTTTCTCAAGTCCTCCTCGCTGTTGATGCCTTGTGCCTCGTCGGGGTCATAGGTTTGGTAACTTTCCACCAGCAGGCCAGAGTGCACAAGGTGATGGATGCAGTCTGTGAAACGGTAGCCGCCATCCTGGGAGGATGGGGAGAGTTTTTCCAAGGCAGGGAAGATCACATCGGCGCGAACCACATACGCGCCCAGGTTCAGTTCGCGGATGTCGCGCACACTAAGTGAGGCGTCGGCGGCTTCGATGATGTCCACGATGCGTCCGCTGGCGTCGCGCAGGATGCGCCCGTAAGGGTAAGGCTGATCGACGACAGCGCTCAGCAAGGTCAGTTGCGCCTGACGCAGACGGTGGCGGTTAAGCAGGCCGCGAATCGAATCGGGGCGAAAGAGAGGCGTATCGCCATAGAGGATGAGCAAGTCGCCGCGAAACTCTTGTAGGAGCGGCTTGAGCTGCAATACCGCGTGGCCGGTGCCGCGTCGCTCCTCCTGACGTATGTATTGGTAAGCGGGGCCAAGATGGGCGCGCATCGCCTCCGCATCGCAGCCGACAACGAGGATCAAGTCCTCCGGGCGCACTACCTGCAAGGCGTTCTGCACCACGTAGTCGATGACCTTGCGCCCGCCGAGATCGTGGAGAAGGATAGACGGCGTATCCGCCGCAGCGCTTTCTCGCCCGGCGGCCAGGATGACGGCTTTGAGTTCGTGCGAAGAGGACATGTTAACCGGTGACACAAAATTCCTGAATTCAGCGAGAAAGAGACATCTGAGAAAACTCTTCTCAATTATACTTCTCTCCTAGAAACAGACGGCGCGCGTCTTGTGCGTTTTTTTATCATTCTGCGGCGATCGTAAGGGGTAGAAACAAGTGGTCAATCACTTGCTTTGCAAAGAACCTCTATGGTATAACCAGAACAGGAAATCCCAACGCTCACGTTCAGGAGAATCCCTATGGTGCGTACATTCCTCCTCCCGGCGATAACGCTGATTCTTTCCGTTGCTTGTAGCGGCGTCTCGCCTGTACTCTCTAGCCCAACGCCGGCCTTCACGCCCACGCCAACCAGCATCCCTACCCCCGTGCCGGATGTGCTGTATGTGGATGCCGGCATCGGTCTAGGCGAAATCAGCCCTTATCTCTATGGGACAAACTATGGACCCATGCACGCGGTTACCCTGGAGATGATGCCCTATGCTCTGGAAGCTGGCTTTACCGCATTTCGCTTCCCTGGCGGGGCGTGGGGCGATGAGACCGACCTGAGGCCTTTCCAGATTGACCAGTTCATGGACTTCTGCAAACAGTTTGGAGCCTTGCCGACCATTAGCGTCCGTCTGAAAAACGGCAAACCGGAGGTCGCGGCGGAGTTGGTCCGCTATACTAACCTGGAGAAGCGCTACGGCGTCGTTTACTGGAGCATTGGCAACGAGCCAACGCTCTATGAAGGCGATCTTAGGGAGACGTATGACACGGTGCGCTTTAACCGCGAATGGCGGGCGATCGCCGAGGCGATGAAAGCAGTGGACCCGACCATCCAATTGATGGGGCCTGAGCTCCATCAGTGGGGCGTTGACCTGCAGAGTACGCCAAAGGATTCTTCCGGCCGCGACTGGATGATCGAGTTCCTCAAGGCCAACGGCGACCTGGTGGATGTCGTCACCGTCCATCGCTACCCACTTTGGAAGCCTTTCGCGCAGTCGGTGACGCCGGCTGAACTGCGCGCGAACACACAGGAGTGGGATAATCTGGTCATTTACCTGCGCAGCCTGATTCATGAACTGACCGGGCGCGACTTGCCGATCGCGTTTACCGAGGTCAACTCCGATCCGCGCAGCGTCATGCTTGGCGAGGCGACCCCGGATACGCTCTACAACGCTATCTGGTACGCTGATGTGCTGGGACGCCTTGGCCGCCAGGGCGTTTTCATGGTGAATCAATGGGTTATCTCGCAACGCTCGACAGGGTTGGGGCTGTTCATGGGGAATACCATTCGCCCTACCCTCTACACGTTCTACCTGTACAAACGGTTTGGTAACGAACGGGTGTATGCGGCATCCGGAATTCCCGACGTCAATCTCTACGCGGCTCGGCGGAAAGACGGCGCGCTGACGCTGATGGTGGTGAATCTCAAGGATACAGAGCAACGCGTTCCGATTCGCGTGGAGGGCGTTTCCGTCGGCCAGGCAGAAGTCTGGCGCCTGGATGCGGAATACAACGCCGAGAACCTTGGCGTGGAACAGTTTGGGAACGAAGGCACGCTAACGTTACCTCCCTGGTCGGTTACGTTATACGTGCTCATGCCTTGAGCAAGAATGGGCTCCGCCTGAGCGCAAGGGGCGGAGCCCGTTTCGTCGCGCGTCGGGATAGACGAGCGGTCAGGAAATCAGTCCCAGCTGTTTGCCGACGCGCGCGTAGGTTTCCAATACGTACGCTAATTGCTCGTCGGTATGCGTTGCCATGTAACTGGTGCGCAATAATTGTTGCCCTTGGGGGACGGCCGGCGCCAGCACCGGGTTGACGAACACGCCGGCCTCGAAGAGCGCCTTCCAGGTCATCAGGGTGAAGGTATCGTCGCCGATGATGATCGGGATAATGGGCGAGGCAGAGTTGCCAATGTTGAACCCCAACGCATGCAGTTCGCGACGCATCCGCTCGCTGATGGCGTTCAGGCGTTGAATGCGTTCGGGTTCCTCGCGCATGATCTGGAGCGCGGTCAGAGCAGCAGCGGCGTTCGCGGGCGGGATGCTCGCGCTGAAGATGAGCGCGCGGGCATGGTGTTTGATGTAATGAATCACATCCTCATCACCGGCCACGAATCCGCCGAGGGAAGCGAACGACTTGCTGAACGTGGACATGATGAGGTCCACCGAGTCGGTCAGCCCAAAGTGGGCGGCTGTTCCGCGTCCGCCGCCGAGGACGCCGATGGCATGCGCGTCGTCCACCATCAAGCGCGCCCCATATTTCTTGCACAGTGCGGTGATTTCCGGCAGCGGCGCAATGTCCCCGCCCATGCTATAGAGACCGTCCACAACGACGAGTTTGCCCTGTCCTTCTGGAATGCTGGCCAGCACGCGCTCCAGATCGTGCATGTCGTTGTGGCGGAAACGTTTGGTCTCGCCCCAGCTTAAGCGAGCACCGTCCACAATGCTGGCGTGATCGTCTTTATCCAGAATGACCACATCGTTGCGCCCGACGAGGGCGCTGATGGTGCCTAAGTTCGTCTGCATGCCGGTCGAGAAGACCAGCGCGGCCTCCTTGCCGACCCACTCTGCCAGTTCGTGTTCCAGTTGTTCGTGCAGTTCGAGCGTCCCGTTTAGGAAGCGAGAGCCGGTGCAACTGGTGCCAAAACGGTGAATGGCGTCCAGCGCGGCCTGGCGGACGCGCGGGTCGGTGGTAAGACCGAGATAGTTGTTCGAACCACACATGATGAGACGATGGCCGCGAAAGAAAGCCACCGTTCCTTCGTTTTCTGTGAGTGGGAGGAAATAGGGGTAAAGACCGGCGGCCATCGCTTCCCTGGCGGCGGTGTAGCGGCGACATTTCTCGAAAATGTCCATAGCTTCTCCTCAGTTCTTGGGATTAGAAGAACGGCGTGCCCGGGCGATGAGCCGGTCCATGAGAGGGTAAACGCCGTTGCCGAGCAAGTTATTAAGATAGTAGAGGACTTTGGTTTCCAGGCCGGGCAGGATGAGGTAACGCCCACGTGCCGCGTCGTGCAGGATGACGCGCGCAACCGTCTCTGCGGAAAGCAGGCCGGCATTCCCGGCCAGGGCGCGAGTCTCGGGCGGCTTGAGAGGCGTTTCGTAGGCCAGTTGAGGGGTGTCGGTATCCGGCGGAAACACGACCGAGACGCGAATGCCCAGCGGTTTGAGTTCGGCGCGCAGAATATCGGAAAAGCCGCGCACGGCGTACTTCGACGCGCCATAGGCGGTATAACCAAAGACGCCCAGAAAGCCAGCCACGGAGGAGATGTTGATGATGTGGCCGCTGCCGCGAGCGATCAGGGCCGGCAGCGCTGCCTTGATCACATGCACTGTGCCGAGATAGTTAACTTCCATCATCTGGCGGAATATCTCCACGGGTAAATCCTGCACGTAGCCGGGATAGGTGATTCCGGCCGAGTTGATCAGCACGTCCGGGGCGCCGCTGACGCGCTGGATTTCCTCGAACGCCGCCCGTACCTGCTCCCATTGGGAAACGTCCACGCTTCGAATATGGCATTCACCGCGCATCTGCGCTTGGACTTCGGCCAAAGCCTCCTTGCGGCGGGCAAGCAACCATAGGCGCGCGCCGGCGGCATCGAGCAACCAGGCCAGCGCCTTGCCGATCCCACTCGATCCACCGGTAATCACTACAGTTTTCCCTTGATAGACTTGTTCCCATGAAGCCATATGGGACCTCCATTGGTTGTCAGGCGAGATGGAAGGATGGGGGCAAATGCTCTCTTGTTGTTATAAGCACCGCTTGATTCGATAGGGCGCACATCGGCGCGCTTAGCGGCTCCCCGTTCCCTTTGCCAGAAGGGCAGGGTATCCTTCGAGCGCCCACTGCATAGCCCACACCGCCAGCGGGCGCATGTAGCCCACCGCGCGGTAGACGTCGTTCACGTCCAGTGCTTCGGGGGTCTGGAAGAAGAGACCGTAATCGCGGTAAATGGAGAGGTACACGCCGCGCGCGGTGGCAAACGCCTCCTCACGTAAGCCTTCCTGAATCATGCAAGCGGCTAGAGCAAAGGTCACGCCGGTCCATGTTTCGAGGGCTTGCAGGTTGGAGGCGTCATATGAACCGTCAGGACGCATACCGTTCAATGCGCCACACTCGCCGTTGCGGAATTTCTGGACGTTGAAGGCGAAGATTTTGCGTAGGGCAGAGCGAGTGTGCTCGGGCGGAACCACTCCCTCCAGACCGCAGGCGCGGGAATACCAATGCCCGGCAAGTTGGTCAGCCATGATGCTGTCGTGGCTGCGGCTGCGGCTGGCATCGTAGTTATAATATTCGCCGTTCCACAAATGGGCTTCGTAGGCCTGGCGCGCCTTGATGAATTGGTCGCGGTACGCAGCGGCCAAGTCGCGCTCGCCGATTTCCTCCGCCAGCGCGGCTGCGGCCTGCAGACAAGCCGACCAGAGTCCGCCGGTGTAGGTGCTTGGCCCGCTGACCGGCCAGGTGTCGTATGTTTGATCGGGGAAGTTGTCGTTCTCGATAAGGCCGTCGCCGTCGCGGTCGAAGCGCTGCATGTACGCCACCGCGGCGCGTACAGCCGGCCAGGCTTCGTTCAGGAATGCGCGATCGCGCGTCAGGGCATAATCGCGGTAGATTTGCAACACGAATTTTGGATTCAGGTCTTTCCAACGGCTGACATCCTGCATGATGTAGGCGTTGACCTGCTCCCACGGCGCGGCGACGGGGCTGCCCAGGTCGTGCGGCACAGCACCGCGCACTTTGCGCGGTGCTTTGTGGCCGGAGAGCAACATGACGCACACTTCGGGATGCTCGACGTTCAACGAGTGGATGAAGTCGCGTTGCAGGCTGAGTTCGAGTTGGGGCCAGAGCATGGCCAACGCGAATGAGGCGTAGAAGTGCACGTCGTAGGTGTTGTACATGCGATATTCGTAACTCTCGAGGTAGCCGAAGTGACCGATTTCGGGTTCGGGCAGGGGCGGGTAGGGCGGCGGCGTATCGTCCACGCGCCCGGCAGTCCAGAGGGTGCCGCCATCCACGAGGTAGTACGTTTCGTTAAAGAGAAGGGCTTTGTACCAATCGGGCAGGTCGGGGTTGTCGAGGATGGGCTGCTGCCAGGCTTCGATTTGCGCCTCCCATGCTTTGTAGTGTTGCAGGGCGTCACGAGCAATGTGCGCAGCGGCCTTGCCATCGCGACCGTAGAAGCGCGTGTAACGGCGATACCAGCCCGAACCCCAACCAAAGCGGGCGATGGGCATATCCCACGCCAGCGCGAAGATGATTTCTCTGGTCTGACCGGCGGGCACGTGGACGCGCGCGGCTACAGCCGCGCCGATGCTCTCGCCACGCGCCGAAGGCGTCTCATCGCCGTTGTCTTCCAACAGGCCGTCGGCGGCGAAGTCGTTCCAGGGCGCCGCTCCGTTGCCGTTCGTGGAAAAGCGGGTGTAGGCAGTGAGATGCACATCGGAGTCGGCGCGGGCGGCGATGGCGAAGGTCAGCGGGTCTTTGAAGAACGACGGGGCATGCCCTTTCTGACGTGGGCGCGGCTGGCGATGAATGTGATGCAATTCCACGCCTAGGGCGTCCTCCGCGCGAAAGGCGTGGTTGCTGTGACCACCGGCCAGATCATTGGCTTTTCCCACGCCATTTTGGAAGGTGAACAGAATCGATACCTCTGCATCACTCTCGTCGCAGTTTTCTACCGTCCAAACGAAAACGCCGACCGGAAAACTGCTCTCGCGGTAATTGTGCGGGATGACCGGCGAGATCTGACGGCAGGTTAGGCGCAAGCCGGGCAACGGCTCTTCGTAAACCGTCCAGGCGCGCGGAAAGAGAGCGTAGTAGGCGCCTTTTTCGGGCGGCAGCCCCCAGCCCCAAGATGCGAGCGAATCGCGTGGCGCCGGGCGTGGGTTCAGGACGATGGCTCGCGCGGGCTGGCCTGGCCGCTGCGCCCAAAGCGAGAACTGGTCGGCGGCGAGTGCACCGTAGTGTACCATGCCGGCTTGCAATTGCCAACGTACGAAGTCGCCGCGAAAGCCACGCGTCACTGTCCCCCCGCCCAGCCCGCCGAGCGGGACGCCCATATCGGGGGTGATTTTCAGGCCACCGACCGTCTCCATGACCGGTGGGCGGCCGGCGGCGCGCTCGTGATTCACGTGCCGCAACACGCGCACGATGAGCGGCAACATGTCCACGAATTCACGCAGGGATAACCTGCGGTTGCGCCAAGGGCGCAGGGGTTTCTCATCGAAGCGACGTTTCCAGGCGAGAAGGGGAATGTCTGGGGAAGAGCGAGTCATCATTGTTCCACCATGAAAGCGAATCTGGCCTGTGGTTTCCATAGGCCGTTTACGAATCCGTGCATTCTGATTATAAACGCGTCTGGAGTGACTTACTCTGACCGCAACTGCGCCGTCCCGATCATCCCTTCGATGATGGGAAGGAGCATAGTATTATCGAGATTCGGGGCGGCGGTGGTAACTTGAAACATGATGAGGAAAGGCGTTCTCTCGCCGTTCCCCTCTCGCAAGAAATAACGGCGGATGCTCTGCTCGCTGAGCACCGTGGAGAGAAGCAAGACAGGTCTTCCCTCCACCTCTGTCAGGACTCTCTCCTTGACGATCTCTTCGGGACGCACAGCCGGATCGACGAAATCGCCGAACGCGGCGCTGACCTCGTCGGCGCGCTCCAGCGGCAGATCGCTTGGATAGACCTGGATGAAGAAGACGCGGCCGGCCAGTTCAAAGAGCAACGCTGTTCCTTGCGGATTGGCCAGCGAGACGCGCCAGCCCGGCGGGTAGGTCAGGATAACTTCTGCCTCAGCAGGGTCGGCGGCAGGAAGGAAGCGCAACCAACACTTCCCATCGGAATACACTCGCGGCAGGCGTTCTGCGAAGTCGGGTTGCGAGGGGGCAAGAGGGCAATGGACATCGGTTTCGGCGGCGTTTGGGGAGGAGGCGATGGTAGCAGTGGCCATCGGCGTTGCCGGCGCGGTCGTCGGCCGGCCTGAAACGCAACCGTTGCCAGCGAGGAGGAGAAAAAGCCACACCGTAGCCGGCTTTCGTAGAAAACGAAGAGCGTGAACAAGGTGGAGCATCGCATTCATCCCTGCGCGCCGATTTTTACCAGCGCGCGCAACACAGTCTGGAGGATACCGCCGTTGCGATAGTAATTGACCTCAGCTTCTGTGTTCAGTAATGCCTGCACCGGGAAGGTCACGCTTTTGCCGTTGGTGTGGGTTGCCTGCACGGTGAGCACGGCTTGCGGCGGCATATCTGCGTGCAATCCTTCGATATCATAGACCTCGCTGCCATTCAGTCCTAGCGATTCGGCATTCGCGCCGTTCAGGAAGCGAAGCGGCAAGATGCCCATTCCCACCAGATTGGAGCGGTGAATGCGCTCGAACGATTCGGCAATGACCGCACGCACGCCCAACAACATAGGGCCTTTGGCTGCCCAATCGCGGCTGGAGCCGGCGCCGTATTCCTTGCCGGCCAGGATGATCACGGGGACGTCCTCGGCCTTGTATCGCATGGCCGCGTCGAAGATGGTCATTTTCTCGCCGTCTGGAAAGTGACGGGTGTACCCTCCCTCTTGGGGAGCGATGAGCAGGTTCTTGAGGCGGATGTTGGCGAAGGCGCCGCGCGTCATCACCTGATCGTTGCCGCGTCGCGCTCCATATTGGTTGAAATCTTTCGGCAGCACGCCGCGCTCTTGCAAGAATTTGCCGGCCGGGCTGTCAGCCGGGATGTTGCCGGCCGGCGAGATGTGGTCGGTGGTAACCGAATCGCCGAACATGGCCAGGACACGCGCCCCGCGAATCGCGCGCAATGGCGGCGGTTCGAGTGTCAGGTCATCAAAGAAAGGTGGGCAATGAATATACGTGGATGAGGCATCCCAGGAATATAGGTCGCCGGTGCGCGCGGGAACGGCTTGCCACAACTCGGAGCCACGGAAGACATCCGCATACTGCTTGTGGAATAAGTCGGTTTTCAGATGACCGGTGATTGCTTCCTCAATCTCCTGCGGCGCGGGCCATAGTTCGCTCAGGAAGACCGGTTTTCCATCGCTATCGAGGCCGAGCGGTTCGTTCTGCAGATCAATATCCACGGTTCCTGCCAACGCGTAGGCGACCACGAGTGGGGGTGAGGCCAGATAGTTAGCCTTAACCAGAGGGTGCACGCGACCTTCAAAGTTGCGATTGCCCGAGATGACCGCCGCAGCGACGAGATTCGCTTCCAGGATGGCGCGTGAGACCTCAGCCGGAAGAGGGCCGCTGTTGCCGATACAGGTCGTGCAGCCATAGCCAACCAGGTGGAAGCCGAGTTTGGCCAACGGCTCCAGCAGGCCGGCGGAACGCAGATATTCCGTCACCACGCGTGAGCCGGGCGCCAGGCTCGTCTTCACGTGCAGCGGAGTCCGCAGGCCGCGCGCCACGGCCTTTTTGGCCAGCAAGCCGGCGGCGATCAACAACGCCGGGTTACTGGTGTTGGTGCAGGACGTGATGGCCGCAATGACCACCGCGCCATGCCCAAGCTCGTAGGATCCGCCGTTCGTCCCGACGTCTACTCGGCGTCCCACCTCGGCTGCCGGCAGCTCGTAACCGTGTTCCTTCAGCGGCGCGGTCAGCGCGGCGCGAAACGCTTGCTTCATCTCTCGTAAGGGGACGCGATCCTGCGGACGTTTGGGACCGGCCAAAGACGGTTCGACAGAACTCAAATCGAGTTCCACGACGTCGGTGAACTCCGGTTCGGGGCTTTCCGGCGCGCGGAAGAGGCTCTGCGCGCGACAGTAAGCTTCCACGAGTTCCACCTGGGCTTCCGAGCGACCGCTCAAACGCAGATAAGCCAGAGTCTCGGCGTCGACCGGGAAAAAGCCCATCGTTGCTCCGTATTCGGGAGCCATGTTTGCCAGCACGGCACGATCGGGCAAAGAGAGGTTTGTTACACCCGGCCCGAAGAACTCGACAAACGTATCTACCACCCCCTTCTTGCGCAGCAATTGGGTCAGCGTGAGGACCAAATCGGTCGCGGTGACGCCGGCGCGCAGTTCGCCGTAGAGTTGGACGCCGATGACATCTGGGAGAAGCATGTCCAGCGGTTGGCCTAGCATGACGGCTTCCGCCTCGATTCCGCCCACGCCCCAGCCCAGGACGCCCAGGCTGTTGACCATCGTGGTATGCGAGTCGGTGCCGATCACGCTATCTGGGAAGGCAATTCTCTCGCCGTTCTCGCCCTCTCGCACGACAACCACCCTGGCCAGATATTCCAGATTGATCTGATGGATAATCCCGGTCATCGGTGGAACAACACGGAAATTCGTGAAGGCTTGTTGGCTCCACTTGAGGAATTCGTAGCGTTCACGATTGCGTTGAAATTCGAGTTCGGCGTTTCGTTGCAGGGCGTCCGGCGCGGCAAAGAAGTCTACTTGTAGGGAGTGGTCAATGATCAAGTCTACCGGGATGAGAGGATTAACCAGGCTGGGGTCGCCGCCGAGGCGGGCTATGGCGTCGCGCATGGCGGCCAGGTCTACCAGCGCCGGCACGCCGGAGAAATCTTGCATAATCACGCGCGCCGGCAAGAAGGCTATCGCCGGTCGCTGTGTATCCTGAGGTTGCCAGGAGGCTATCTGGCGCACGTGTTCCTCGCTGCCCTCGCGTTCGTGGCACTGCCGTAGGGCGGCTTCGAGCAGGATGCGTATGGAGTAGGGGAGACGATCCAGACGAGTCAGGCCAGCCTTCTCCAGGGCTTGCAGACGATAAATGGTGTATGTGCCGTGATTGGTCGTCAGAATGGCGCGGGCCTGAAAGAAATCTTGCATGGGAGGTCTCCTTTGAGAAAGTTTTGGCGTAGGTTCAGAGCATTGAGTACCTTGCGTCAGCCTTCTTTGCATGGGAAAAGGCAAGCGCAATTAATTGTAACGCTGTTGCTTGGGTGCGCAAGGCCTGGGGAGGGCCGGAATGTGGCTTTTACCACTCGCGCGCGCCGGCCAGGAAGGCTTTGCCCGACATGGGTTTCCGTCCCGCGGGCTGGACCTCTTCCAACACCAAGGCGGCCTCTCTGCAGCCGATGGCCGGGTATCCATCCACGACCAGGCGTTGCCCGCTAGCGGCGTTGGCGTCATTCCATACACGGGCGCGCCAGACTTGGAGCGGCGCGCCGCGCCATTCGAACCAGGTGCCCGGCCAAGGATTCATCGCACGAACATGGCGCTCGAGTTCGAAAGCAGTTTTGTGGAAGTCCAATCGGCCATCCTCTTTCTTCAGCAGAGGAGCGTACGTGACACCCTGCGATGGCTGCGGCGTGGGTTGTAGCCAACCGCTCAGGTAGGCAGGCAGCGTCTCGATCAGGAGTTCCGCTCCAAGCGCGGCGAGGCGGAGAGAAAGGCTGGCGGCTGTGTCGTCTGGGGCAATCGGCGCGACGCGCTGGGCGAGAATCGGGCCGGTGTCCACACCGGCGTCCATTTTCATGATGGTCACACCGGTTTGCGTATCGCCGGCGAGGAGAGCGGCCTGAATGGGCGACGCGCCGCGCCAGCGCGGGAGCAAGGAGGCGTGAACGTTCACACATCCGTAGGGGGGCAGTTCCAGCACGTCCGGTCTGAGAATCTGACCGAACGCCGCGACCACGATCAAATCCGGAGACCAAGAGTGAAGCTGCTCCATGGCAGCCGAATCGCATAGCCGTTCCGGTTGCATTACGGCCAACCCTAACCGCTCGGCGCATACTTTGACCGGCGGCGGACGACTGCGGCCGCCGCGTCCGGCCGGACGGTCGGGCTGGGTTACCACGCCGACAAGAGTGTATCGACGCGCCAGCGCTTCCAGAACCAGCGCGGCGAATTCGGGGGATCCCATAAAGACGAGGCGAGGAGACATTACATGCTCCGAGGTGAATTGTTTTGCGCGCGATTTCAACGCAACGGCAAGCGTCGAAGCAGGTGTGTGTGGAGCCGCCTGGGTTTCAGTGCTAACACCGCTCATCTCCGGCGGGGAGCAGAGTTCCCCTGCGTCCGCGCCGGCAAGCCGGCCGGAAGCCGACTTGCAGTTTGCTCGGAGGCGGAGGGAGGAAAAATTCTGTCGAGATCCATCGTTTCACGATGCATGATTATACCGCCTTTGTCATCGCGCGTTCTATGGCTTGGTTTTCCTTCCAAAAAAACGCCAATCGCCCTATAATAGAAGTGTGAAACTGGAAGAACTTGAAACTCGCTTGCAGGCGCTTATCGAAGAGCACTTGTTCCATCTTTTGCCGAGTTATACCCCCGAGGAACGCGTTGCCCGGAAACTTGCCCTTTCCATGCAGGAGAACCTGCGCGAAACGTCGCAAGGCGTGCAGGCGCCGAATATTTATATCCTGAGGGCGCATCCCGCCACCCTGACACGCTGGACCGGGGAAAGAGGCTTGCTGGATAGACTGGCGGAGGCGCTGTATACGGTCGGCAACGAGGCCGGCTGGTCTTTTCTGAGCCGTCCGGTGTTGCGTACCGTTGCGGACGCCTCGCTGGCGGAGGGCGAAATCCACATCCTGGTTTCGTTCGGGGAAGGGGAAGCCGCCGAAACATTGGGCATGACGCCGCCGGCCGGCGTATCCGAAGAAGCAGCGATCCCGCCGGACGCGTTCCTCATCTTGAACGGCGTCAGGATTATTCCTCTGACGCGTCCCGTGATCAACATCGGTCGCCGACACGACAATCATGTTGTGCTGGACGACCCGCGCGTCTCGCGCAGCCATGCCCAGCTGCGCGCGATCAAGGGGCGCTACGTCATCTTCGATTTGAACTCGACCGGCGGAACCTATGTCAACAATCAGCGCGTCAAGCAGAGCGTGCTGTATCCGGGGGACGTGATTTCGTTGGCCGGGGTCATGCTGATTTATGGACAGGATTTGCCCGTGTCCAGGCCAATCACTGAATCCAAGCCGCAGTCGGCTCCCGGCGGCGAAAGGCCCACCGTCATTTTGAAGTGGGATGATAATTCGTCGGGGACATGAGCGCCTTGCTGTTCCTCGTTCTGCGCATTTTGCTCGTCGCGGCACTATACTTGTTCGTTGGATGGGCGCTCTTTGTCCTGTGGAGGGACGTACGTTACCAGGGGCAACGGATCGTCAGCCGCAAGATTCCCGTGCTCGAACTTACCTTCCAGCCTCCGGCTTCTCTGGCCGAGACGCGCCGCTTTTGTCAGACGGAAGTGGTCATCGGGCGGACTGTCAGTTGTGATTGCGCCATCCTGGATGAGACGATCTCTGCTCGTCATGCGCGTCTACGCTACCATCATAACCACTGGTGGCTGGAAGACCTGGGTTCGACCAACGGCACTCTGCTCAATCAACAACGCCTCGATATGCCGGCGGTGATCATTTCTGGCGACCGTTTTACCTGTGGAAAGACGTCCTTTCTCATCCGCATCGAGGACAATGAAAGTTTTCCGGAGACCTTTCCGTCGTCGCAAGGCAATGGCTAGGGGGTTGCTCCGATGGTTCCCCCTCCTTCGTTCTTTGTCCCACGTCGAATCCAGACTCGCCTTCTATGGTTGGCGGCATTATTCCTCTTGCTGTTCTCGCTGGCTTTGACCTTTGCGCCTGCGGTGCGGGAGCGCTCTTGGCAGGCGACTCTGCGTTGGTCGCATTGGCTTGGTTTCGCTATGTGGTGCCTGGTTTTTGGGATAGCCCAGCTACAAGCACGGAAATACCTGCCGGAGGCCGATCCGTTCTTGCTGCCGATTGCGGCGTTACTGAGCGGCTGGGGATTATTGACTATCTGGCGGCTGGATGCTTCCTTCGGCTTGCGACAAACGTTGTGGTTAGGGCTGGCCGGGGCGGCGTTGATTCTGGGGTTGCGTCTTTCTCCTACCTTACACTTTCTGCGCCGTTACAAATATCTTTGGCTCAGCGGCGGCCTCCTGTTGCTGTTGTTGACTTTCGTCTTTGGTACACACCCGCTTGGGAATGGACCACGGCTGTGGTTGGGGTGTTGCGGTGTCTATTTTCAACCCTCGGAGCCGTTGAAGTTATTGCTGGTGGTGTACCTGGCAGCGTATCTTTCGGAGCGCTTGCCGCTTCCGGCGCGTCAGATGACGTTGTTGGCGCCTACGGCAGTTTTGACCGGTTTGGCGCTCGCATTGTTGATTTTGCAGCGCGATTTAGGGACAGCTTCCTTGTTTTTCCTCTTGTATAGCGCCATTCTGTGGGCGGCTACCAATCAAGCACGTTTCCTGGCGCTGAGTCTGGCAGGGCTGTGCGTGGCAGGTGGGTTGGGTTATTTCTTTATGGACGTGGTGCGCTTGCGCATTGATGCCTGGCTCAACCCCTGGCTAGATCCGAGCGGGCGCTCCTATCAAGTGGTTCAATCGCTGATAGCAGTGGCCAATGGCGGCGTGTTTGGACGTGGTCCCGGTCTGGGGAATCCTCGGCTGGTTCCGGTTGCCATCTCCGACTCCATTTTCTCGGCTATCGCGGAAGAGACCGGCTTGATGGGAATGTTGGCGCTGATCGTCCTGGTGGGGATGTTGCTCGCACGGGGCATGCGGATTTCGTTGCGCGCGCCCGATTGCTTTCGCCGCCTGCTGGCTCTTGGTCTGACGGTTTACCTGAGTTTGCAATCGCTGGTCATCATGGGCGGAAATTTACGTCTCCTTCCTCTGACCGGCGTTACCTTGCCGTTTCTTTCCTATGGTGGCTCTTCCCTGCTTACGGCGTTTTTGTCTATCCTCTTTCTGTTGTTAATTTCAGGCCAGGCGGAAGAGGAACCTGCTTATCTCACCTCCGCGCGTCCCTTCTTCGGGTTGACGGCGTTGCTGGGTACAGGCCTGGTGGCCGTGGCGCTGAGCGGCTTGTGGTGGAGCGTTTGGCGTGGCCCAGATCTGTTGATTCGCACCGATAACGCGCGGCGCGCCATTTCCGACCGATATGTTCGGCGCGGCGCGATACTGGATCGCGAAAATCGTCCGCTGGTCATGACGCAGGGCGATGCCGGCGAATACCGGCGCGTTTACCTGTACCCTGACTTGGCGCCTGTCTTGGGATATACACATCCCGTCTACGGTCAGGCCGGTTTGGAGGCCTCGCTGGATGAATACTTGCGCGGCTTGCGGGGTCATCCGGCCAGCCTGCTCTGGTGGCATCGTCTCCTGTATGGTCAACCGCCTCCAGGCCTGGACGTGCGCCTGAGTCTGGACCTAGATTTGCAACAGGCGACGGCCTCGCTTTTGCGTGGGCGGAGCGGCGCGGCCGTGTTGTTGAATGCGTACAGCGGCGAGGTCCTAGTCATGGCTTCGCTGCCTGCCTATGATCCCAATGTCCTAGATGCCGACGTCGCGGCTTTGCTTTCGGATCCGCGCGCGCCTCTGCTCAATCGCGCGGCTCAGGGCCGTTATCCGCCGGGAGAGGCGATTCAACTCTTTTTACAAGTGGCCGACCTGACCGGAGCCTCCGCGGAAGAGAAGCAGGCTTTCTATCAACGAGCGGGTTTCTATACGGCTCCTGCGGCGCGTTTACTGGTGGCGCAGCCCTCGCCGCCGCGAGGGGAACTGCTGATCAGCCCGTTGCAAATGGCGCTGGCAGCTGCCGCGCTAAACCATGGCGGTGTGCGCCCGGCCCCGCGATTGGCCTTGGCCGTCCATACACCGCAGCAAGGTTGGGTTGTCTTGCCGCCGTTGAGTGAGCCGGTGCGAGTCTTCTCCGAAGAACAAACGCGCGCCGCATTGGAAGCGCTAAGGGGGGAGGGAATGTTCTGGGAGTGGAGTGGTCAGGGTCGTCTGGGGGAACAGATGGTTACGTGGTACCTGGCCGGAACCCCCTTGGATTGGGCCGGCCCACCTCTGACGTTGGTCTTGTTGCTGGAGGAGAGCCAGCCATGGGATATTCGCCAGATTGGACAGGCCATTTTGGAGGCTGCAGTGCGGCCGTAAGTGGACAGAGGTGGAATCCGTTTCGCAGTCGTTCGCCGGAAAATGCGCTTGCTTCCCTCCCCCGTTGGTTTCCGAACAATCGCGAGATGCCAAAACACGCGCCGGAGTGGGGGTATTGTGCAGGCAAGCGTTGTCGGCGATACGGCTCTGCGAGACAACTTTTAGGAATGGTATCCACAACTTTTGCCTGGACACGCCGGCGCCGAATTGCTGTTCTGGCATCTGCCCCTGTAGTCCAACTGGCGATTTCTGCGACGGGGGACATCCTACCTTAGCCGATCGCGGCCCCGACCGTACGCTGACGTCGGCGCCAACTTCGGAGACGTGGAGGAACTCTATCTTGCAAGGTTCTGGTTTGTGTAGTTTTCAAGCGCCTTTACAAACGCCTCATAGGCTTTTGAATCGTACAGGCAAAACGCCACGCGTTCCAGGCCGGTTTCTCTTTGCAGGTAGGCGATTGCGGCTCCCAGAATAACCCGCGCCGCTTCCGATAGAGGATAGCCAAAGATGCCGGTGCTGATGGCCGGCAGAGCGATGGTCTTTAGGTGGTAGGCGTCTGCCAGTTGCAGTGCTGACGTGATAGCGGAAGCCAACAACTCGGCGGAGCGGGGCGTCCCATCGTACACCGGTCCGACGGCGTGAATCACGTAACGGGCGCGCAGGTTGCCGGCAGACGTGATGGCCGCGCTGCCGGTTGGGACGCGCTTGTGCTGCCGAATCCAGGCCTCGCTTTCCTGTTGAACGACTGGCCCTCCCTTGCGCGCAATCGCGCCGGCCACGCCGCCGCTGTGCACCAAATGCTCGTTCGCGGCGTTGACGATAGCGTCGGTCGCTATCTCCGTAATATCGCCGATTTGCAATTCCAAAACGGTGCGTCCGATTTGTACTTTCGTCATTCTTTAACTCGCGATGGTCTGCCTACGTCTCGCGTGTTCTTGCTGTTCGCTCTCTGTCTTGTTCCCCAATTGTCCGCAACCGGCCTGGATCTCCACGCCGCGTCGCAGGCGAATGGTGCAGGGGATGCCGGCCTGCGTGAGGATATCGCGGAAGGCTTCAGCTCGC
>FMJZ01011848.1_pt1 | contig 21695 bp, 15 predicted proteins | sample 1987881 | NCBI WGS metagenome assembly FMJZ01 (sample SAMEA4378227, study PRJEB15110) | soil metagenome | biome: soil; feature: Field; material: Soil | place: India | collected 2015-03-11 | depth 0 m
AAAAAAACAAAAGTTCATTCTTCAAAGCTGTTGGAACGACCATTTTCTTGACAAAATGGAAAATATGAATATAATCATACAATGAATTGCCCTATCTTAAGACTTAAACCCTTAAAACATTCTCAAAATAAATTCCAATCGGGGAGGTTTCTTTGATACATTTATTAGCCTTTTTATTGATTGGTCAGCTTGACCGTTTTGCGTTTGATACTATCACATCGCCGAAGACCGCTGGCGTCCCATTTTTAATAACAATTTATGCATTGAATTCATCAGGACAACCAATACCATATTATGGTTCGGCGCGGATTTATACCCCCAATATGAGTTATCCTGTGAGTCCTGATACTATTGTCTATTTCAATGGTAACAGTTCATGGCAGGGTAGTATTATGGTTTCAATTGCTGGTAATAACATAAGGCTGAGATGTGAAGGAGGTGGTGCGAGTGGTGAATCTAATTCATTTCAGGTCGTCCCTAATACACCATACAGACTCATTTCAGTCCTGCCTGGTCAGACCTATGCACCCGGGAATCAATCAGGAAGGATTGGTACACCTTCAGGCCAGCAGGCAGGTTCTTTTTTTAATGTTTCAGTATATCTCACAGACCGATGGTGTAATCAGATAATAACAGGTAATGATTCTATATTGTTATTTTGTTCTGATGCGTTCAGCCGAAGACTGGGTTTTCGTTTAAATAATGGCAGCGCAAATGTAAACTATGCCATCAGAACAGCAGGTACACACCAGGTCTTTATAAATGATATTACAAATTCAGGGATAAAGCCTGATACATCAACCAATATTTACATCTATCCCGGAACATACAATAGACTCCTTGTTCTCCTGCCCGGAGAGACGCACCTCCCTGGTGATACAATCACAAATACAATCGAGACTCCTGGCAAATCAGGGACACCTTCTTATCAGTATGTGCTTGAAGATTTTCAGATCACAGTCTATGCCACAGATTCAATGTGGAATAAAACGAATGTTTCGGGTTATTCAATTCAACTTTCTGGTTCTTCGGGTTTTTCTAATCCACCTGCCAAAAGTCTATCCAATGGCTCAGTATCATTCACTGCGAATTTCTCTACAAAAGGCGAGAAATTTCTCTATGCAAGGGATTTGACCAATGGTTTTTTCAGTTACGATAATTTTCTTAAAATTGCAGCAAGAACAACCAATTTTGATATTACGGTTAATCCTGATACAATCACTCCAGGTGAAATTGCCTATATCAATGTTACTGTCTACGACCGTAATAACGAACCTATAGAGGGTAAATGGGTGAAATTTTCGGTCATAAGTGGTAATGGCTATATAATACCACAATATGATACTGTCCAGACAAATACGCAGGGAATTTGCCAGTCTCAATTCACCGCAACAATCGGCTATTTTAATGAATTGAATTCAATAGAAATAAGAGCAGATGATTATGCTGAAACGGCGACAGTCTATGTTATCATCCCTGATTCTTCAGTAATGGAAGGTAATATCGTTGCCTATCCAAATCCCTTTGGAAAGATAAATCAACCATATACAAGGTTTGTATATTATCTACAGCAGGATTGCAATGTTATCTTTTCAATATATGATGCATTTGGTAATCGTGTCCATCATGAAGAAATTCCTTCGGGACAAAATGGTGCAAGGATTGGGATAAATAATCTCACCTGGGATGGCAGGAATGATAAAGGGAAGAAGGTGGCAAGCGGCGTATATTATGTATTGTTAAAAGGTTATCTACATACGAATGTATTTTTGGAGAAAAGAATAAGGGTGGGTGTGATATGGTAGAATTTAAGTATACCGGGTCATTTCATTCGCATGGTCATTTCATTCCAAAAAAATGTAGGACCGTTTCATTTGTGCTAAATTTTGGTAAGCTAAAGGCGATACTAAAAGCGCAGCGGTATAGCAGACTCCGACTATTCTTTCAGGATGATAGTGTAATTTTCAAGGTAGGAGTCATATTCGCTACTTGCTACTTTGTTCTCGCCACTTTATCATTTGCCCAAGATGGTGGTCTGCCCGGTGCGGTTTTTAATTATGGAATGAGCCCGAGGACAACAGCAATAGGCAAGGCATTTACAGGGCTTGCCGATGATGCTGAGGCTGTCTATTTTAATCCTGCTGGGCTTGCCCAGTTGTATTCTCACAATATAAAGTCATCATACCTCGATCTCTGTGGCCATCAACTTGGTTATCTCGGCTATGCCCTACCGACAAGAAAATTTGGGACATTTGGTGGTAATATAATTCATTTTCGTTCTAAGGGGACTGATTCAAGAGATGTGAATATGAATCCCTTTGGAACTTATTATTTCGCCCAAAGTTGTGTTCTGCTTTCATATGCCTATCTTGTTTCTGGTGCATTTAGCATCGGGACAAATTTAAAATTTCTTACCAGCAAGATTGCTCAGTATGGTGCAATCGGTTTTGGCGGTGATGCAGGAATCTTTTTCTTTCCAAGAAATAATTACACACTTGGCATCTCAGTCCAAAACATCCTTGGGCCAAACTTGAAATACTTAGAGGACGGCACTACTGAAGAATTTCCTGTAACATTCAGGTCTGGCGGGGCAATAAAATTATATCAGGGTAGAGCGGTTATCGTTGCGGATTTAGTTAAAAACACCCTTGAATATTCGCCGGTAAAACCGCACCTTGGTTTTGAGTTCATACCGGTCTATCCAATCTTAATCCTTCGTGCTGGCTTTGATGAGAACACATTGAATGCAGGACTTGGTGTAAGAAAATTTTTTGGAAATATGTCAACTGGAATAGATTATGCGATAGAACTCCACCATAAATCAAACTATCTATTACCTATCCGGCATAAGGCAGGTATATTTATTGAATTTGGTGGGTTCCGAACTTGGGTTACTGCAACACCAAAAGAATTTTCACCTGCACCCGGAAGAAAAGAAAATGTTGCCTGGCTTGATTTGCATTATACTACAAAACGGGAAATTGAAAGGTGGCAATTGCTGATTAAAAATCAATATGGTGAGGTCGTTAGAACATATTCAGGATGGGATGCTCCACCGTTAAGACTTTCCTGGGACGGACTTGATGACGTAGGCAGACTGGTTGCAGATGGCAGATATTATTACGAAATAATAATAATTGATAAAGGAAAGGAACGTATAACATTCAGTGATTATCTTGTGAAGATTGTTACCCTTGGACCGAAAGGTGAGATAGAGTTCGTGCCCCAGGAGTAATTATGTTTATCATTGCCTTCCTTTTTGCCTTAACCGACTATAATCAACTCGTAATGGATTACGAGATTGCCCATAGATTATTCTTGCAGGAAAATTATGTCCAGGCATTGAAATATTTTTCAGCAATATTAAAAAAATATAGCGGAACTGATTTTGAAGATGAAATAAGATTCAGGGTTGCTGAATGTTATTTTAACATCAAGGACTATGACCATGCAAAAGAACATTTTGAGACAATCCTGAGAAGAAAAAAATACGCATACCTTGAACCCGAATGTCTTTATGCGATTGGAATGATAGATATCTTGCAGGGAAATTATAGAGAGGCAGAACAGATTCTCCAGAGATTGTTAAAAAATCCTGCCTATAAAGAAGAAGATAGGACAAATTTCGCCCTCGGCGTCTTATATTATTTCCGAGGTAGTTATCAAGAAGCAAAAGAAAAGCTTGAGGGATTGAAACTCCTTGAGGCAAAATTTTATTATGGTAAAGCACTATCCCGTCTTGGCAATCCCCTTGAAGCAATAAAATCATTTAAGGAAATTCTTGATGAAGCACCCAATACACCGATTGCCACCCTTGCAGAATTTTCAAGGGCTGAGGCATTATTTTTTAATAAAGATTTTGATGGGGCAAAAGTAAAATTCAAAGATTTCATTGCCTATTATCCTAAGTCCCCGTTGATTGACTATGCCCACTTCTTCTATGCTGCATCTTTAATCCACTACGGTGAATATGCAGGTGCGGCAGAACATCTTATTCCACTGACGCGACATTCAGATAATCTTCTTGCTGCACATGCAGGATATTTTTTAGGGATATGCAGAATGAATTTAGATGATGGACTTGGTGCGGTGAGTGCATTCCAGAGGGTAAGAGCCAATTATCCCAACACAATGATTTCATCATATGCCAATCTCCAGTTAACCAAGGCATTGCTTGCCTATGGTGATACAATTCAGGCATTGACATCTTCAGCCCAATTAGCAACGATGTTTGCATCAGGGGAACTTGCAAGTATTGGTGAATATCTGACAGGAATGATTTATTTCCAGAAAAAGGATTATGTAAATGCGATTAGATTCTTTGAATCATTATTATCTAAATATCCCAAGTCTCCGCTGAGAGAACCCGCTGCAACAATGCTCTTATATTCTCTTTATAACTTAAAGAACTTTGACTATGCGGTTACATTCGGTAGTAGATATATTAAAGACTTCCCTGATGAAAAAAATGAGTGGCGTGGCCGGACACTATATTTCCTTGCCGAGTCATACTATTATCTGAATAATTTTATTGAGGCCGAGAAGTCATATCTTACAGTGACAAAAGACTATTTCGGCATTGAAGTTTCACCTTATGCCCGGTTAGGACTTGCCTACTCCTTGTATAATCAGGACCGACCAAAAGCAGCCCAGGATATATTTGAGAGTATGAGTAAGGTTCCTTATGAAGATTCATCCCTTGTGATGGCGATATATCTGGGACTTGGCTATTCACAGTTTAATCAGCGAGACTATATGAAATCAAGGGAGACATTTGAGGCATTATATAACACCTTCCCAAAAGATGAGAGATGTGCTGTCCCTTCGCTATTTTATGCGGGTATGTCATACTACAATCTTGAATATTATGCAAACGCCATAGAATCTTGGGAAAAGTTGCTCGGCAATTTTCCACTGGCAAGAAAATCTGCTGAAGCCGGGTTTCGCGCTGGTGATACATATTTTAAGGCGCTTGAATATGAAAAAGCACGGAGTCTGTTCCGCTGGGTCGTTGAAAATCACCCCAATGATGATTTTGCCCGCTCTTCACAATTAGCAATTGCCCAGAGTTATTATAATCAAAAGAATTACGATGACGCAATAAGGGACTTTCAGAAATTTCTTGATCTGTATCCAACTGCTGACGAGGCAACCGCCGCAAGGAAAGGAATGGAGATATGCTATTATCAAAAAGGGCTTGAATCGACTGAGGCAATGCAATACTTTGTGGAAAGATTTCCCCAGAGTGAACTTGCTGCGGATGGGCAATATCAAATCGCCCAGAAATTTTTTGATGATAAAAAATATGCCCAGGCAATGGAAGAATTTATAAAAGTCGTCGTGAACTTTCCATCTTCCTCTTATGCACCGGATGCGCTTTTACTTGCAGCTGAATGTGCAGTGAATATTGAAGATTGGCAGAAGTCAACCGAGTTGTATGAGCGCTATTTAAGTTATTTCCCGAAGGGTAGAGAAAAGGATGCAGTCTATTTTAATTTAGGCACAGCCTATTTTAATCTAAAAGAGTATGGTAAGGCATTGAAGAATTTCCAGACCGTGGTTGATTCTTTCCCTTCATCCCAATACCTAACCAATGCCCGACACAATATCGGTGTATGCAAAAAATACCTTGGTGAGGCAGGTAGTGGGTCTGGGGAAATCCAGACTGAAGGGGCAAAAAGAGAAAAATGAGAGCATCTGCACTAATTTATTTCTTGTGGTCCAAAAAGGAGGTTAAAAAATGATACTGGGCCAACCATTGGTTGAAATCTTTAAAAATAGCATTGTAATGATAATTTTACTTTTGTGTTCAATAATCGCCCTGGCTTTGATAATAGAACGATTTTTGTACTTTGTAAGAAACAGTTTTGATACAAGAACAGGATTTTTGCGGTTTAGCCAGGTATTGAGAAATCAAGGCACAAGTGGTGCACTTGCCTATGCAAATCAGAAAAAAAACCCATTATTTGGATTGTTCGCCGTTGCCCTTCAGAACCAACATCTTGATGCAGACAATCTATATGATGTATTATCAAGTTATGTGATTGAAGAAAAATTAAAGTTTGATCGGTATCTCGGTGGTATGGGTACACTGGCAAATGGAGCGACTTTATTGGGTTTGCTCGGGACCGTGACCGGTTTAATCCGGGCATTTCATAACATATCAATTACGGGTTCCGGGGGTCCTGCAGTAGTTTCTGCGGGCATTGCCGAGGCACTCCTTACAACCGCCTTCGGACTATTCATTGGTATCCCTACTCTTTTCTTTTACAACTATTATACAAAAAAGAGTAATGAACTGGCAATGAGTCTTGAAGGTATATGCGATAAAGTGATTGTTCTTCTGGAAACGATGAAGAAGAAAACCGATGGTATAAATCCTGAGCCAGTTGCAACCCCTAAACCAGCGACACCTCCGTTATCTGAGGATACGACCTGGAAATTCTGAGGGATGAGTACAGGACTAAGAATAGATAGAATATGAGAAAGAAAAAGCGTATACATTTTGGTACAGAGCCTCAGGGATTGATACTCAATTCACTCGTAGATATTGCTCTATCACTTGTGATAGGATTCATTGTTGCAATCCCTTTATTTTTTGAGTCCGGAATATTTGTAAATGCTCCAGGCGTAGCATCAGGTTCAGCAACTGAAGTAAGTGATATAAAGGTCAATATCCACCTTCTGAATGATGGTGGCATTTTACTGAATGAAGAATTGGTTACATACGAAAGACTGGAAGAATTGCTCCCACAGTTGCTGGTAAGGAGTCTTGAGAAAAGGGTGATTGTATCAACCGATACCGAAGTGACTTATGAAAGGGTGATACAGATACTTGATTTAGCAAAACAAAAGGGCGCAGGAGAACTTGCACTATTAAGGAGTAGAAGATGAAGCGATTGGAGAATGTAGATATTCTACCAATGGCAGCGGTTGCCTTAATGGTAGTTTTAATGATGATGATAATTGCGCCAATGACAATGACCCATACCAATACACCGGTTGAAGTTCCAAGGGCACATACTGCTGAGACAAAGACCGAGGAGAATTTTACTATTACCTATACTATAGACCAGAGTTTATTTATAAATGACCAGCCAATATCATGGGAGGACTTTGAGAAGGTCGTTCAACAGGCAGTAGATAAGGACCCTTATCAACTTATTGTGATTCGTGCGGACCGAAATGTATTACATAAGAATGTGCTGGAGATTCTTGCCAAAGTTAAGCAGGCAGGTGCAAAGCGTATTGCCTGCGCAACGAAAAAATCTAAGGAATAACTATGTTCAGAGATAAAAGACTTGATATAGGTATTGTAATCTCAATAGTCGTGCATATCTTATTATTTTTACTCTTCTCCCGTTCCAGCTCTGCTTCCACATCCAATTACGAGGATATAAGGGAAGTGACTTTCCTTGACCAATCCTATCGCCCAGAGGTCGCCAAGGTTATATCAAAAGGTTCGGTCTGGAGCGAAGTCAGCGAAGCACCTCCACCATCTACTGGCACTTATGGTGGAAGTGATATTGTTACACCGGCAATTGATTTAAATGTAAAACTTGATCGGAGCCAAGCAAAGATAGATTTAAATCGTTATACACCCCAGGAGGGGGTGGGTGAGGTGATAAAGATTGGCAGTGCCAAAAACGGAACTATGAAATCAACAGAAGAAATTCTTGCAGAAAAACCAATCTCCCTGGCAAAGAATTTGCCCCGTGGTTCAGGCACAGAAGGCGGAACAGGTATCGGTGTCTATGGTGGTATTGGCAAACAAGCAGAAGCACCAACAATAAAAATTGATAAGAAACCCCCTCCCACAACTCCGACTTCTCAGATCGGCAAACAAGTTGAAGAAAGAGTAGAAGAAAAATTGAAAGTAGAAACAAAAGGAACTGCTATATCACTTGCTGGGCCGATAGCAGACCGTGAGATAATGAAAAAGATTCTGCCCCAGTATCCTGCCTGGTGTTTGCAGAAAGGCATTTCAGGTGTGGTAAAAATCCGAATTGAGGTCAATCCTGGAGGAAGCGTGCGAGAAAATATTAGAATAGAAATTTCTTCTGGTTATCCTGATCTTGACCAGAGTGTGGTGAATGCGGTGAAGGCGTGGCTATTCGCTCCATTACCCGCAGGCGTGAAACAGGAAATCCAGTGGGGAATCATTACATTTAGATTTGTTTGTGGTTAATAAGGAGTAATAAATGAATATATTCTTTGTCTTATTTTTGTTCACCCAGGAAGCAAAAAAATCCGAGCACGACATTGGCGAAGAGGTTATAAAGGGTGAATTGAAATATAAGATAACCGACCCCAAAATATATTTACAGGTTGCTTTAAATCCATTTGCTCCCCTGGATTCTGTAATTTCAAAGGAGCAGTATATATTTGATGAAAAACTTTATTCAACAATAGATAGATTAAATACGCCAATCCTTTATCTCCATAGCGAGTATTTAAGAATGCCACTGGTAGCAAGATTTATGTATGGCAGTATTGCCCTTTTCATACCCAGATTTGAGAAGACTGTTTCTTCCTGGGAGCTTGTCATTACCGATGCAAAGGGTGAGGTCGTCAGACGCTATGCCCAGCGAGGAATGCCGCCTCCGGTCCTTTCCTGGGATGGGAGGACCGACAATGGAGAAATGTGTAATATGGGCGAGGTATATAATTATGTCTTCACTGCATTTGATGCGGTTGGTAATCCGACAAGAATAAGCGGTCGGGCATATAAATTTAACGGCGTAGTATATGAGGAAAAAGGAAGCACAATAATCGCAGTATCAGCAAATGCATTATTTAATGAAAATGCTGCCCACTTGCACAGCGAATCAGGACCATATCTTGAAGAGATTGCCAATATTGTAAAAGAGAAATTCAAGAAAGAAGTCGTTGTATTTTCATATTCGCAATCAGAGGCACTTGCGCGTTCGCGCGGTGAGGTAATTTTAAGCGAAATTACAAAAAGGGCTGTGTTACCGAATAAGGCGGTAAGCACAGCCCCTCGTTTTATACCCGGACTTTTGCCCAAATATTCAAAGATCGAGATAGTAGTCCAGTAAAAAACTAATTTGTTACCTTAATTTCGAACGGCTCAGCAATAACTTCTTTATCAGTATTGTAGTATTCATAGACCCGTGAGGACTGGACCTTTGCACGAACCGGATATTTCGCCTTGAGACTGTAAGAGAATTTAACCGGCTTATTTGAAGAGATTGATTCAATATAGATAATTATCTGGCGCGAAGTTAAACTGTATTTCTGGATGGTTTTCTTATTAACATATTCATCAAGTGTTGGTGTCTGGACTTCAAATCCCGGTGGAATCCCTAAGTCAATCATCACCATCTGGGCAGTCCCACTCCTTAATAACTTTATAGCGACATCAACATTTACTAAATCATTCATTGCCAGTTGTTTGCGGTCATAATTCACATCAATTGCAAATAGAGGCATTGGTGGTTTTGGAAGGTCTTTCCAAGGAACATAATAAGCACTCGTAATCTCATACAGGAAATTACCTTCGCCTTTAAGATGAATTTCAATTGTATTTTCACTCTTGAGGTTCTCCTTCAAATCAATCTGCTGCATAACATCAGCATTGTTTTTATCCACTTTTATTTCACTTACCTTTTTGCCATTATGTATCACCACGACCGTAGCATTAATGTCTTCGCTCACACCACCAAGTGCTCCGACCAGGGCACGCAATGCGATGATAGTTCCCTGAGTTGTATACCACATTCCCGAAGAATCTTTTGAACGAATCAAGTAAGTCAATGCTTTTGTTGTAGCATCAGAGAACTTACCGGATTTTACCAGGGCATAGGTTGCTAATCCGCTTGCCTCAATATCAGCGCCCTTACCCGTGGTAAATGTCATTGAAGGGAGATTTGACTCCCAGTAGATTGCACCATTGTCTTCTTTTGCCAGGTCAATGAGTTTGCGCAGAACCTTAATTGTCATTTCTGATTTTGGTTCCATTGCCACAAAGGCATTGGCAACAAGTGCAAGGATATACGCATCATCAACCTTTTCCCACTTGCCTTTCAGGTAATCAAGTCCCCTTTGTGCAGGACCGTCTTTTTGTCCAATCTCGGCAAGTGCCCAGACAATATACGCAGTTGGCATAATATCGCTGTGCTGTATTCTTCCCCAGGCTTCTTCATGGAGATATTGTTTATCAGGTGCCCAGGAACCATCTTTTTCCTGCTGGTTCTTTAGCCATTGGGCAGTTCTTTCAAGTACCCTTTCATCAATATTATATACCTTACTCATATCATTGAATTCCATAAGACCGTATGCAGTAAGCATTTTGTTTGCCGGTGCATCACCAAACCAGGAAAATCCGCCGCCCTTTACCTCAAATGACAATAATCTCTGATAACCAATACTAATATATTCCTCTGCCTTCATCTCGGTTTCAGGTTTTATCTGCTCAGTTTGACGCAGATAATTTAAAATCAAAATATTGGGATAAGTAACCGAAGATGTTTGTTCAAAACAGCCAAAGGGCATCTGGAACATCTTATCCAGTCCTTCAACAACCTGAGAATATATTCCTGGATAGAGCTTCAGGATTAATGAATTTGCACCAGGGATTGCATTTGTAGGAAAACTTACTTTCTTTACTACATTTCCTTCAAGGCGGTCTGAGATTATATTTTCAAATCTTTTGCCATCTGGCAATACCGCAATCTGCCTTTTTATGGCATCGGATTTCACCTCACCATATGCCTTTACTGTTATGGAATGATAACCAAGTTCCTTTACCTTTATCGGGAAATATATAACGGAGACTTCATCTTTATTAAGGACCTTTGTAACTTCTCTATCACCAAAAATCTCAAACCATTCTCTACTTTCCAGGACCAATTTAATCTTCTGCTTTTTAGGCAAATAATTATAAATTGCTATTGGAATTGATATCTCATCACCTTGGGTCAAGGCGACTGGTAAATCTATATCAACAAAGAAGTCCTGGAACACTCGAATCTGCGAAAGTCCAGAACCCAGTTCTCCATTCTGCGAAGATGCGAACATCGTCATCCGCCAGGTTGTTATGGCATCCGGCATTGTCACGGAAATTTTCGCCTTTCCATTTGCATCAGTGATTAAAGCAGGTTCAAAGATAAATGTCTCAGGAAAATATTCGCGCACCCTTGGTTCACCAAGACCTTCTTTTGGTTCTGTTTTATCCATTGTCGCCTTAGGTTTCTCAACACTAGGCACAGGCATTGCACCACCCGGAGCAAATACCCTTTCCTCTATCATCTCAAACTTTCTCCAGCGCCATTCATTTATGTCATCATCTGTATCAAATATTCCATCTGGACCGGCACTCAAAACAGTAAAATAAGAGAAATATTCATCCTCACAGATTATTTTGTATTTTCTATTCCAGGGATCAAGTATTTCAGTCTCTTTTAATAGTCCTTCTTTTATGAATGTCCTAATAGCATTTTCTGTCTTTGGATAGCTGTTATATTTGTCATAGTATTTATTTATTGCAGTATATAATTTTTCTCGCAATTTTGCCATTTTTGTATAGAATGTCCGGGCAATCTTTTCGTTTACCTCAACCGGTGTAGTATAATTAATCGGGAATGGGTCTTTTGGCGTGAGTGTTGAAAACATTACAATTTCTGCACGTTCATCTATAGCCGGCTGTTTTACAATATTTGCCGGTTCAAATCCATGGATTTCATAACGCGGGGTCATTATCTCTTTTTCTAATGTAAAATAGACCTTCTCAAGTCCAGGTTGCAATTCACTCACGGCAAAGACCGCCTCATCAACGATTGCAAGACATAGTGCCGCAATCCGTGGCTTGCCATTCTTGTCAGTAATCGTAAATATGATATTGCCATCTTCACCAGGTAAATATTCTTTTTTATCAGTTTTTACATTTATGGTCAAATCATTTGCGCCGTGGACATAACAAAATCTTGTGTCACGAATAATATCTGAACCTTGTGTAACGATATAGGCATGCAACCAGATTGAGCCAGCGAGATCCGATGTCATATGTAGTTGATAATTTCCCTGACCATTTTTAATTTCAATGGCTTTAGTGAGAACAGTTTGATTATCTTTGATAATATCAAGATAAACTCTACCGCTATTTTTTGTTGTTAGGAATTCTATATTGACATAATCACCAACTTTATATATCCCTCTCTTCATTCTCATTATAATCTGCTCTTGTTCAGTATTTAGAGTAAATTCCTTTTTTACCTCTGCGGCTTCACCTTTATTATCTATAACCTTAGCGCTAATATTTACTACATCACCTCTTGGCTTATATACAAATTCTGCAATGCCATAATCATCAGTCTTGCCCGTCTTTCTTACACCATCAATAGTCATTTCGACCTGTCCCAGACAAGGTGAACCATCTGGGTAATTTGCTACCACATATATCCTATTTTCAAGATTTGATTTGAGTAAACCCCCTTCAGGCACAATTACGATATTAATTAGATTTTGCACAACTTTTTTTGTCGCAGAGATTTTCTCACTGTGATTTGCTTTGTCAATTACTTCAATATCAAGACGCACAAGCGCATTACCTTGTTCTAATGGCTCACCGACAAAATAATTAGGTAGCTTGTAGCTGAAGTGATACAAACCGTCTTTATCGGTTTTGCCTTCAATAACAGCTTCTTCGTTGAAACCAATATCAAATTTATATACTGTGATTTTTGCCTTTCCATCCACAACCGGTTTGCCAAAGAAATACTGGACATCAATGTTTCCTTCAATTTTTTCACCGGGCATATAGAATTCTTTATCAGTCTTCAATGTGATTTTAAATTTGGGCAGGACATATTTTTCAATCTTTACTGACTTCTCGGTTTTTTCATTATCAAGGATGGCACGAATCGTCCAGTTACCGAAGTTTACTTCATCTGCTAACAAGAATGGAGTATAGGCAACGCCGAATTCATCAGTCTTTATTGTCTTTTTGAATACCTTATTCCCTTTTGCATCTTCTATCTCAAATATTACTTCTTTATTCTTTACTGCATTCAGTAATGGCTTCTGAAGTGATAATGTTCTTATATGGATAGTCTGTCCGGGTTGATAGATTGGTTTATCCGTGACAAGATATGTCAAATTACCACTTGTTATCTTTATGCTGGTATTGTATTCATCTTTACCTAATGCAGAACTAACGATGAATTTCAATTGGGTGTTCTTAATATTTACAGGTAAGGTAAAGATTGCTTCGCAAGTTCCTGTGTTGTCTGTATTTCCTTCATAAACTGCCTTTTCTGTCTTTTCGCCAGTTAAAACGACCTTGACCTTTGCATTAGAAATCGGTTCCTCGGTTCTTTGATTTTTAACAATAATCCGATATTTTATCAAGGTTCCCTTGATAAAATTATCCTGCCCTAAAATCTTTACAATCATCTTATCCTGAAGTTGAAATAGTGAATAAATTTTTTCAGTTTTTTTGAAACGCACCTTTATCCGTAAAAGGTCAGGGTCTTCAATAGTTCTTTTTAACTTTATTTTTGCCGGGAATGAGTAATAATCCTTGTTAATAAATATCCAACTGCTAAATTCTCCTATTACATCATCCTCAGGGTCCAATACCCAGACTTCGAACTTTCCAATTTCTCCTTTTAATCCTTCAAATGGTATATTTAAGGTCAATTCATTGCCTTTGCCATTAGAACCGGTACTGGATATCAGTCCTAAAGTAAGTATTCCAATGCTCAACGGTAAAAATGGTTTCATTGTTCCCCCTTTTCTATTGTTAAATACAAATTTTTTTGAAAAAAATTCCTAAATTAACCCCTTTTGTTTAATTTATTTAATTCATTCATTGGTTTTGGGCGGCAAAGATAAAATCCCTGCCCATATTTAATACCAAGGTTTTTGAGAAATTGCAATTCGTTTTCGTTTTCTATCCCTTCAGCAATGATTGTAGAACTGATACGATTAGCAAAATTTGCAAATGACCTTATCAATTCCTGGCGGATAAGGTTTTTATCAATATCCCTGACCAGGGTCCGGTCATATTTCAAATAATCTGGTCCTATCTCGCTAATCCTTTCCAGGGTTGAATACCCCACACCTACATCATCAAGGGCTATCTTTAATCCTCTGCCTTTTGTCCTCACCAGTATCTCCTGATAGGTGCCATAATGGGGAATAGCAAATTTTTCAGTGATTTCAATGACCACTCGATTGGCATTAATCCTACATTCAGACAGTAAATCAATAAAATGGTTATCAAGTAATTTCGGTATCTGGTCTGGAGTAATATTTAGAAATATCAATGAGTCTGAGTTGAGATTGGTTGATTCTCTTATTGCATTATAGAGGCATAGTTCTTCAACCTTCGGCAGTAATTCATATCTTGCCGCAAATGTGAACATAGTATCAGGGTCTTCAAAGAATGAGCCTTTTGGCCCTCGGCTTAATGCCTCATAACCATAGATGGTTCCATTCCTGAGATTGTATATAGGCTGATAAACTGTATAGATCAATCTGTTATCTACAATTTTAATTAATTCTGTGTAAAACGCTTTTTCTTTTAACCTGTCCGGATAATGGGCAGCATATTTTATATCTTCAATCGCATGATAAAGAAGCCTTTCGGTTCGCACCATTGGGTCAAGCCTTATAATCTGATAACTTGTATGTAAATCAATTCTTTCTATTGCTTCTGTATGCTCAAACTCGTTCTTAATCTTTTCAACTTTATTTCTGAATTGCTCGGACAGGGTATTTAAATATGTTTTATCTACCAGCCCACCACATTCATTCCTGGTCAAAAAAATAAAAAAACCGTCACCCATTACTGAAGAAATTGTAATCAATGCTGAACGGGGAATTAACTTACCAATTTCTCCCATTACACTTATTGTAAACAATTTAATCAATTCGTCATAAACCTCCCATCCAAAGACGGGCTCAATCCTTTTCTGGTCACCTATTGAAAGATACAAAATTCCGATTATTTTTTCCTGCTCAATAATTCTTCTCAAATCCTCTAATACTCCATAAACTGTAGGCAAGCCACTTGCGCGATCATAAAGACTAACTCTATACTTATATAATTCAGATTGGATTTTTTCTATTTCATTATTCATAGATTATTCTTTTCTAAGTAAAGAAAAATGTCATTTATTCTTTTTAGCAACTCGTCGGCTGTGAACGGTTTACAGATATAATCAACCGCCCCTTCTTTTAATCCAATGATTTTATCGTAGGCATCCACCCTTGCAGTCAACATAGCAACCGGTATCTTTTTTAATTTCTCATCGGACTTAAGCATTTGCATAATCTCCCAGCCATCAATTTCCGGAAGCATAATATCAAGTAATATAAGGTCAATCCTCTCGTGCTGAAGCACTGCGAGCCCCTGTTTGGCATCCTTTGCCTTTAACACGTTATACTCTGCATCTTTCAATACCCTTCCTACAAATTCAAGGATGTCATCCTCGTCATCAATTACAAGAATGGTTTTATTCATTCTGCCCTCCCTGAGGTATGATAAAATAAAAAGTTGTTAATCCTTCTTTGCTCTCTACCCATATCTTTCCCTGATGGGCTTCTATAATATTTTTAGCAATTGATAAGCCCAGGCCAATCCCTCCATATTTTTTTGAAGTTGTAGCATCAACCTGATAAAACGGTTCAAAAATTTCTTCGGTCTGCTCTTCGGGTATTATTGCCCCATAATTTGAAATTTTAAATCTAAAATATTTTTGTGTCTCTCTATTCTCCACATCAGTGTTGATTGTTATTGTTGTTTCAGGTGTGGCAAATTTTATACTATTGCTTATTAAATTTTCAATAACAGTTCTTATATTCTCTTTATCACCAAAGAGGTCTTTTGTCGTGAATGCTTTCTTAATGACAAGGCCTTTCAATTTAATTTCAGGCGTAAAATTATTTATAACATTTTCTATTAACTCACAAATATCAAATCTCTCAGGTTTTAATTTTATTCCGTCCAATGTATATTTGGAGACCAGAAGTAGAGAATGAATTTCTTTATTTAATCGCTCTAAATTTCTGCGGATTATCTTAAGTCCCTGTTTTTGGTCCTGGTTTAAGGGACCCATTTTTTCTTTTTCCATATAATCAACATAACCGAGTGAGGCAGTCAAAGGAGTTCTTAGTTCATGGGATATATTGGCAAGAAATTGGGTCTTCTGAACATCCCTTTTTTTTAATTCTTCAATCAGATTATTTAATTTTCTTATGTTATCCCTTATCTTTTCAGTCATAAAATTAAATGTATTGGCAAGTTCTTCAAATTCGTCGCCCGTCTTTATATTAATAAATTGATTGAAATCACCCTGGGCGATTTTTCCTGCACTTTGACTTAAAGCTTTTAAATGTCCTGTAATTCTATTAGAGGCAATGATGGAAAGCATAATCGCTAATATTATTGTTGATACCGCCATTAAGAGACTACCTACTAAAACTGAAGATAATTCGCGCTTTAATCGTGCAAGGGAAAAATGGTAGACAATCGAGTAATTGTGTACACCATATTCATCTATGTATGGTGCAACAATACAGACTTCATTATCAGTATGAATATTTATTTCCAACTTTTTTATATTATCAAGAACAAATTTATCATTTGTATATCTATTGTCTATTGAAGAGAAAAAACCCTTTTCATATAATTCCATATCATATAAGATTTTACCAGAAAGAGCGATGATCTGAATATTTTTTAAATCATAATTCAATTCCTTCTGGCTTATAACAATTGAACGGAATTTAAAAAAAACATTTTTATAATAGCGTAAAAATGCCTCACCAATTTTGTCGCATGATAATCTGACGAACATTTCCGCACTGGTGATAATTTCAGTCTGTAGCTCCTTTAATCTTGATGATGCCATAAATATTCCCATTATACCAAAAATAACAATAATGATTAAGGATATCATTAATATCAATTTTGTTTTGAATGAGAGTTTCATTTTTTAAATCCTATATCCCTCAAACGTATTGTTTGGTCAATCCTGGGTTTAAAGATAATATTATTTGAGATACCATATATCCTCGGTTCCCATATTATCGGCACAACCGGTATATCCCTCAATAGAATAATTTGAATATCTTTAATAAGATTCAATCTCTGTTCAGGGTCTTCAATTTTAAAAGCAAAATCAATGAGACTATCGATTGTAGGGTTTGAAAAACCTGAGCGATTCATCCGACCGGTCCTTTTTTCAGCACCATATGTATAGAAAAAAGAAGCAATTGCTCCACTGAGTCCATCTAAATTTGTAATCAGCGATGATATTAAAATGAAATCGAATTTTCTTTCTTCAACAATTTCCCAGAATTCTTCGCTATCAAGAGCTCTCTCGTTTACTTCAATATCCACTGAACGAAGATACTCAGCAATTTTATTTCCGATTCTTTGAACCGGTTTACCATAATAGAAAGAGACTTTTGTTTTACCGAATTGCCTAAGTAGTGCCCTTGCGCTATCTGGATTATAATGAAGCGGTGGGAAGTCAGAACAATAACCGAACACTCCTTTAGGAACAAATTGATTTGCGGGTTCGGCAATCCCATGATATAGGCTATCATCAATCGCCTGCCTATTTATTGCCATTGACAGTGCCCAACGAAAATCTTTATTGTTAAATGGCGTTTTGTTCAAATTGAACTGGAGATATCTTGTCGCAACGCCGGTTATTAACTCCATTTTTACACTGTCTTTCAACTGATAGTATAAATCTATCGGAATTCCATACATAATACAGAGTTCAGAATCTTTAAGCAATTTAACACGTTCTTTTAAATCCGGTATAAATTTGAAGATTCCTCTGGCAATTAATGGTTTCTCTCCCCAGTAATTTTGATACACTTGGCAGACAATAGAATCTTGCGACATTAGCGTAGTTCTATAAGGACCGGTTCCCAATGGATTTGAAAAATCGTTATAGCCATTGGGGATGATATATAGCAAATCGAGTTCGTTTAAAAGAGAATAATAATAGGGAAATTTTGTTTTTATCAAAATACTATTGGAATTTATTGCATATATCGTATCAATAATTCTTATAAGGCTAGACCTTTCACTCTCCTTTTCACGAATTGGTCGGTACAAAGAATATACCACATCTTCAGATTTCATCTCTTTGCCATTATGGAAAAATACATTTTCGCGCAAGTCAAATATCCAGGTTAGGCTATCTTGCTGATACCAATTTTTAGCAAGACAAGGGAATATTCTCAAATCTGGAGTATAATCAACAAGCGCTTCATAGAAATTGGAGAGGATAGAGATTGTAACTATTTCATTGCGCAGATGCGGGTCATATGTTCGTGGTGGGCGATCATATAAAATAGTAACGGTAAATGTTTTCTTTTCACAGGAGATAAAATTTGAGAGACACAATATTAAAAACAAGAGGCACAATTTTTTTGTATGAATAATCATTTTCTCATTTTTATTTCTTTTATGATTATCAACTCATCCCACCTGGGATTCCACTCTATTCTCTCTGAAACACCAAATATCTCTTTTTCCCAGACTATTGGAATTTTTGGTAAGTCTCTGATTAAAATCTTCTGAGCATCGTTTATGAGATTTGCACAAACGCGCAAATCAGAGATGGATATCATTTTCTCAATAATGAGGTCCAATTCTCTGTTTGAATAATTAATATTGTTTAGAGTACCAAGTCCTTTATCAGGGTTCCTTGTATGAAAAGAACCCCGCAATATTCTCATCCCTTCATTGGAAAGTGGCACATATCCAATGAGATAGAATTGAGATTGTTTGTTATTTATCTTTTCCCAGTATTTTTCCACAGGTAGAGAGTGGGGATTAATTTTTATTCCAATTTTTTCTAAATCTTTAATGATTGCCTCGGCAATAAAGGCACGTGATTCTGCATAATCAAAATCAACCACCGGAATTTCACTCAAATTTTTTACAATCTTTCTTGCACTATCAGGGTTATAAATAAATTGTGGTAAGTCATAATCAAAGCCGAATAATCCCTGACTGATAAATTGATTTGCCGGAGTGGCAAAATTATGATAGACCTTTTCCGCAATGGATTTTCTATCTATTCCAAGATTCAGTGCCTGGCGAAATTCGAGTTTATTAAACGGAAATTTGCTTAAATCCATTTCTATATACCTAACCGCCATTCCCGAAGCAGCAATTAGCCTCCCTGCATTTGAAAGTGGTTCTAAATGGGTTAGCGGAATAAAGGTTATTATATCAGCCTTTTTTTCTTTCAATAATGCAATCCTTTTTTCCACTTCAGGAACAAAAATGATTGTAGCACGTTCAAAATCAATCCTGTTATTCCAGTAACCGTTGAATTTCACGAGTTCTATCGTGTCTTTCTCTATCGCTTTTACTTTGTATGGACCGGTTCCACAGAATGTGTTATCCGATGGGTCAAATCCTTCAGGAATGATAAAAATATTTGCAAGGTCATATAATAAAAAAGGATTGGGGATTTTGAGATGAATTAAAATTGTGTTTGTGTCCTCGGGGATAATAGTATCAATATACCCCTTTAGTGCAGCATATTCTGAACCTGAAAGGGAAAAAGGTCGGTATATCGAATAAACTACATCTTTTGAGTTTAATATTTTATTATTATGGAATCTAACTTTATTTCTTAAATAAAGGCGCCAGGTAAGGGAGTCAATCTTCTCCCAGTATTCAGCAACACAAGGAATTATCTTCATATTTGGATCATGGGTTACGAGTGCTTCATATATGTTGCTGAGGATTGAGAGGGTGACGCTTTCTTTCCTTAAATGTGGGTCAAAACTTGCGGGCATTGCATCATATACGATTGTTATATGGGCATCTTTATTAGGACAATTTAAAAAAAGAAGAGCAAATACAATTATGACCAGACGAATTAGTATTTTGAAATTTGAGATATGGTATTTGTAATTAACCATTTATTTTTCCATTGGTATTTTTATCTTATATTTATTTGTAAATTCAATTGCCTCTTTGTAGCCTGCATCATAGTGCCTTGCCACACCAATTCCTGGATCATTCGTGAGAACCCTCTGAATCCTTTGGTCAATCATCTCTGTTCCGTCACATACAAGAACCTGTCCAGCATGTATTGAATAGCCAATCCCAACTCCCCCACCATGGTGTACCGAAACCCATGATGCACCAGATGCAGTATTTAAGAGTGCATTCAAAATTGGCCAATCTGCGATAGCATCTGAACCATCAATCATACCTTCGGTCTCACGATATGGCGAAGCAACTGAGCCACAATCAAGGTGGTCTCGTCCAATAACAATCGGTGCCTTTAGTTTTCCTTCCCGGACGAGTTGATTTATTCGCAGACCAAATTTATCTCTTTCTCCATACCCAAGCCACATAATCCTTGCCGGCAGTCCCTGAAATGGGATTTTTTTCTGGGCAAGTTCAATCCATCTACGGATTGAAGGGTTATCCCCAAACATTTTCAATACTTCACTATCCAGCAAATAAATGTCTTCTTTTTCACCCGAGAGTGCTGCCCAGCGAAAAGGACCTTTTCCTTCGCAGAATAGTGGTCTTATATATTCAGGCACAAATCCCGGAATTCTAAACGAATCTTTAACTCCGGCCCTTTTTGCCTGACCACGGATATTATTCCCATAGTCAAATGCAATCGCACCTCTTCTATGCATTTCCAACATCGCCTCCATCTGTCTTGCAATTGATTCAAGAGCCCTCTTTTTATATTCTTCTGGATTTCTACTACGAAGTGCAAATGCTTCATCAAAACTCATACCACCAGGTACATAGCCATTTAATTCATCATGGGCAGAAGTTTGATCCGTCAGGACATCGGGTATGATATTTCTTTTCACAAGTTCGGGTTCAATATCGGCACAATTTCCCACGAGTCCGATTGAGCGCGGAATCTTTTTTGCCACCGCTTCAAACACTAACTTCAGCGCCTCATCAAGGTCATAAACAATCATATCACAGAATCCCTGTTTTACCCTCCGTTCAATCTTCTTCGGGTCAACCTCAATATTGAGTATCACACCTTCATTCATTGTAACGGCAAGGGGCTGGGCACCGCTCATTCCACCCATACCACCGGTCAAAACCCACTTACCTTTTAATGTACCACCAAAATGCCTTTTTGCACAGCCCGCAAAAGTTTCATAGGTTCCCTGAATTATCCCCTGGGTTCCAATGTATATCCAACTCCCAGCGGTCATCTGGCCATACATTATCAAACCGAGCATTTCCAGTTTTCTAAAATAATCCCAATTTGCCCAGGCAGGAACTAATAAAGAATTTGCAATCAATACCCTTGGTGCATATTCAAATGTTTTAAAGATGCCAACCGGTTTTCCTGATTGTATCAATAATGTCTCGTCGTTTTCTAACGATTTCAGCGATTCTACAATCTTATTGTAGCATTCCCAGTTTCTTGCCGCCTTGCCATTACCACCATAGACAATCAATTCTTCAGGTTTCTCCGCAACCTCAGGGTCAAGATTGTTTTGTAGCATTCTCAATGCCCCTTCTTGTTGCCAGGATTTACAACTCAATTTTAGACCCCTGGGCGCCCTTACTGGCTGATAAGAAAATTCTCTTAAAGTTGCTGTCTTTTTCATTAGACCTCCGTATATAAATTTTAATCCAAATTAGTTGTATGTCAAGATAATTTTGCAGAGTTTCAAGACATGGTATCCACCCTAAGAGA
>FMJZ01021960.1_pt1 | contig 21684 bp, 17 predicted proteins | sample 1987881 | NCBI WGS metagenome assembly FMJZ01 (sample SAMEA4378227, study PRJEB15110) | soil metagenome | biome: soil; feature: Field; material: Soil | place: India | collected 2015-03-11 | depth 0 m
GGGTTCACCAGGTCGGCACTGCCCTCCTGCTGTCCCCAGCACAGGGGATAGAGTGTGCCCACCAGTTCGTAGTTTGCAAAGCACAGTTTAGACGCCCACTGCAGGAGCAGGGTTACCAGTAGCAGGCGATGGCGCATGGTGTTTCCCCCTTTCCCCGTATTCTTGCTTGCAGTATACCACTCGAAAAAAAAGTCAAGGGTTGAGGCATCATTTTGCTGGTTATGGCGATCCAAAGTCGAAGGTCACGTGCAGGTTTTGCCCTGTGTAGCGTGCGACTTCCAGTCGCCGGGAGAGGGCAGGCTTCCTGCCCTCTCCCGGAGTGCTATCGCCGCACCTCGTCCAGCACCTCGCCGGTAGGCGAGAGCAGCTGTATCTGCAGGGGCATCTGCCCCACGGCGTGCGTGGAGCAGCTCAGGCAGGGGTCGAAACAGCGGACGACCGCCTCCACGCGGTTCAGCATCCCTTCCTCGATCCTGTCGCCCTTCACGAAGTGCTTCGCCGCCTGCAGGATGCCCCGGTTCATCGCGAGATTGTTGTGCCCTGTCGCGATGATGAGGTTCGCCCAGGTGATAAGCCCGTCCCTGTCGATGCGATAGTGGTGGATCAGCGTTCCGCGCGGCGCCTCTGCCACACCGATGCCCTCGGTGCGGTTGGGACCGGCGACAGCCTGCACGCGCGTATCGAGGATGTCGGGCTCGTTCAGCAGTTGCTGGATGCGCTCCAAGCCGTAGAGTATCTCCACCAGGCGGGCATAGTGGTAGTGGAACGAGCTGAGCACAGCACCGCGCTCCAGAGTGCGGAACTCCGCCCATGCCTCATCGGCAAGCGGCGTGCCACAGCGGTCTATCAGGTTCAACCGCGCCAGCGGTCCCACCCGATAGATGCCCTCCGGGTAGCCGATGGGTTTGTAGTATGGGAACTTCAGGTAAGTCCATGGCTCCACCGCCTCGCCGATGTACTGCTCATAGTCGCTCGGGTCAATCTTATCGGCGATGACGTTGCCGGCAGAGTCTACCACGCGAAGCACTCCATCGTAATGCTCCAGCGCGCCCGTTTCGGTCACCAGCCCCAGAAACAACGAGGGGAAGTTGGCGAAGGTCTGTATCTCCTCACTGAACTGGCGCAGGACGCCCTTGAACCAGTGTAGCGCACGCTGGGTGATGTCTATCGCTTCGGGAATGCCTGCCAGCATCTGCTCGCGCTTGTCTGCGGTAAGCGGCTGTGCCACGCCGCCCGGTACCACCCACGAGGGATGGATGCGTTTGCCCGCCAGCCATTCAATAATCTGCTGACCGAACTGTCGCAGGCGGATGCCATCGCGCGCCAGCTGAGGGTTCGCCTGAATGACGCCCACGATGTTGCGGACAGCGGGGTCGGCGTCCATGCCCAGCAAGAAGTCGGGCGAGGAGAGGTGGAAAAAGCTCAGCGCGTGCGACTGCACCATCTGCGCCAGGTTGAAGATGCGCCGAAGCTTTTCCGCTGTCTCCGGGATGCGCACCGCCAGCAGGGCATCACACGCCTTTGCCGACGCGATGAGGTGGCTGACGGGGCAAATCCCGCAGATACGTGCGGTCAATGCCGGCATCTCGCTGAATCGCCGCCCCTCGCACAGCTTCTCAAAGCCGCGGAACTGGGTGATATGTAAACGCGCATCGCGCACGATGCCCTGCTCATCCAGATGGATGGTGATTTTGGCATGTCCTTCGATGCGCGTGATGGGGTCTATGGTAATCTGTTGTGCCATTCTGCCACCTCCTTATGCTCCGAACCGCGTCAGCTTTGCGGTGTCGGGGATTCTACCTGCCAGCAGGTCGGTGAGCGCCAGGTAGATTGCCTCCGCTGACGGCGGACAGCCCGGAATGAACACGTCCACCTTCACCACTTCGTGCACGGGGCGCACCCGCTCGCACAGGGCGGGAATGACCTCGCGAGGAACCTGCGGGTAGAGCGTCACGTTCTCCAGATACGCCCTCTGCAGAACGGCGTTCACGCCGAACGGGTTGCGCATGGAGGGCACGTTGCCGGTCACCGCGCAGTCGCCAAAGGCGACCAGTATCTTCGTGTTCGCTCGCACCATCTGAATCTTGTGCAGGTCTTCCTCACTGCTCACCGCCCCTTCCACGAGGGTGATGTCCACGTTCTCCGGGAACTCTTTGGGGTCTACCAGCGGACTGTATACTAAATCCGCCTGCTGGAACAGCTCGATCAGCCGTTCGTCCATGTCCAGAAAGGACATGTGACAGCCAGAACAGCCATCCAGCCAGACGGTGGCTATGCGCTTCTTGTTCATCGTCGTCCCTCCCGCATCATCGCCAGATAGGACAGAGACTGCCGTCTCTTCAGGCGCTCGGTCACGGGCTTGCCCTTCTCGAACAGCGCACCGGTGGGGCAGACGCTCACGCACTTGCCGCAGCTGGTGCAGGTTTCGGACTCGCCCCAGGGCTGGTTCAGGTCGGTGATAACACGGCTGGTGATGCCGCGCCCCATGACGTCCCAGGTATGCGCGCCCTCGATTTCGTCGCACACGCGCACACAGCGCGTACACAGGATGCACCGGTTGTGGTCAACCACGAACCGCTCGTGGCTGGCGTCCACAGGCAACCGGGGGAAGCGGTAAGGCACGCTCACGTGGGTCATGCCCAGCGTCTGCGCCATGCTCTGCAGTTCGCAATTGCCGTTTACCACGCACACCGAGCAGATGTGGTTGCGCTCCGAGAAAATCAGCTCCAGCACCATCCGGCGATATTTTTGCAGTCGCTCGGACTGGGTGTACACCTCCATCCCCTCTTCCACGCGCGTCACGCAGGCGGGTAGCAGGCGCGATACGCCCTTGACCTCCACCAGGCACAACCGACACGCGCCGATAGAGGTCAGTCCCTCCAGATGGCACAGCGTGGGGATGAAGATGCCGTTTTGCCGGGCGACCTCCAGGATGGTTTCGTCTTCGCGACCGCTCACGTCGCGGTCATCTATCTTCAGCGTTTTGACGCGAACTGGCTGGTTCATCAGTGTCCCTCCCTGCGATGTATCTGACACACCCCTGCCGGGCACTGCTTGTCCACGATGTGGGCGATGTACTCCTCGCGGAAGTACTGCAGGGTGCTCAGCACGGGGTTCGGGGCGGTTTGCCCCAGTCCGCACAGGCTGGTGTGCTTCACCATGTCACACAGCTCCTCCAGCAGGGCAAGGTCGTCCATGCTGGCTTCACCTGTAGTGATTTTCTGCAGGATGTCGTACATCTGCGCGGTGCCCACGCGACACGGCACACACTTCCCGCACGACTCGGTCATACAGAACTCCATGAAGAACTTCGCCACGTCCACCATGCAGGAGGTCTCGTCCATTACAATCATGCCTCCTGAACCCATGATGGAACCGACCTTCGCCAGCGACTCGTAGTCCACCGGCATATCCAGATACTGTTCGGGAATGCAACCGCCGGAAGGTCCGCCCGTCTGCACCGCCTTGAACCTGCGCCCTTCGGGGATGCCCCCGCCGATTTCGAAGATAATCTCGCGCAGGGTGATGCCCATCGGCACTTCGATCAGTCCGGTGTTCTTGACGCTCCCCGCCAGGGCGAACACCTTCGTGCCCTTGCTCTTCTCGGTGCCGATGCTGGCGAACCAGTCACCGCCGTTGCGGATGATGGGGGCGACGTTGGCAAAGGTCTCCACGTTGTTAATCAGCGTGGGATAGCCCCACAAGCCGTACTCGGCAGGATAGGGTGGACGCGGACGGGGTTGACCGCGCTTGCCCTCGATGGAGGCAATCAGGGCGGTCTCCTCACCGCAAACGAACGCGCCCGCTCCCAGCCGGATATCCACATGGAAGCTGAAGGTGGTGCCGCAGATATTGTTGCCCAGCAAACCCAGGCGTTCTGCCTGCCGAATAGCCGTGCGCAGCCGCTTCACCGCCAGCGGATACTCGGCACGCACGTAGAGGTAGCCCTGACTCGCGCCCACTGCGTAAGCGGCTATCGCCATTCCTTCCAGCACGCGATGCGGGTCGCTCTCCAGCACACTGCGGTCCATGAACGCACCCGGGTCGCCTTCGTCGGCGTTGCAGATGACGAACTTGCGGCTGCCGCCCGCCTTGGCGACGGTGCTCCATTTCAAGCCGGTGGGATAGCCTGCGCCTCCGCGCCCGCGCAGTCCGCTTCGGGTAATCTCGTCGATCACCTCCTGCGGGGTCATTTCTTCCAGTACCCGCGCCAGCGCGGTATAGCCATCGCGCGCGATGTAGTCCTCTATCTTTTCGGGGTCAATCAGCCCGCTGTTTTCAAGGACAATCTTGTACTGCTTCTGGAAGAAGGGCGAATCCGCAGGACATAGCAGTCGCTCCACTGGTTTACCGCCCAGGCTGTTCACAATGTCGCTGGCGTCTTCCGGGGTGACGCCCTCGTACATCACACCTTCAGGCTCCACCACCATCAGTGGTCCCGCCGTACACAGCCCCAGACAACCGACGCCTTTGACCTCACATTCGTCGGTCAGCCCGCGCCGGGCGATTTCGTCCTGCAGCGCCTGAAGCACCTGGTCACTGCGTGCGGACAAACAGCCCGCCGCCACACATATCTTAATCCGGTGCTTTGGCTCGGGGCGAGCCTCCTCCTGCGACGACGCCAGCTTGCGTAGTTCTTCAGGAGTCATGGTTCATCCACCTCCCTATCCGTTCCAGCGCCTCCTCGGGCGTCACTTTGCCTGCTACCTCTCCGTCAAATACCACTGCCGGCGCCAGCCCACATGACCCCAGGCACCGGGCGGTCAGCAAGGAGAGTTTTCCATCGGCGGTGGTCTCGCCGGGCTTTACCTGATACTTTTCCGAAACTGCTGCCACAATGTTGGGCGCGCCCTTGATGTAGCACGCCGTACCCATGCACACCACGCAGGTATGCTCACCCTGGGGTTTGAGCGTGAAGAAATGGTAGAACGTCGCGGCGCCGTATACCTTGCTCAAGGGCACACGCAGTGACTTCGCCACGTATCGCAACGCCTCCGTGTCCAGGTAGCCGAACGTCTGCTGAACCGAGTGCAGAGTCTCTATCAGCGCGTGCGAGTCGTACCCGTGTCGACGCATAGTGGCTTCAACAATGCGCCACCGCTTGTCGTCCGAAGGCGGAGATGGTTTCGTGAAATGCATGTTCCGCGCTCCCTCCGTCTGTTCGTAGTGTTGGCAGTTGAGGGGCAACAAGGGGATAGTGGCAAAAAAACGAACTCGCCACCGAGCAACATCTATGTTCAGCGGCATCCTCGCCTTGTGGTTGTCTCCCCTGCGTAACCCCTTCGTCAGCACCAGATGAGGCGCTGACTTCAACATTTTGATATATTATATTTATCAGTTTAAGTATACCACAAAACGGCTCTATTGCGCAAGATCAGCCCTTTTGTCAAATTTATTTTTAGCGTAGCAAAATTGGTGTTCCTCGGTCCTGCTTCTTGCCCTCAATTAAGGGTCGTCCCCGATAGGGTATGAGTGCAACATCTCCACCCGTCTTGGTCACGTTCTCTGGCGCACGCCATCCTCCATCGTCTCTGCCATCTTCGCCCACACTGTACAGCAGAAAACCACCTTCGGCAGGTTTATACACAAACTGTTCGCCTGTAAAGGGGTCGTTGTTCAGGTCGGCTACACCTGCCTCCTGCAGGGTAGAGGGATAGGTGCCATTCTTCAGCCGATAGGCACGCACCGCCGCCGCGCAGGCGAGCAAACGAGTCCGAGCCGTGTTCCAAGCAGATTTACTGGGGACAAACTCCACGACAGAGCCCAGCAGGGAGAAAATCCGATGCTCAGGAGGAGGCACAGGTTTCTGCTGGACGATAGGCTTTCGCCACTCTTTTTCCAACTGCCGATAGTAGGCTTCGCCCTCGCGTGCTGCCTGGCGCAGGTTCAGCCATCGCGGATTCCAGCGAACAGTCGGGCTCCACCCCGACAGCAGGCGGCGCATGGAATACTTGCCCTCGTACAGGTTATGCAGGTTGGTCAGATACGCGCTCCGCTCCGATTCCAGCACCTCGGTCACAGGAACCCGTTTCCCCTCCCACTCCCGAACTGCACGCACCAGCCTGTCGCACGCTCGGGCGGGCAAGAGGTGGAGGATGCGCGCCATCTGCCTGTTTACCGCTTCCTGCATGTTCAACCCCACGAGATAGTTGATTATCAGCCCCTGTCGGCGTATCTGCTCGGAAAGCAGGAGCACCGTACGATAGTTATCTATTGCCCGGTCGAAGTCCCCTTCCTGCGCCGCGAGGGCGATGTCCAGTGCCTCCACGTTCGCCCAGCGACGAAACTCCACAATCTCCGGGATCTGCCAGTCCGGGCTGTACTCCACAATCACCGTGCAGGGCTTGTGCAGGTAGCGACGGTACTCCTCACGAACAGGAGCCATCTTCTGCAGAAGGTAACGGTGCAGTTCAGGCAGGTTGGTACGTACCTCAAAGCGCGTCGGGAACACACCGCGCTCCGCATACGAGAGCCACGGGTCGGTGCGGGACATCTGCGCGGTGTACGCTGCCAGCGAGCGGTATACCTCGTAGGCATTGTCGGCGGGTTCGGGCGGACGCTGAGGACGGGGAATGTCAATGGGCGCCGTCCACCACCGCACAAAAAGCACAACGGCTAAAACCGCCGCCGCCAATGCGCCAAGACAGCCGGTTTTGAGACCTCGCGGGACCTCCATGGGCGATTCACCCCGTCTGTTTTTCGGGTCCGGTCAGAGGGGTTTGTCGGCGACGCTCCGTTCTGCCCGGATGAACCTCTCCTGCCAGCAATGGCTTGCCGTGCGGTCCGCCTTTGCCAGCCCCATCTCTATCATCTTGCGGTTGACGAACAGGCGGTTCGCCAGGTAAACATAGGCAAGCACCGGCGCACCATTCTGCGCCTGAACTGTTCTGTCCTTAATGACGACTCTTTTACCCAGCACGTAACGATGAAGGTAGTCTATCGCCTTTTCGCGTCCCTCCGCCGGTACGGTAATACCCAGCAGGCGCACCTGAGAGCCGTCTTCCATCTGCAGGGTATGCTCATCCACAATCGCAACCACCCGGCTTACCATATCGTCTGGTGGAGTAAAGGCACCCGCAGGCTTCATCTCCTGCACGTGCGGCGCGTATCCTGCGGGAGGATAGACCGGCTCTAAGGTCACTTCCCGATACAGAAAACTCACCGGAGCGTTTTCTTCCAGTTTCTGTCTGATGACCGGCTCGAATGCGCGCTGAATCTCGTAGCCGATGGCGCTTCTGTTCAGTGCGATGGCAACCTTCACAGTCGTACCGCTGCCCAGGAAGGGGTCAAGCACCGTCTCGCCCACGAAGGTGAACATGCGGATAAGCCTTCGGGGCAATTCATCGGGAAACATCGCTTCGTGTTCGGTCTGACGCTTCCCGCCGAAGATCCAGTGCCCGGTAAAGTACTCTTTCCACTCGTCGCGAGTCAGCCGGGAGGCTTGCTTGACCTCCGGGGGCACGGGTGGGCTTTTGCCGGGTTTGCGAAACAGCAGGACAAATTCGTAATCCAGTTCCACGACGCCGTTGGGTGGATAGGGAAAGGACCCCATGACCACCGCGCCGCCCGTGGGCTTCACGGTAGTTTTCTTCTGCCAGATAATCGCGCCCATGTAATCGAAGCCGAGAGTTTCGCACTGTGCAACTATTTCAGCGTGCAGGGGAACAACCTTGTACCGTCCGTATTCCACGCCCCGCGCGAACTGGTCACCGATATTGATGCACAGCCTGCGCCCGGGCTTCAGCACGCGGTAACACTCGCGCCACACGCGGGAGAGGTCATAGAGATATTCGTGCAGGCTCTGTCCGTAGCCGATCTGCCCCTCCGCGCGGTAGTCCTTAATGTGCCAGTACGGTGGTGAGGTCACCACCAGATGGACGCTCTCATCGGTTACCTCTGCCATGTTTCGGCTGTCGGCGAAGTAGACTGTGTTCATCGTCGTCAGCGGGGTAACCTAAGGGGACATCCCCTTTTGGGATAGCTTTTTGCGAACGAACGCCCTCACTCTGACTTCTCGCGCTCCACCAGCTCGCCCTTTCGCCATTTCTCGAACACCTCCTGTGCTATGTGTAGCGGAGGTCTGATCTTACAATGCCAGTCCATGTTGTTCAGCTCGTTGCAGAAGCCTTCGTGCACACAGTGGGGGACGAGCATCCTTCCAAAGAATGGGCTGACCGCCATCACCTCTTTGCGCACCTTCTTGAAGAGCCTGCGGATTTCCCACTGCGCTAAGGTGCACAGCCTCAGCCCGCAAATGTGTATCAACTCTCTCAGGTTCACGGTCATGATGAGGTTAGTGGTGACCGCTTGAGGAAACAGGAACCGTGCATCTTCCGCCGGTACTCCGAGTTCTATGAGCTTTTCGTAGGCTTCTGCGCTCTTCTTTCGGATCTCCTCAAACACCGCGTGCGCTTCGGGGTTTTCCCTGATAGTATCGGGCTCTACGAAGATGTCCTCGGTGTTTTTGAACTGCACGTAACGCTGGGACTGCTGGTCAAACGCCACACCGATCCGATGTCTAACTAACTGATGGGTGAGCGTCCTCGACACACCGGAGATGCTGAACGAGAAGACGATGTGCTCAATGGTGGAGTGATGCCCCGATTGCACCACCTTGGTAATGAGCTGCTCCATCTTCTCGTCCCGCACTTTCCCGTCCCGAATACGCTGCCAGATTTCCTCCGGCTTCTGCTCGCTGTAGCAGGTGCGACAGGCAAGGTAGACCAACTGCCGATAGTACTCTTCGGCTATCTCTTTGGTGGGAAAAAGTAACTGAACATGCATGGTTCGTTCTCTCTCAGTGATTGTTAAGGTTGATCTGTGCGTGCCAAATACGACTCTGCGTACCGCAGAATGGCACTCAGCACGCCCTCGATATCTCCGAAAACTTGCCGGTTTGTGAAGCGCAGTACACTGATACCATATTCAGCAAGCAGTCTGTCTCTGTCTGCATCATAGGAAGCATCGTGAATCTCACCATCTACTTCCACAGCCAGTCGTAGGGTATGGCAGTAAAAATCTACAATAAAGCCGCCTATAACTTGTTGGCGACGGAAATGGTACCCATTGAGTTTGTTCGCCCGGAGGCACTGCCAGAGCCGTCTTTCGACGGGTGTCATGTTGTGTCGCAATTTTTGAGCAAGTTCTTTCTTTTCCTGCGAGATATGCTGTCCTATAACAATTGGCTTCATTTCCAAGCGTTTCATAAAAATGTTTACCCCTTTCCTATTCTTCTTCTATGTATAACCCCTCTCCCATCCTCTCCCCGACGCGGGGAGAGAGGTTCCCCTTCCCTCGCAGGGAAGGGGGCCAGGGGGTTAGGTTGTCTTCTCCTCCAGTATACCCCGCCTCACTCGCCCTGCGCCAGACGCAGGAGGATGCTGTCCTGAATGCGCCGTGCCTCTGTGCTCGAACCGTTGTAGTTGTTCATCAGGATGGCGAAAACCAGCTCCTCGCCCGCCTGTGTGGTAAGGTATCCCGACAGCGTGCTCACTCTGCCCAGACTGCCCGTCTTGGCGCGAGCTTTACCCTGCACCGGAGTGTTCACCATGCGAGCGCGTAGCGTGCCATCCACTCCCGCCACAGGAAGAGAATCGATAAACACCTTTGCCTGCGGATGCGACGCCATGTAGCGCAACAGCGTGACCAGATTGCGTGCCGAAACCTGATTGCGTCGCGATAGCCCCGAGCCGTCCACAATGTTCAGCGCGGAGAGGTTCAGCCCCGCCTGCTTCAAAAAGTCCAGCATCACCCGCTCTCCCGCCTCTGCGCTTCCTTCGCGATGAACGGTTGCGCCCAGTGTGCGCATCAGGCACTCCGCAATCAGGTTATCGCTGGGCTTGTTCAGCAAAGGCAGTATCTCGCGCAGGGGAGGGGAGGTATGAGTGTGAACCAGCCGTGCGCTTTGTGGAACGCGGTCAGGCAGGGCGGTTCGGTAACGGGTGGTAATGCCGCGCTTTTGCAGTGCTTCCCTCAACAGGCAAAGCGCATACTGGGGAGGCTCTTCCACGGACAGAGCCTGCCGTGCTGAGTCGGCACGGGCGTCAAGAGGTATCTGCCCACGCACGATAGCGATGTTCCGCGCGTGCTCCCGGGTGATGAGGATGGTAGAGGGTGTGCCGGCGGGAGAGGTCATCGCCTCGTTGCGCACCAGCAGATACTCGGTCGGCGGGAAGAGGCGGATGCGCGGCGGGTCACCGACCTTCTCACCGGGCGACACGAACACCGTTACCGCGTTACGCTCCACGCAAATTGCGCTCAGGCACGGCGAGTAGTAGTATGGCTCATCGTCCCACGCCCAGTCCCAGCCGCGGCGGATACCGTCAAAAAGACTCTCATCGTACAGCAGATAGCCCTCAATACGGCGGATGCCAGCTTTTGCCACCGCCTCCGCCATCGTCTCAATGTCTTTGAGGAGAAGGGTCGGGTCGCCGCCGCCCTGCAGGATAAGGTCACCGCGCAGTACGCCCTGTGCGTCTATCTCCCCGGTCATCCACAGGCGTGTGATGAAGCGGTAGTCCGCGCCCAGCCGGTGCAGGGCAGCGGCAGAGGTTAGCAGTTTCTGGTTGGATGCGGGGATAAGCATCACATCCGCGTTCTGCTCGTAAAGCGTCCTGCCATCCTTCAGCGAGACCACCAGAATACCGGTGACGCTGTGAGCGAGGGCGGGGTGTTGCAGAAGCCTGTCGATATCGCCTTTCAGGTCTGCGAGGGCAATGGTGGTGAAGTAAAGGAGTAGAAGTAGTGCTAACCCTGTTCTCCTCCGCATCCACAAGCCTCCCTTTTGCCGTCGTCAGTGTTAGTATGCTTTGCGGTTTTGGCTATCAACTCCTGCTGGAGCAGGCATGCCACGATAGAGCCAATGGATAGGAGGATCCCTGAATCCCTAGATGAAAGAGCGTCTGAAGCAGATTCAGTCGAAGGAGGTTCTTCAGCGATTGTTTGACCCGGCGATGCCGGACATTCCCTTCAGAGTGCAGGAGAATGTGCTTCTCAGGGTGTAATGGTGAGTAACGCCGATAGGAGAGTGTGCAGCGACCATGGCATCCGACACCCTGACACCGAAGGAACAGGCTATCTGGGCGCTGGAACGCAAACCGCCACGCCCCAACAGCAAAGTGCCTACCTTTGAGCTGGAATTTCAGCTTACCCAGGAACTGCTTGGCAAAGAGTACCACCATGCTCATGAATTTCAGCGCGCCACATCTTCCGAGCGCGACCGTATGCTTCGCGAAAACGCCGAGCTGTATATCGAGGTCGCCGAACGGCTGGACTACAGCATCATCATGATTGTGCACGCGCCCGATGATGACGCGCTGGGGCAGACCATCCGCCACATCCGCAGTCTGGTGGGCGACAAATATCTGCTCATCGCGCACGGCGATGCTACCTTTGCCATCCCCTCGGGAAGCGACATGGAAGAGGTTGCCGCCGCCTTCTTCGAGCGACCCGACGAGATGCACGACATCGCCAGACGAAACGTGGCGTGGGCGTTAGAGCGCGGCAAACGTCTGCGTGAGGAGTATGGTATCGACGGCTTCGCGCTGTGTGCGGACTACGCCTTTAACGACGGACCGTTCCTGTCGCCTCGCATGTTCCGCCAGTTCATCACGCCCTACCTGAAGGAGCTGGTAGCAGGCTATAAGGCGATGGGGCTGTACGTCATCAAGCATACCGACGGCAACATCATGCCCGTTCTTGACCAGATTCTGGAGGCGGAACCGCACGGACTGCACTCTATCGACAGCCAGGCAAAGCAGATGGACATCGCCATGATTAAAAAACTCGCTGGCGACCGGCTCTGTCTGCTGGGCGGGGTGCAGTGCAGTCTCCTGCAAACGGGCACGGAAGAGCAGATTATCGAAAACTGCAAGTACGTACTGCGTCACGGGATGCCGGGAGGCGGATACGTCTACTGCACCACCAACGTGGCTTTCAAAGGCTTGCCCTTGGAGCGCTATCTGCTGATACTGGAAATGCGCGAGCGATACGGCTGGTACGACGAGAACGGAAACCCCTGTCCAGAACTGTATCAGGGGACATAATCGGGCAAAGTTATCTCAAAAAAGCATCCCTGCAACTGAAAGTTGCGGGCTACCCATGACCAAGCCTCCTGCGGAGGCTGGAACCTGCGTCAGCAGGCTTTGCCCAGTGTTGCCTGCGGCTTCCAGTCGCAAGGACACACTCTCCCTTGTGATGCTTCAGATCGTGTTCTGAACTCGGCTTCAGAGATTGACATTTTTATATTACTCAAGTATACTTTAGTTAAGCACGTTTTAGTTAAATATACTTTACTTAAACACACTGATAAAGCGTATGTTCAAGCCGGAACCGTTTTACAACAGAGAAGCGGAACTGCAAGCATTGGAAAGAGCGTGGGCGCACCCGGCAAAAGGCGGGCAGATGGCAATGGTTTATGGACGCCGACGGCTGGGAAAGACCTATCTTCTCCAGCGACTCGTGACCACCGGCGATGGCAAACCCGCCTGTTACTACCTTGCCGAGCAGACCAGTGCCCTGAGCCAGCGGCTCATGCTGGCAGAACAGCTGCTTCAGGCTATACCGAATACCGGCGCTGAACCGGCGGAGATTGCCGTATCTTGGAATGCTCTGCTGCGCTTCGTCACACGGCACTGGCAGGACCCTAGGCGATTTGTGCTCATCCTGGACGAGTTTCCCTACCTCGTGCACCAGTCGCCGGAGCTTCCTTCCATCTTGCAGGCATGGTGGGACCGCGAAGGTGTTCACTCGCGGGTGATGGTCATCCTGTGCGGTTCGAGTCTGTCGGCGATGCGTGCTTTAGGAGGAGAAGGCTCACCTCTGTTCGGCAGGTTCACCGCCGGAATCATCCAAATTCACCCGTTTCGCTACGATGAGGTGGCTCTTTTCTATGCCAGCAGTCCCCATTACGGGCTGTGGGAGAAACTGACCATGTACGGCATACTGGGAGGCACGCCGCGCTATCACGCTCTAGTGGACACTAACCTGCCGATGGACGAGGCGGTGGTTAACCTGCTGATGCGCCGCGCCAGCCCTCTGGAGCACGAGGTAAATTACCTGCTGGGAACCGAGCAAATCCGCGAACCTGCTCCCTATAATGCAGTGCTCGCTGCGGTGGCACGTGGGGAAACCCAGTATAACCAGATCCAACAGCGAACGGGCACGGGAGGCTCTCTCAACCACTATCTCCAGCAGCTCAAGCAGCTGGGCTGGCTCCGCGAGGAACACCCCTTTGGCGAGCGAAGCACCCGTCGCTCCCTGTACCGCGTGGCAGACCCCTTCCTGCGCTTTTACTATCGGTTCATCCACCCCAACCGAAGTGCGCTGGAGTTCTCCGACCCTTTAGACATCTATCACCGCCGCATTCAGCCCTACCTGTCCGTGTACATGGGAGAAGTCTTTGAGGAAATCTGCCTCCAGTGGTTGCAAAATCGCGCCCGACAGGTGTTCGGTGCAGAGATTTTACAGGCAGGCCGCTTCTGGAGCCGGGACGGCAGGGTGGAGATCGACATCGTAGCGGATATGTCGAACGGCTCGCGCCTGTTCGCCGAGTGCAAGTGGAGCGCAGAACGCCCCGTGGGCATGGAGGTACTCAGTGAACTGCAGGCAAAAACCCTCCTCGCCAGACGCCTGACGGAAGGCATACAGCCCGTTTACGCTATCTTCTCAGTGGGCGGATTTACCGAACCTCTCCTTGCTCTCGCACGGGAACAGCCGCACAACCTCTCGCTCATCGGTCCTGATAAACTGCTGTAACCGACAGGAGTGCACGGCAAACACAGCGTAACCTGAAGGTGGAACAGATGAGGGAGAGGGCGTGAATGCACTTCCTTACCGTTTTGCTGACAGCGCTGTTACCCGTCGCCATCATCGCCTGTGCACATGGGGCAGAGGAGATGGTTATCGTACAGAACGGAAAAACCGAAGCCCGAATCCTTGTTGCGCCCGACGCCAGCGAGATGGAGAACATCGCCGCGCGAGACCTCGCCACATACATCTACAAGATGACCGGCGCAAAGCCAAAGATTGTGCGCGACGAACAGGAGGTGAAAAACAGCCTGAACCGCAAGGACATCCCCCTGTTCGTGATTGGTAAGCTAGCTCTGTCCGAAAAACCCGCCCTTCAGGAAGCACTGAACCGCGTCAAAAAGAAGAACCCCGTCCTGCGTGCCGACGCCATTGTGCTCAGGACAGAAGGCAATCGCATCTACCTGGCTGGCAGTAACGAGGACTCACACGCCTTCGCGGTGGCAGAGCTGCTACGTCGGTGGGGATGCCGGTTCTACATGCCCACCGAGTTCGGCGAGTGCGTGCCCGAGTACGACCGCCTGACGCTGGGGCAGATAGATTACGCCTATGGCTCGCCCTTCGAAATCAGGCACTACTGGGTGTCCTGGCTGGGTGATACCACGGGCAGAGACGAATTCATGCGTCTGAACATGATGAACCATGAAACGGTGCCGAGCGGTCATGCGCTTGGGCAGTACACCAAAGACCTTGCGCCAGACGGAGACATTTTCAAGATACCCATCTCGGAACGGCGCACCGCCGAGCACGTTGCCGCCAAGATAGAAGCCGACTTCGCAGCGGGCAAACGCATCTCGCTGGGCATGGAAGATGGTATCTACACCTCCGACTCGCCCAAAGACAAAGAGCTGATGTCCCTGCAGTGGGACAAATACTTCCTGACCCCATCCCTGACCGACGCCTTTATGGAGCTGTACAACACAGTGGCGGACATCCTGATGCAGGAGTATCCCAACAGCAACGCCAAAATCGGTTTTCTGGCATACAGCAACATGACCCTTCCGCCCGTGCGGGATATTGTGGCGAAGGAGCCGCTGGTGGCGTATCTGGCACCAATAGATATTGACCCCATTCACGGCATGGACAACCCCGAATCGCCGCCGCGCCAGGAGTATCGCGACATGATGTATCGCTGGGCAAAGGTGATGCAGGGGCGACTGGTGATTTACGACTACGACCAGGGAATGCTGGTGTGGCGCGACATTCCCAACCCGTCCATCGCCTCCATCCGGCAGGACATCCATCACTACCGCCGCGCGGGCATCCTGGGCATCAGCACCGAAAGCCGATCCGCCTTTGCTACCATCTTCATCAATCTGTATATCCGCGCTCGGCTGATGTGGAACCCGGATGAGGATGTGGACAGGTTGCTGGAGGAGTTCTATCCCGCCTTCTACGGACCGATGGCGAAACCGATGTCGGAATACTGGGGGGCGATTTTTCGGGCGTGGGAACAGAGCATCGTGACCGAACACGAGCACTTCATCGCGCCCGCCATCTACACGAAAGACCTGGTGCGCCTGCTGGGCAAAAAGCTTGCTGAAGCCGAGAGGATAGCGAGGACTCTGGAGCGCAAACCGTCCCTGACGCGCAACGAACGCCTGTATCTGGAGCGGATGCGCTTCACGCGGTTGAGTTACGAAGTACTCAGAAACTACATGGCGATGGTGGAGGAGGCGGCGACGAAAGGGAACTACGCCGCGGCAGTGCGCTACGGCGAGGCAGGGCTGAACGCACGCGAGCAGTTGACCAGCATGAGCGGTATCTTTACCACTTATAAGCGGATTGGCGAGAACGGCTACGCCTGGTGGCCCGGCGAGGTTCAGCACTATCGAGAATTGCACGCGCTGACGGACGGCACAAAGGGCACGCTGGTCAAAAAATTGCCACTGGAGTGGGCGTTCATGCGTGACCCGCAGAATGTGGGCGTGGAGCGCAGATACTACGACTGCCCGATAGACCTCACGTATTGGCGCGAGAAGGGCAAGCAGTATACGCTGAAGACTCGGAAGGACTATCCGCCAGACACATGGGAAACGGCTCGCGCCGACCTTTACCTGCAGGCGCAGGGCATCCGCCATCCCGACCGCCAGAGCTACACCGGCTACGGATGGTATCGCACCGAAATCAACCTGAGCCAGCAGGAGACGGAGGGCAACATTCACCTGATGTTTCCCGGGCTGTTCAACGAATGCTGGCTGTATGTAAACGGCGAGTTAGTCGCCCATCGTTCGGATTACAAGCCTCTGTGGTGGCTTAACGATTACCGGTTTGAGTGGGATGTGGACCTGACAGGGAAGCTGAAGCCCGGCAAGAACACAATTGCCCTGCGCATCCACAATCCCCACCACTACGGTGGCATGTTCCGACGCCCGTTCCTGTATCGAGCAAAAACCGCTGACAGATAGAGGAGGAGTAGAATGCAGGAGAAAGTTTCGTGGAAAAGCGCGGAGGAGCTCCCCTCCCAGCCGGAACTGCCCGACCCGTTCCTGCGCCCGGACGGGAAACGTATCCGCGACCGGCGAGAATGGAGCACACTTCGCAGGCACTGGCTGGCACAGGTGCTGTGCTACGAGTACGGCGAACTGCCTCCCCAGCCGCGAGGCGTAGAAACCCAGCAGACGGAGCAAACAGAACTCGGCGACATCTCCGCCCAGCGCACCGAACTGCGCCTTCGCATCCTGACGCCCGTCCCCATTGAGATGCGCCTGACCCTCTTTCGCCCGAGGCGGCGCGGCAAGCTACCTGTTGTGGTGAACGGCGACCTGTGCTGGGGCGAGCTGAAACCCGAAATCGTGCAGGAAGTGATTCGCCGGGGATACGCGCTGGCGGTGTTTGACCGTACGCAGGTCGCCCCCGACAGCGCAGAGCGTAAAGGCATCTACGAGGCTTATCCCGACTACGAGGGCGGAAGGCTGTCGGCGTGGGCGTGGGCGTACCACCGCGTGGTGGACTACCTGCAGACTCAGCCGGACATTGACGCCAAACGCATTGCCATCACCGGGCACTCGCGCGGGGGCAAAACTGTCCTGCTGGCAGGGGCAACCGACGAGCGTATCGCGCTGACCGCCCCCAACAACTCGGGCTGCGGAGGCGCAGGCTGTTATCGCCACCAGGGACCTAACAGCGAGACCATCAAGAACATCCTGGACGTGTTCCCCTACTGGTTCCATCCGCGCTTTCAACAATTCGTCGGTAGAGTGGACCGACTGCCCTTTGACCAGCATATCGTGAAGGCTCTGGTGGCTCCGCGGGCATTGGTCAGCACCGAAGCGCTGGGCGACCTGTGGGCGAACCCCGAAGGCACGCAGATGACCTACCTTGCCGCGCGAGAGGTGTATCGGTTCCTGAAGGCGGAAGAGCGCATCGGCATCTGGTTCCGCGAAGGAGAACATGCCCATACCCTTGCCGACTGGCAGGCGATGCTGGACTTTGCCGACTGGCACCTGCTGGGCAAGCCGCCTGCCCGCGCTTTCAATCAACTGGCGTTTCCTAACCTGAAGCCGATTTACAGTTGGCGTGCGCCATAGAGGGTTTAACCTCTACCTGCAGAAAATCTGTTTCAAGAACGGACAAAGGGAGGCGGTAGCATGGCGGAACAGGAGTGGCAAATCGTTCCGTTTGGGTGGACGGTTCAGCCCGATGGCGTTATCCGGGCGGAGATGCCGCAGGGTGTGTTACTGCTGAAGGACAGCTTCTCGCAGGCGGGTGAATTCCGGGCTACCGTTGTGGTCCATCGCGCGGTGCAAAATCCCACCTTCTGGAAAACAGCGGGCATTACCCTCTGGCAGGACGACCGCAACAGCTGGCGGCTGAACCTGGTGGAAGCCCCCGATAACCTGAATCGCCAGCATACGGTGGAACTGCACGAGATGTTCAACGGCGTCTGGCTGGCTGGTCACCAGCCCGAAACGCGCCTGAGCGTGGACGAAAGCGCCAGCTTCAACCGACCGGGCTGGACGTGGCAGTTTGAGACCCCCTATCGCCTGCGACTGGTGTGGAATGAACAGTCGGTACGCGGCGAGGTGTACGACGCCGAAAACACTCTCTGCTGGCGCACCCGATGGCTTCTGGATAATCCGAAATCGGTGCGAACGGGCTATCTCGGTTTGACCTGCAACGCCTTTGATGCCACCTTCTCACAGACGGAGGTGGTTTCGCGAGTAGCCGCACAACCTCCTGCCGCTACGGTTCCGCCTCCACCACGTTACAGCGTTTCACATCGCGGCAAAAAGGTGGAGCAGGGCACTGGTTTCTTCCAGGTGAAGCGTGTGGACGGGGTGTGGTGGTTCATCGACCCCGAAGGACACCTCTTCTTCGCGCTCGGCACCGACCATACCAGCTACTACGTCCACTGGTGCGAGAAGCTGGGCTATGCGCCATACCATGAGAACATGAAGCGCAGGCACGGCTCAGAAGAGGCATGGGCGCGGGAGACCGCAGAGCGACTGAAAGCGTGGAACTTCAACATCCTCGCGGCAAACCACTCGGAATACCTGCGCTACAGGGGCTTGCCCTTCATCCAGAACATCCTGGGCATGGGGCAGGGCTTCGCCGCCATTGACGACCTCGTGAAACAGGTGAACTGGACGGGGTTTCCCAACGTCTTCTCGCCGCGTTGGGAACAGTGGTGCGACTGGATTGCCTATCAGCGTTGTGCCCCCCTGCGCGATAACCCGTGGGTGATTGGCTACTTTCTGGACAACGAGCTGGAGTGGTTCGGCAAGGATTACAAACAGTGGGGGCTGGCGATTGAGGCGCTAAAACGCCCGCCCAACCATCCCGCGCGTGTGGCGATGGCGGAACTGCTCAAGGAACGATACGGCGGCGACGTAGACCGATTCAATCGCGCGTGGAACGCCCGCATCCGTGACTTCGAACAGATTGCCACCGACGACCAGCCGCCCGCCATCCAGACCGAACAGGCACAGCAGGACGGCATCGCCTTCACCCGCCTTGCCGCCGAGCGGTACTTCCGAGTCTGCGCCGAAGCGATTCGACGGCACGACCCCAACCATCTGGTAATGGGCTGTCGGTTCGCCGGAGAGGCTCCGCCCGTGCTGGACATCGCGGGCAAATACTGCGACGTCATCACCATCAATACCTATCCGCGCATTGACCTGCGTTCCAAACGGGTGCTGGACTGGGAAGAGCGACTGCGCGAATACCACCAGCAGAGCAAACGCCCGCTGATGATTACCGAATGGAGCTTCCCTGCGCTGGACAGCGGTCTGCCGTGCAAACACGGCGCAGGCATGAGAGTGGACACCCAGCAACAGCGTGCGGAGTGCTTCCGCATCTTCCTGTCCGCCCTGACGCGCCTGCCGTTTATGGTGGGTTCCAACTTCTTCATGTGGGTGGACGAGCCTGCGCTGGGTATCAGCTCCACCTTCCCCGAAGACAGCAATTATGGGCTGGTGAACGAGCAGGGCGAGCCGTACCGCGAACTGACCCAGATGGCAACCACCCTGCAGGCGAAAGCATACGAAATGCACAACCAGTCCGCCCAGTTCTGGACGCGCAGTCCGCAACCGCCCGAACCCAAACCGCCGGTGTTCACCCGACGCCGGTGGCGAGTGCCCGCCGATACAGCGCTGGCATGGCAGGTTGACCTGCTGAATCGGGGCGATGCGCCGTTTACTGGCTGGTTTGGTGTGGACCTGCCCGAGCATCCGCTGACTCGGCGAAAGGGCAGGTGGCAGGTAATTGGGATGGACGGCAAACCGGCGCGATTCTCGGTTGAATCCGTGCATCAACAGCGTGTGTGGATATGGTTGCAGGCGCTGGCGCCGGGCAAGCGATGGAGCGCACTGGTAACCTTCGCCCCGGAGCGCACTTCACGCATTGCACAGACCGGGGCAATCCCTCCTGACTTTCGCCTGAAAGCGCGCGCCTTTGACCTGCAGTTCGGCAACGAGCGTGCCCCCATCCACACCATCTGGTGGGACCAGCAGCGCATCGGCAGCTACACGGTGTTGGTACAGCAGAGCCTGCCGCAGATGCAGTGGGTTCCGCCCAATCGGTACGAAGCGGTGCAGGTGGTGAACACGCCGTTCGGCTACTATCTGCGCGGGTGGCTGGTGCATCGCGATGGCTCGGCGATTACAGAGGTGGACCAGCAGACCGGCGTCTATGCCCCACAGGCAGTTCGCCCCCAGAGCTATCGCGTGGAGTGGGAGATGGAGATACACGAGGGGTTGTTGCTGGCACGACTTCGTCGCCTGCAGAATCTCGGCGCGAAGCCCCTGCGTGTGGAAGCGGTGTACCACTACGCGCAGAGCCAGCTTGTCGGCGACGGCAGGCAGGATGAACCTGCAGGTGTGCCTAATTACTATTTAAACGCCGCGGCGTGGAGCCATCCCCAGGTGGAGTTGTTCTACGGGGCGATGCCTCTGGACGCCCAAAAGTGGCAGTGCATCTTCTGGAAAGACGAGGGCGGCGGACAGCATCCCGACCTGTGGCACAATGTCAAAAGAGTGCTTCAGCCGAACGAAACCATAACGCTGGATGGTGGTTGGGTGGCTTTGCTGATAGGTAAGGGTGGTTTCGGCAGAGGCGACTGGACGAAGCTGGCCCGGCACACTCAATCGCTTGCCAGCATCAGCACGGGAGTGCAATGGATACGCCAAGGATAGGCATTTTGGGGGGATACGGTTACACCGGCAAGTCGCTGGCACGCCTCCTGCTGGAGCACACCGACGCCCGCCTGATTATCGCGGGGCGCAATCCACAACAAGCCAGAGCAGCGGCACAGGAATGGAACCAGCAGTTTGCAGGCGGGCGAGTATGCGGTGTGTACGCCGACGCCTCATGCGCACACAGCCTCTGGGAAGCCTTTGAGGGCGTAGACCTGCTGGTGGTCGCAGCCCCCGTCGCGCGACATGCCGAAACCGTCGCCCGCGCCGCCCTGCGCATAGACTGCGACTACCTGGACATCGTGTTCTCCCCCCGGAAACTGAGAATACTGCGTGCCCTCGCGGAAGACATCAGCAGAGCGGGGCGTACTTTCATTACCGACGCAGGGTATCATCCCGGTCTGCCTGCCCTGCTGGTGCGCTATGCGGGAAGCCTGCTGGACAGCGTAGAAGCGGCAAACGTCTTCAGCGTGATTAATCCCCAGGGCGGATTCCCGCTGACAGGCAGTCTGGAGGAGTTCGTGCAGGAGCTGTCACGTTTTCAGTGCATGGCGTATCGCGACGGGCAGTGGTATCGCGCAACAGGATTGGGGCTATCGGAGATGCGGCAGGCGGACTTCGGCTTTGGATTCGGTTTACGCTCCTGCGTGCCGATGATGCTGGAGGAGATGCGCGCTCTTCCGCAGATGTTCCCCTCGCTCAGGGAAACCGCGTTTTACGTGGCGGGGTTCAACTGGTTTGTGGACTGGATAGTGATGCCGTTGATGATTCTGGGAGGCAGGATAGCTCCCCGCTGGACGCGCAAGCCGCTGGCATACCTCCTGCACTGGGGCACGCGCCTGTGCGCCAATCCCCCATACGGTGCGGTCATCAGGTTAGAGGCGTGCGGCTGGAACGGATGCGAACGACAGCGGCTCTGCGTGCAACTGTATCACCCCGACCCCTACGCTCTCACCGCCATCGCTACCGCCGCGAGCATCCTGCAGTACCTGCGTGGACGCGCCCGAAAGCCGGGACTGTGGTTCGCCGGGCACCTGGGCGACCCCAGCGAAGCGATTCAGGATATGCAGGCGATGGGAGCGAAATACCAGCATGAGATGGCTACGATTCAGGGCACATGCCCATTTTGTGGAAGGTGAGGCAGATTGAAGGAATGGCTTTGCATCACGGCGCTGGTCTGTTGTGCGCTGACCACGCTGTCACAGACTACACCGAACACGGAGACAACGACCATGAGAATAGT
>FMJZ01001518.1_pt1 | contig 21622 bp, 19 predicted proteins | sample 1987881 | NCBI WGS metagenome assembly FMJZ01 (sample SAMEA4378227, study PRJEB15110) | soil metagenome | biome: soil; feature: Field; material: Soil | place: India | collected 2015-03-11 | depth 0 m
ATCGTCCTTGCCGTCTTTGACGCGCTGGACGACGATCGAGCCTTCCCAGCCCGCATTTTCGGCAATCTGCCGCAGGGGCTCTTCCAGCGCTCGCTGCACAATCTGTACACCGATCTTCTGGTCTTCGTTTTCAACCTCAACCTTGTCGAGCGCCGGAATAGCCCGGATATAGGCTACACCACCACCAGGCACGATGCCCTCTTCAACAGCCGCGCGGGTCGCATGCAGCGCATCCTCTACGCGCGCCTTCTTCTCCTTCATCTCGGGCTCCGTGGCTGCGCCGATCTTCAACACCGCTACGCCACCGGAGAGCTTCGCCAAGCGCTCCTGCAGCTTTTCGCGGTCGTAATCACTTGTGGTCTCTTCGATTTGCTGGCGGATCTGGTTGGCCCGCGCTTTAATCTGAACCGGATCTCCCTTGCCACCGACGATCGTCGTGTTGTCCTTATCCACAATGATCCGCTCCGCTTGGCCCAGATAGTCGAGCGTGGCGTTCTCCAAGCGATAGCCTTTCTCTTCCGAGACTACCGTACCACCCGTCAGGATGGCAATGTCTTCCAGCATGGCTTTGCGCCGATCGCCAAAGCCTGGCGCCTTAACGGCCGCCACCTTGAGCACGCCACGCAGCTTGTTGACAACCAGCGTAGCCAGCGCTTCACCTTCCACATCCTCGGCAATGATGAGCAGCGGCTTGCCCGTCTGGACCACCTTCTCCAGAATCGGCAGCAAGTCCTTCATTGCCGAGATCTTCTTGTCGTGGATCAGAATGTAGGCGTCCTCCAGGACTGCTTCCATCGTGTCGGGGTTGGTCACAAAGTAAGGCGACAGGTAACCCCGGTCGAACTGCATCCCTTCGACGACCTCAAGCGTCGTCTCGGTGCCTTTGGCCTCTTCGACCGTGATCACGCCATCCTTGCCGACTTTTTCAAACGCATCGGCAATCAACTGCCCGATCGCTTTGTCGCCATTAGCTGAGATCGTGGCTACCTGCGCAATGCGGTTCTTGTCCTGCACCTCTTGGCTCATCTTGCGCAGCTCAGCCACAACCACTTCGACAGCTTTGTCAATACCCCGCTTGAGGTCCATTGGGTTAGACCCAGCCGTAACGCTCTTCAACCCCGCCGTCAAGATCGCCTGTGCCAAGACGGTCGCCGTCGTCGTACCATCACCGGCCACGTCGCTTGTCTTCGAGGCGACCTCTTTGACCATCTGGGCACCGACGTTTTCAAGTTTATCTTCCAACTCAATCTCCTTAGCCACCGTTACCCCATCTTTCGTAACGGTCGGCGCACCAAACTTCTTCTCAATGATCACGTTGCGCCCCTTCGGACCCAGCGTAACCTTTACGGCATCGGCCAGTTTGTCGACGCCGCGCTTGAGTGCCATGCGCGCATCCGCATTAAACGTAATCTGCTTCGCAGCCATAGGATTCCCTCCTGGTTGGTTTCAGCTCACCGGTTTTCCGGACAACACGTCACGAAAAAAGCGCCACCTTTACCGCAGCGCTTACTTCTTCGACTCCTCAATAATGCCCAAAATGTCCGTCTCCCGCATAATGAGGTACTCTTCGCCGTCGATCGAGATTTCGGTGCCGGCATACTTGCCATAGAGCACCTTGTCCCCTTCCTTAACGGTCATTTCAATCTTCGTCCCATTCTCTACACGCCCTGGACCAACGGCAATCACTGTACCTCGCTGCGGCTTTTCCTTGGCCGTGTCCGGAATGTACAGACCGCTCTCTGTACGCTCTTCCGGTGGTTCTGGCTTGATCACCACGCGATCGCCGAGTGGTTTAATCTTCGTCATACCCGCTCCTCCGTTTAGGTTTTATTGGATCGTTTGCACGGGAATGTGAAAAAACGTCTAAGAAGTGTTAGCACTCTCCGCTTAAGAGTGCTAACACTTTAACCCGAGCCCATCGTGAGGGGTTCCTACAAGGCATGAAGAAATTTTTAAACTCTCTGGCATCCACCTGCCAGCTTGCTTAGCTTTATGCCAAACCTAACGGTGCGTAGGATGCGGCGTTTTAATCGGTTTTGGCTTTTGGTCTGTCTGCTTACAGGCCTGCTGCTCGTGCTGGCCACCCTGCCGCCCTTCGTTGCGCCACCTTTGCGCGCAGGGCTGATGGCGCTGTTTGCGCCTGTATGCCACCAACTTCCCAGTCGTTCGCTGTGGATCGAGGGTGTGCAACTGGCCGTCTGCCACCGCTGCTATGGCATCTACGCCGGGCTTTTCCTAGGGGTTATGCTGTTTCCTTTGGTGCATGCACGACTGCGCACTGCAGCCCAAGAGCCTCGCTGGCTTCTTCTGGTGGCCTTGATCCCCGCTGGGCTGGACTGGAGCCTTGAAGCCTTCTCCCTCCAGTCCAGCACACCGCTGAGCCGTCTGTTCACTGGACTATGGCTAGGAGGGATCGCGGGGCTTCTTATGGCCACACGGCTAACGCCGCTTTCTCGCATCTTCCGCTGAGTAACTTTCTGTCACAAGCCTGGTTATGTCTTATGCAGGACAAGCTCCTCTCGGTTTTGCTTGGTGGCGCCATCGTAGGCGTTGCAAGCACATTGATTGCTAAGATTCCGTTTTTAGGTGGGTGCCTAGCATGTCTAGGGTATGCTGGTGCAGGACTCTTAACCGTGTGGCACTACACCAATACGCATCAGCTTACCCTTCCTGGTGGGCAAGGTGCCTTGCTGGGAATGTTAAGCGGAGCAGCAGCTGCCTTGATCTCAGGTTTGCTAACCCTACTTTTCATCCATTGGGGATTTTTTGCCGACCCAGTCGCTACGCTGGAAGCCAGCGGCCAGCTTGACCAGATGTCTCCTCAACAAGCAGAGATAGCCCTTCGCGTTGCTCAAGTGCTTTCGGGCTTCTGGGGCATCGTCTTAGGGATCCTCATTGGGGGCATTTTGGGGCTTTTCGGAGGCATCTTGGGAGCCGCCACTTTCAAAAAAGGCGCTTCCGAAACGCCCTCATCCGAACCGGACGTGCTCTAAGCCCATACGGGGGCGCCAGGGCCGGCGTGCCCGCGGTGCGCTTAGCAATTCAGCCATTACATAGGCCTCTTGTAAGGCCTTCGGCTGTGCTAAGCGTTGTACCCATAAGGAAGGCGTAGAGGGTGCTGCTTGTCGCTCTGGCTTAGGTACTGCTGCAGGCGCGGCTGCTCCCGGCACACGCCACTCCGGGCCTGTTTGTTCTAAATTTCGAAATGCTGAAGCTTGGTTTGTGTAGGTCGACGGCTGGGGTTGCGGAGCCGTTGCAGTAGGTTCTGAGCGCAAAACATCCCGAATCGTTCGCAGCGCTTCCTCAAGCTCGGCATCGCACGTGCGCTGGGGGAGAGGCTTTGGTATGGTAGGCCGGGTGCGCCGACCGCCCAAAAGCCAATAGAGGACAAACAAAAAAAGTAAAAGCTCTAGAAAATCCATAGCACGACTTCTCTTTGTTTTGCTGGCTTACCGAAAATCAGGAGGCTTTGTTGCACGGTTTCACTCAAACAGATCAGGTTGAATCCGTTGCTGTTTGAGCAGAGCAATAAGTTTTCGGTTGGCACGCGGAAAGGCGTACTGATCCAGCTCTTCTATCGTCACCCAGCGTAGCTGCAGCCCTTCTCGTGAGACAGGGGTTCCTTCAAGCAAGCGACACCAGAAGGCGTGTAGCGTCACCCGGAAGTGCGTATAGGCATGGCGCACAGTAGCCAGTGGACCTGTGACTTCTACCTGTACCCCCAGCTCCTCATAGAGCTCACGTCGGCAAGTCTCTTGGAGCGGTTCGTCTTGCTGGCGCTTTCCACCTGGGAACTCCCAGAGCCCCCCCAAAAGTCCGTCTTCTTTACGACGCTGGATCAGCAATTGACCTTGGGCGTTTTGTAAAAGTCCGATCGCTACCTCATAGTGCGGCACAGGCATACGCGGGGGCTGTACCGGAAAGGCAGTAGGCATACCCAAGGCAAAGGCTTGGCAACAGGAACGCAGCGGACAAGCCGGGCAATCCGGTCGCTTGGGTAGGCAAACTGTAGCCCCCAACTCCATGAGCGCCTGATTGAAGGTACCAGGGTCCTCGGTTGCCACCAACGCATCAGCTACTTCTTGCAGCTGTAGGCGAGTGGTTTCCGCGCGGGCATTGTGCGCAACGGCCAGCACGCGCGTCAACACACGGACGACATTACCGTCGAGCACTGCCCGCGGCTCGCCAAAGGCAATCGAAGCTACAGCAGCTGCTGTGTAGGGGCCAATACCCGGCAGGCGGCGCAGTGCTTCGTAGGTTTGAGGCAGTTTACCCTGATGATGGGCGACGAGGACTTGCGCAGCACGATGCAAGTTGCGCGCACGAGCGTAGTAGCCTAAGCCTTCCCAGCAGCGCAGCACCTCGTCGAGCGGCGCTGCAGCTAAAGCTTCAAGGGTAGGAAAGGCCTGCACAAAACGCCGGTAGTAGGGCAGCACCTGGTCGACCCGCGTCTGCTGCAGCATAACTTCGGCTACCCAGATGTAGTAGGGATTGCGCGTGCGACGCCAAGGCAGGTCACGCGCTCTGGCCTTATACCAAGCAACGAGCTGGCGAAACGTCTGCCGATGCGCTGGCGTCAGACGGTCAAGTAACCGATCAGAAGCTGTAGGCGAAGGCGAGGCTTGAGCTTTGGCCATGGATCGCTCGTGCAAGCAAAACAGGCGCTTGCTATACGTTTGGCTAGCCATTGGGTTCAGCCTTTGGCTGCAGCTTGGCCGGCTTTATGCGCAAACTGCCCCATTTATCTCTCCCCCATCTGATAGCCTTATCCATCAGTTAAGCAGGCGTTTGGCCCAGCTCCAAGAGGAAGGTTTTTATTTGGCCCGCCTGCACCAGGCGCCCGACAGCTTCTGGATCGAACCTGGCCCACGCATCACACTCGACACAGTTATTTTTGAAAATACGGGTCCGCTTTCCCCCCAAATGCTTTACCGCACCTTTCCAGTCCATCCGGGCCAGGTGCTAACTACAGAACGCCTTAAGGCCGGCCTGGAGCAACTGGCTCGCCATTATGCCGAGGCCGGCTATCCGCTCATGCGCGTGCGCATTGCCCGTTTGGATCTGCATCAGCGCAAGCCCGACCGGCTGATCCTTGTGTTACAGATTGAACCAGGTCCACGGCTATATCTAGACCACATTCTACTTCGTGGAGCAAAGCGCACGCAACCAGACTTTGTGGCCCGTGTGCTTGGGCTCCGAAAAGGGGTGTGGCTGCGCCCCTTTCACCCGGAACGCATGGTAAGGTGCCTCGAGGCTACCGGACTATTTCGGCGTGTGGAGCTCCCCGAGCTCTACCTAAGCAGCGACACAACTGCTGTGCTTGTCGTGCCGCTCGAAGAAACTGCACTTGGCACGTTTGACTTGCTGCTGGGGTACGTGCCGGAGGCCAGAAGTCTCATAGGCAGCGGCCATCTCAAACTCCAGCACGTGCAAGGAGCTGGCCGTCGGCTCGAGGTGCAACTCATGCGCCTGCCCGGTAGCGTCAGCCGCTTTCGTCTCGAGGCTGGTGACCCTTTTTTCTTGGGATGGCCGCTTGAACTCCGCGTGGCTTTTGCCGGCCGCCAACAGGACTCTACGTATAACCAGCAGCATTATCGCCTTACCCTGGGCTATCACATGTCCTCGGGCCTTGAACTCATCGGTTTCTGGCGCCGGGAAGCTACGCAGCCCGGGATAGCTGGGGTACAGCTTCTTTCAGGGCAAGCACCTATTGGCCACAGCACGGCCCATTTAGCCGGCATGGGTATCTCCTGGCAGCCTTTCGATCCTAGCGTAACGGTTGCCCAAGGCCTGCTCCTAAACTTCCAAGCCGAGCGGGGAACCAAGCTGCTTACTAGGCGCGTGCGTACGCCTACTGGCGACACGCTCCGCAGCCACCAACGCCTTCAGCAACACCGACTAGAAGCCTCAGTGCGGTTTTATCAGCCACTAGCATCGCGGCTGCTCTTTGTCGGTGGAGGCGATCTGCACGTGCTCCAAGCAGATCTGTACGAGGCTTCGGATTTGTACCGGCTGGGGGGAGCGCGTTCGCTACGCGGCTACGACGAAGAGCAGTTTGCCGGCCATCGAACAGCCCGCCTATTGTTTGAAGTGCACTGGTTGCTGCATTTTCCTAGCTATGCTTTTGCGTTTTTGGATCTGGGATATGTGGCTAAGCCACCTGGCACGCTCGAAACGGCCCAAACAGCTTGGTATCCCGGCTACGGCCTAGGCGTGCAGTGGCAAACGCGGGCCGGTTTGCTTAACCTAAGCTACGCCCTAAACCCTAAGGAATCATGGCTTGACGGACGACTGCACTTGCAACTTGCGCTGGGACTCTAAGCAATGACCACCACCTTTTACATACCCCCGGAAATGTTCCGTGACGGATGGGTCGTGCTCCCACCGGATGAGGCGCATCATGCCGTACGTGTTTTGCGCCATCGCCCAGGGGACGAGGTAGTGGCTGTCGACGGTGAAGGGGGCTGGTATCGACTGCGGCTAGAGCAAGTCGATCGTCAGACCGTCGGCGCTCGCGTGCTCGAAACGCGCCGCGACCATGGCGAGCCGCCTTATCACCTGACTGTCGGCTTGGCCTTGCTTAAGCAAAGCGCCCGCTTTGAAACCTTTCTTGAAAAAGCCGTAGAGCTGGGCGTGCAGTGCATCCTACCCCTCCAAACAGAGCGTACCGAACGCGTCCAGTTTCGCCTAGAGCGTGCTCAACGCATTTTGGTAGCTGCCCTCAAGCAATGCGGCCGTAGCCGCCTGCCTCGCGTATTACCACCGCAGACCTTCACCGAAGCAATCCGCAAGCCAGCTGCCTTGCGCCTGCTGTGTCACGAGCAACCTGACGCCGCTTCGTTGCCCCTGGGGCAGCTGCTTTGCGGGCAACGTATGCCCAATGCCCTGGTACTGATTGGCCCCGAAGGTGGCTTCAGCGGGGCAGAAGTCCGCCAAGCCCTTGCGGCAGGATTCCAGCTTGTCTCCCTGGGTCCACGTCGTCTACGTGCAGAAACTGCTGCGCTGGTGGCAGCCAGCGCTTTTAGCCTATACTGGGAAGCACAACTTTCACCAACCCGTTCCTACCATGCTCAAAAGTACTACACCAATCCTTGAAGGGCGCCGAATTATGCACTACCACGGTATTGTTACCGGAGAGGCCATCCTGGGCGCCAACATTTTTCGGGATTTTTTTGCTGGCATCCGGGATATTGTGGGTGGCCGCTCGGCAGCCTACGAGAAAGAGCTGCGTAAAGCCCGAGAAGTTGCCTTCGCAGAAATGGAAGCCCAGGCTCGTCAGTTGGGAGCCAACGCGATTGTGGGTATCGACATCGACTATGAGACCCTTAGCGTAGGTGGCGGAGGCAACATGCTCATGGTCAGCGTCAGCGGCACAGCAGTTACAGTAACCTAAGACGTACCCTGATAAAAAACCATGCCAACACAACACACCTTCGACATGGCCGCCGTTCGCGAAGAAACGCTCCATTCCCAGCAGGTATTTGACGGCCGCCTGCTTAAGGTCTATCAAGACGAGGTACGCTTGCCCAATGGCCAACACTCGGTGCGTGAATGGATCAACCATCCAGGGGCTTCCGCGGTCGTTCCGCTTTTTGAAGACGGAACAACCGTGATGGTCCGGCAATTTCGCTATCCACCCCGGCAGTTTTTTCTGGAGGTGCCCGCAGGTAAGCTAGATCGACCTGGGGAAGATCCACAAGCCGTTGCGCTCCGCGAGTTAGAGGAGGAGACCGGTTGGTGCGCCCGCAGCCTGGTTCATCTGGGTTCATTGTATCCCTGCATCGGCTACAGCAACGAGGTCATTCACTGCTTTTTAGCCCAGGACCTAGAACCTGGTCGCCAGCAGTTGGCGGATGGGGAATGGTTAGAAGTGGTCCGTCTTCCGCTGGCCGAGGCTGTGGCTATGGCGCGCTGTGGCAAAATTCCCGATATGAAATCTACCGCGGCTTTGCTCTTGGCAGATGCCTTTCTTCAGCAAAAAACCCGAAAGGATGCTGGATAAGTAAGGTTATGTTGATGTATCTTGCTTTTAAGCAAGGCATGCAAAATGCTAAGATCGAAAAATGTTTACGTTTTTGATTATTCTGATTACGCTACTGGCAATACTGCTAGTGCTGGTTGTACTGCTGCAAAGCGGTCGGGGAGGGGGCTTAGCAGGCATTGCCGCCGGTGGAGCGCAGCAAATCTTGGGCGCGCGGCAGGCTCCTGATATTTTGGAGAAGACCACTTGGACGCTAGCCGCGATTTTTATTGTGCTGTGCATTCTGACCAACTTTACAATTGATACGGGTGCGCGGCGCGAAAGCATTATTCAGCAACGGGCACAGCAAGAGCAAACGCAACCTGTACCACCGGCCACGCCTCCGGCAACGACACCAGCGCCCGCAGATGACGCTAACTAGAGCGTTTTGCACAAAAACGGTAAAGGCTTCGTCTTTAAACATGGCGGCATGCGCTGGCCTGTAAGCCGAATTCTGTCTACCCGAGCAACGGCCGCCACATCGCTCGGGGAGACCATCATTTATCTGGGACTGCCGTCACCGGCAGCCTCAAGCGGCCTACCCGCGCCGCCGCGTCCTAAGTGGACGCCTTTCAGCGGGCCACCTTATCCGCCCTAACGGCGGTGCGGCGCTGCTTGGCCTTGCACCCCCCGGGGTTTACCTAGCCGCCGCTGTTACCAGCGACGCTGGTGGGCTCTTACCCCACCCTTTCACCCTTTGCCTGCGTCTCGCCGCACAGCGAGACCATCGGCCGGTCTACTCTCTGTGGCACTTGCCGTCGCCCTTTGGTTGCCCAAAGGACGCCCTCCGGTTAGGAGGCGGGGTGCCCTGTGGTGTTCGGACTTTCCTCACCGTCGCGCTGCAGGCGGACGGCGCGATGGTCCGGCCAGCGCAATGTTTCTACGCTATCCCGTTACCTTCGTTCGCGAAACCAAGCTCCTGGCTCACTTCATGAAACAGCTCGCTGTCGACAATAATGCGGCCTGTTTGCTCACAGGCAATAATCCGCTTACGCTGCCGAATTTCTACCTGTTGCTGTGGCGGCACGGTATAGCCTGCAGCTGCACCTCGCTCAAGGGGCACCACCGCACGTCCATCCCGAAAACGCATACGCAGCCGCTTATACGCCCGCAGATAGCGCGGGTCAACCGCCTGCTCGGCTTCGGCGCGCTTGGCCAACAGCTCTTCCATTTCTTGCTTGGTATCCTCCAAAACAGCCTGCAGCTCAGCACGCTTAGCGGCGAGCAGCGCCTCTAGCTCTTGCAACCGCTCCTCTGCTTCTTTTTGCGTCACTACACGCTCTTGCTCCAGCCGCTCTAGCTCCTCTAAACGGGCCTTTGCGACTTCGATGCGCTGACGCTGCGCTTCAATCTCTTTGGTCAGCGCATCATACTCCCGGTTGTTACGCACGTGGAGCTGCTGCTCTTCGTAGCGCTTAATAAGCGTTTCGGCTTCTTCGATATCCAAACGCGCCCGCCGCCGTTCGACCTCGTGCTCTTTAGCTTCCCGTTTGTACTTTTCTAGGCGCGTCTGCAGGCCTGTTTTTTCATCCTCTAAGTCCTGAATTTCCTCTGGCAAATCCCCACGCAGTTTTTCGAGTTGGTCAATGCGCGTGTCGATAAGCTGTAAACGAACGAGCGCCCGTAATTGCTCAGCTATGGAAGCTGTTTCCTGCATTGTGGTGGGCATAGGCATTCTTAAAGCTTGATAGCGAGAACAATACCAGTCGTAGAAAACGCGTGGCCATAGCGAAAGTTTAGTGTGTTTTATGCAAAACCTAGATTTAGCGCTCCGCTACAAATGTAGCTACAGGAGCTGTGCGCAGCTGGGTGCGATGCCATGCAACCGATGGGAAACGCTCTTGCAGCCAGCTTTGAAGTCGCGTTTCAAAGAGCACTTCCGTTTCGTAATGTCCAGCATCGATCAAGGCCATGCGAGGCTTGCCTTCCGCTCCCAACACCTCAAAAAAGCGATGGTACGTTAGGTCGGCCGTTACGTACGCATCAGCTCCAGCTGCTAAGGCTTTAGCGATCAAATCCCCTCCAGCTCCACCACAGACCGCCACGGTTGCGATACGTGTCCCAAGATCCCCAACATACCTTAGACTCCGGACCCCAAGCCGCGTAGCCACGTGCCGCAAAAACGCCTCCAGCGATTGCGGCGGATCAAGCTTCCCAATCGCTCCCCAACCCGCCCGTGTGTAGGGCTGCTCAACTGGATACACGTCATAGGCCACTTCTTCATAGGGATGCGCTGCCCGCATGGCCTTAAGCACCTTGGGCAGATCCCAGCGCGCTACCTCAACCTCCAGACGAACTTCTTCGGCCGATTCCAGCTGCCCTGGCTTACCAATAAACGGTCGCGCCATATCCCCCGGACGAAAATAGCCCATCCCTTTACTGGCAAAAGCACAGGCCTCGTAATTGCCGATGCGGCCTGCGCCAGCTTCAGCCAACGCCTCGCGCACCGGTTCCACATGCGAAGCTGGCACAAACGTCACCAGCTTGTAGAGTGCCTGCGGCAGCTTTTCCAAAAAGCGAATCTCCTGCAACCCCAAGTGCTCAGCCAGGGCAAACGAGACGCCCCCAGGAGCTGCATCTGCATTCGTATGCAGACTGTAGAGTGCAATGCCGGCTTCGGCTAGCCGAAGCGCCAGCGCCGAGACCAAACCGTCGGGCGTTAGCCGACGCAACGGACGAAACAGCAGTGGGTGATGCGTCAAAATAAGCTCGGCTCCGAGGGCCTGCGCTTCCTCAACTACGGCTGGCGTAAGCTCCAGCGCAATCAGCGCCCGCTGAACCACGCGATCTGGATGCCCTACCTGGAGGCCCACGTTATCGTAGGACTGCGCTGTTGCCGTTGGTGCCCAAGCCTCTAAGGCATCAGCAATCTGTTGCAGTGTAGGATAGGAGCTCTGCAGCGCCATATTTCTTACAACAGGTTAAACAACGCCGATTTGTTTTCCAACACTACAGCTCAGGTTCCCTCTGCTGCTCCTGGGCCTGCCGCACTCCCTCAGCCTCGTCAATACGCAACAGCAACCAAAATCCCAGCCCAAAGAACAAGAGTACCGAACTAACGCCCACACGCTGGCTACCCGACCAGTCCGTAAACAACCCTAGCAGCAATGGCCCCAGAAATGCTGTAGCCTTCCCCGAAAAGGCAAAAAATCCGTAGAACTCATTGCGTTTGCCTAGGGGTGTAAAACGTCCCAAAAGCGAGCGGCTGGCAGACTGGTTGGGCCCAACGCAAAGGCCAATGATCAGGGCAGCCACCCAAAAAAGCAATCGATCGGTTGCCAATACGGCCAGCAGCGTAGCACCGAGCAAACCTCCTAAACTCAGCATCAGCGCACGCTTGCCGCCTAAGTAGTCATCAATAAACCCAAACAGCCACGCACCCAACCCGGCTGCCACATTCAGCACAATACCAAAGACAATGATTTCATCGGTTTGAAAGCCAAATGTACCCGCCGCGTAGATGCCCCCAAAAGCAAAAAGGGTCAGCAGCCCATCGTTATAAAGCAAATGGGCCAGCAGCAAGCGCGCTACCTGCCGGTAGCGGCGCACTTCATGAAAGGTCTCCCCAAGCTGCCGCGCAGCCTGGCGTAGTAAGATCGGGAGGTGCACGCGATGCTTAGGCCGATGTTCGGGCACCCAGAGCAGCAGTGGTACACTAAAAAGAGCATACCAGACGGCGACCAAGAGGTTGGTCGCCCGCACGTTTTCGCCATCTGCCTTGGAAAATCCCCCAAGCGGTGCCTCAGGCATCACCAGTCCAACCAACGCTACCGCTAAGCAGAGCAGGCCGCCTACGTACCCTAAAGCCCAGCCGTAACCCGAAATGCGTCCGATGCGTCCATGCAGCGCAATGTCTGGTAAAAATGCATTGTAAAACACATTGCCCAGCTCAAAGGCAACGTTAGCGATCGTGAACAAGATCAGTGCTTCAAGAACCTGACCAGGACGTGGAAAAAACAGCGCAGCCGTCGTGAGCACGCAAACACCCGTTGCAGCTGCCAAAAATCGCTTGCGATAGTACCCCTGATCGGCTAACGCCCCAAGGAATGGAGACAGCAAAGCCACCAGAATCCCGCTCACCGTTACTGCACGCGACCAGAGCGTCGTTCCTGTTACGCTATCAGAGGCAATGGCCTGCGTGAAATACGTGGCGTAAACAAACGTAACAACGAGCGTTGTAAACGCCGAATTTGCAAAATCATAAAAAGCCCATGCCCAAATGGTACGTGGCTGGTGCATTTGCATGCTGCGCACAGGTCGTTACGTGAACCTGGAAAAAAGTAAAGAACGTCTACAGAGAGTCCAAAAGCAAGCAAATTTCAGGGAGCTTGCGGATTGGCTATACGTTGCACCCCTAGGCGCAACCAACGTAACTTTGGCTGCTTTTATAGCCCACGTAGCTCAGTTGGATAGAGCAGCGGCTTCCTAAGCCGTTGGTCGCAGGTTCGAGTCCTGCCGTGGGCACAAAATCAACGCATACAAGTTTCTTCCAAAGATCTAAAAAAGCCTTGTCCCAAACCCTTCTGAGAGAGCAGGGCTAGAAGTTTAGACAGTCGCCCTGAACGCATAGACAGCAGCGCTTCGTTACGGATAACCCTTAAAGCTTGTCTTCATCATACATCCAGAGCAGAACCATTCAAGCCTGATCGGTTGCAAACCGACTATGACCTGCGCTTCCAGGCGTGCCCGGGAATTCCTCACCCCCTTAAGCCTGCACACACGTGCATGTGACCGCCATACCGATCTGCAGTCGCAGACAGCAAAGATCGTTTTTTTTTAGGTTTCGCTTAGCTTGATCTTGTTAGATCAGCCGGTTCGACTTGAGCGACGCTCGGTTGAGGAATGGCACACCTCTACGGACACATTCGGACAAAGGAGGGGATATCCCGTAGGCAAGGAAAGGGGCAAAGCGATGTTTTCAATCCTGCCCGCCAGGGGCTTTCCCTGGAGGCAGTGCCGACCTGAGCGACTGCCTGTGGCAGGTGTAGTAGCGTTTTCGGGATTGTTTTTGCACCAAAACACGCGACATCGACGCCTACGCCCTGGTGTATCTGCGGGGATTGCTTACTATGGAAAGCAAGCGCAATTTTGTCAACATTGCCCGTCTGGTGAACGATCCAGAAGGCCTGTAACCTGCCCCGGTCGGCCCAGGCGGTTTTCGACCGTATTCAGGCCGAGATTCAGAGGCGGGCCGAACTGCACGGAAGCATGCTGACCCTGGATGAAAGTGGCACCAAATGCTACGGGCACAAATGGCGGTAGTGACCCGGCAATATATTGGCCGCCTGGGCAAAGTGGACCTGGGGCAGGTGGGAGTCGTCTAGGCCCTGGTAGATGCTGAATTGTATCTGCACGAAATCGGGTTCACCGAGGTATATGCTGCTTTGCGGCGGCGGGGGCATATTCCACAAGAGCAGGCGTTCACGACCAAGCCGGAAATTGGGCTGGCCCTGATTCGGCGGGGCAAAGCCAATGGCTTGCCCTTTGCTGTGATGGGGTGTGACAGCGTCTATGGGCACAATAGCGCTTTTCGCACCGCCCTACAGGCCGAAGGCATCGTCTACATGGCCGGTGTGCCGAGAGATAAGCCTGTGGTCGCCATTCGCGAGACACCCGCAGGCAAGCCTGGACGTCCTTTCTCGCGATGGCGGGTGGCTGGCAAGGTCGACCTGTGGCTGTGCGGAGCTTAGTTTGTCGTGCCGATCTCTTGCAGCAGTTACCAGCGGGGCCTGTTGTCCTATCGATGTCCGGCTCTATGGGCATGGACCCGACCGAAGACGGTCAGGTCTTTGAAGGAATGGCTTTTGATTCGTCAGGATCAAGTTATACACGGGAGATTTTTCTAATGCACCTTCACCATGGTTTTGGTAGTGCGAAAGCCCTCACCTTCCAGCACCAGCAAATACAATCCGCTGGCCAGTTCGGGGGCGTCCCAGCCCTGCGTATGCCAGCCCGCTGTCTGCTCTCCTTCGTAAAGACGGGCCACCTCACGTCCCAGCACATCGTAAAGCGTCATACGAATCAGGCCTGAACGCGGAATCCCTACGCGAATTTGCACCCGACCACCAAACGGGTTCGGGTAAACTTCCAGTCGCACCTGCTCCGGCAATGCGGCCTTTTCTACCGCGACCACCTGCTCCGGACGCGCCAGCAAAATCAACCCTCCGGCACTCTCCAGCGTGGCCTCCCAGAAGCCAGAAGCCGCCTCGACTTCAAGCGCCTCCCATGCGGTACCATCCCAGTAGAGAGCCTTTGGTCTGCCCTGATAGGCTCCACTCCAAAGCTGCATGCGGTAAGCAGACGTGGGTGTCACAGCCATGGCCTGCGCCTGATCCCAGAAACTCCATCCAATGGCAGGGCCGATGGCCGCAAAGCCCGAGGGCAGTGCCGCCGGCAGCGAATCCGCAACCGAAAGCAGCAGCTCCGGCTGAAGCGCCTCGGCCAGTAATGACCGCGACAGCTGCAGGCGGGCCACCACAACCCCATCCTCCGTGGCTTCGGCCTCCAGCACCTCGGGCAACTCGACGGCCGACGCCACCAACGCAAACGGCGCCTGCGCCAGACTGATTGTATCGCCCTCGACCACTCCGACAAGTGCCATTTGACCTGGACCACTATAGCCCGACAGGCTGTCAGGCACGCGCCAGATTACCGTAGCAAGGCCGTTTTCATCAGGCATTACCGGAAGCCAGTACCGAGTTACCGGTGGGCGCACCTCCACGGCAAACTGCTCAGGCAGTGCGACCCCATGGGCCTGCACGCGAACCTGAACCGATACCGTGTCGCCAGCAGTCAGGCTTTGGCGCGAAAGCGAGATCGCTCCCTCAAGGCCCGTCACATCCAACACGATCCGGCGCGTGAATGCCTCGGCCTGCACCGTTAACGTCGTGCGACCTGGGTGTAGTCCTACCACCGAAGCCTGCCCGGGCCGTTCCGTTGCCATAACCGCCGCGATCGTATCGCTCACCGACCATTGCACATTCGTGGCAGGGAGGGTCAGCGTCGTGTCGCCGTAGGTGGCAACAGCCTCCAGCGTTACGCTCAGACCCAGGCCTACTTGAACCGAGTCTTGCCGCTGACCCGCGAGCATCACAAATAGATCTGTCGCTTCCGGTAAGCTCTGAAGCGTAGCCGAAGCAGCTGCTTCTACAGGACTTTCCACAACCAACTGCCAGCGATCCAGCGGCGAAACCTCTCCTGTCCAGCGGCGCAACACAGTCTCTTCTCCCAGCGAGTCCAACTGCAACAGCTCCAGGGCATACGTACCGCTGCCGCTGCCGTGCACGATCACCCGAAACGGTCCGATATCAGCCGGGAGCAAGATCGTCTCTTCCAGCGAATCACTGGCAGGCCAGTAACCAGCACCCGGAATTTCGTTGTAGAACTGTCCTGTAGCATCAGCACCCGTGCGGCGTCCCTGCGTATCGACCACCATCAAACGTACGGGCGAGTGTACGCGCACCGCAAGCGCCGGTGCTTTCAGCGAAAAAGCCTGTCGCACGGCCGCAATCCCAGGCCGCCCATAATTGCCCTCCGGATGAATGGCCGACATAACTTCCAGGCCCGTGAGAATCATGGCCGCTTTCAGAACCAGCCCCACCGCCGTCGAAATCCGATCCACAGCCACAGCCGCGGGTGTCAGAGCCCCTGAGGTCGCTACGCTCAAACCGAGCATGGCCGCTTTTATGGCATCCATAGCCGCATTAGCCATCTCGTTCAGACCAAGCAATCCCTCGCAGCGCCCCAGCAGCCGGGTGCGCTCCTGGCGCATTAGCTCCAGCCATCCGTTGCTGGCTCGACGGGCATGATAAAAACTCAGCGGATACGCTGGAAACTGACGCTGACGTGCCAGTTCGACCTCTTCTTGAAGCGTTGTGGCTACAACCGCACGCAGATCATCAAGCTGTCCCCTCAGAAGTATCTCTTTGATTGTGTCGCTAAGCGAGTTGAGTAGGCGATTCAAACCGCTTTGCTCCATTGCCTGGGAAAAGACAAATTCTCGAGAGAAATCATCCAGTTTGGTTTTCTTGGCCAGATCTGTCACCCTTGTGATCAGTTCAGCCAGCGGCTCAAAAATCCTCTCCCGCAAGAAATACATGGTATTGAACGATGCAAAATCTCCATTTATAATGGCGTGCCTCATACTTTCCAGCAGGTCGTTGGAGCTTTTCTGGGCCCATGCTTGAATCCTTTCCAGAATGTTGACCAATCTTATCTTAATACCTTCAAGCGCCTCCAGCGTGCGTCCCAGCTGACGAATCTTAGGGTCTGAGGATTGCTTCCAGTCAGCCGGCAGTTTGCTTCGAATGCTCTGGCTGATTTTTTCAAGCAACTTTATCTTTTCAACGATCAGTTTAACCACTTCAAAGAGGATCCCCAACGAGCCTTCCCAGATGGCTGTTTTACCGCAATCTGCCAGGTCGTGTGCTCCCTGAAACAGATCGTAGGTGGCAAAAACGGCCTGCTGCAACCGCCGTACGGCTTCCTCATCCAGCGCCCCAGTACTGTCCTGACGGGCAATTTCCGTTAAAAATCCCACAATCTCCGGAATGACACGCAGATGCTGCAGCGAGTCCCGCACCGATTCCATGTCGAAGGTGATCTCGGGAATCCATTTTTGCAGCATCGAACCGACGGGTAACTCGGCCAGAAAGAGCAAGAGCGTATCGGGCACAGGGCCGCTTTCCGTAACAAAAACGCGCCCCTGAGTGCGGCTCCATTTCGGGAAGTTGTCGGGCCAGAACTCACGACGGCGCGCATAGACCCGATAGCTTCCCGCCTCCGGTACACCCAGTTCGAAATGGCCGTTGTCATCGGTGCGCACGGTGCGATCCGGCGGAAAATCGGGCTCCAGGCTTACCTCCACGCCGACAAGCGGTAACAATCCATCCCGATCGGGGTCCTGCCGGAGCTTGGCGCCAGCATGGCGTTGCACGAGCTGCCCCTGAATAATCAAATTAGCGACCTGGACCGTCGCGTTTTCCCACGTATCGCCAACGCGCACGCGGAATCGGAAGCCATAAGGCATCGACTTGCCTTCAAACCAGTTCTTGGATGGAGGAATCCAGAAGAAGCTATAGATACCAAAAGCGTTCGTTTGCTGTGGCTCGTTCAGTAGCAGAAGGGCGTCGGTAGAGGGGATTTCGTCATCGGCGAAAGGACCCTCCACAGTTAGCGGCGTATTAGCAAGGGGCTGGCCGTTCTGATAGACCTGTACGATAAATTCAAAAGGCCGTCGATCATTCAAAGAACCTGCCAGATCCTGCAGCCGCTGCACCGAAGGATTAGCCAGCAGGCGAATCTCAATCGGCTGCGTTGAGGAGGTGTCTTCCGGAGGCTCACTTAAATCAGATGGCCAGTTAAAAAGTTGACCCTTTTTACCGAATATATCTCCATAGCCATGCCAAAAGATTATATCTCGATCATCATATGTTTCAAATCCATAATCACCACTTTTAACAGTACGTTGTCTGTAGACAGGTTCAAATTATTATTTCGCCCAACGCACAGGTGCCCTGGCCCTGTTGGGGATACCGGCATTCAATTGTAAATCCAGGGATGCCAGTAAATTCGGCGTTGTAGTTTAGCTGACCGAGAAAATAAGAGGTCGCTAAGGAGTACTGAACAGGTGGAATGCGATCTCTGTATGGGTCTTCAGGAGGTATATCTCCCAACTCAAAAGCCACCTTTGCACTTTGTTTGAAAACAGCATAGAAATTTTCTCTGTGTGTCTCTGTTTTCAAATCTCCAGAAAATCTGTATACAGCTACTGTACTATTTCCTTGAGACTCACATTTTACAACTTCATAAAAAGGATCACAGGGACTCGCTCTCCGAAGAGATTCTAAATAATATTGTATTTTTTCATTAAGACTTTGAAAATACGTAGTATAATTTAAAATAGCACTTCTATCATACTGAAAACTGGAAGAACTTTTGATAGTCAAGAAGCCATCTTGATCGTATTTATAGTTTATGTAAAGATTTCCGCTGTTTAAATATGAATAAGTATACCAATTTTTGAAAAAGATTTCTCGGCATACATCACTATAATTAGAATTATATCCTACACATCCTACTGTATACCAATCTCCACTAAGCGTTGTGTCTTTATAGACAGGTGTTAAGATAATGTTGTTTTTCAAAATGTCTCCATATACGTAAAAATTCAACTCTCTCCTAAAAAGTTCGACTGGTCCGTGATAAAATGCGGCGACAATCTTTCCCCTGCTGCCGTTCTGAGCCTCCGGCCTGGGGAGGACAAATAAACGCCATGAGTTTTCGAGATTTCTCGGCACATACGGCGCGTGATAGGGTACAAGATTGGTTTTGAACGTATCCGCTACAAGGTTGAATCTAAAATACTTTTCTTCACTAAAATACGAATACTGCCAAGGAACAAAACCAAAATCCGTTGAATCCATAGATGGATCGACATGATACAAAAGAAGCGGACCCTCTACCCACACTTTGAAAGTTTGCTTTTCTTTCTCCCAGGGAAAGGCAAAATTAAAGGAAAGATTCACGAGACGTGTATCCAGTCCAAAGATTAAGTACCCTGCGCCCCGGGCAATGGGCAGCACCGTATTATCCCGTACCCCTCTGTTGATCAAATGCCAGGAACCCGCGGATCGGTCTTCATATACAGAGCCTCCGTCTGGAGACGTATAGTAAATATACTTTGTTTGGACAAATACATAACAATACTTCTCCTCCTCTTTTTCTTTTCCATCATGCAAACGCCATCGAATTGGAGGGCTTTTGAATATATTTATATTCCTGTTCCAGGCGTCTGGAGTATCCGGCATCCGAAGGATGACCTGAAGCGATCGGCTCCCATCCTCGACCGCCCTGATATACCGATAACCCACCACCTCAAGAGGAGACCAGTCAAAATCCTGCGGAATGTACACCGTATCCACGGCCGAACCCGCAAGGTAGTCGAAACGAAACGCAAAGGTTTCCCCAGGGAAAACCACCTGTGGGAAACATCCCGTGCGAATGGTTACAGTCGTCGTGTCGTAGGTCTGAGCCCAGAGCAAGCGACCAGGGAAGGCACAGAAAAACAGCACGACGAGCAGACTGCATCTCATGGCTCCATCGGACTATAGCTTCGCAAGAGGGATAGTTAGCGCCTCCTTAGTACTTTGTCAATCACCCGAATGGGTGATATTGAGCAATTATCAGAAGCTGTGCTGGATCGACTCCGCCAGTGGTGGATTGCTCGCTTGTTTGATGGTGGGCCGCCCGCAGCAGCCAGCGGCCGATCGTCTCGTACGTGTGCGCTCAAACTCCCCCGCCGCATGACGATGAGCAGAGCACAGGCCACTTCTGCCGGTGAGGTGCACAGGCGGTACAGGGGCGTGCCAAAGGTGGGCTCGAAGGAACGCCCGCAGCCGCGACACACCCAGTACTGGCGCCCGTCTTTGTGGCCACAATGGGGACAGAGGGAATTTTCAGATGATGATCTTATCTCCTGCCCCATTATACAAATGTCGTATATTTGGATGTAATTTAGTGCAGCTCAAGGGAGTGAAGGGATTTTTGCCCAACAAGCGCTTACACCTGATACCGCTACGCGGCGCAGATGAGGCACTAGCCGTTAGGCGCCTACCAACGAGGAGCTGATTATGGCGCGCAAAAGAAAACAGCTGCCCAGCAACGCAAGGGGCGTCGAGGACTTTCGCCATGCCGAGGCCCGGCGTAGGAACAACCCGCCGGCCGGCATCGCACCGACTTACGAAGTCCGGGAGCGGCAGACCCAAGCCTACGCCTACGACCCACACCTTGACCCGCAACTGGTCTGGGCAGGGAAGGCCAAGCACACCTCATTCGAGGTGGACGTTGTCTCCCTGCACATCCACGAGCGCATCTCCACCCGGGCCGTCCTGGACGCGGTCCGCAGGCCGGCGCCCCTGCAGATGGACCTTTTCGGCGAAACTCCCCTTCCGGCCGACCAGCAGATTGAGTTCTACAAGCACGAGGTCGGCTGGACGAACCGCCTGATTTTGGGCGATAGCCTGTTGGTTATGAACTCGCTTCGGGTCAAAAAGGGCATGGCGGGCAAGGTGCAGATGATCTACATAGACCCGCCCTACGGCATCAAGTATGCCAGCAACTTCCAGGCGGTTGTCAACCCAAAGGGGAACTGGCTATGACACCGCAAGAGAAATTCCAAAGCCTGCTTCGTGAACTCTTCCAGTTCGACCTGGCCGACCTGGACTTCGGCATCTACCGCATTATGAACCACAAGCGCCGGGTCATCGAGCGCTGGATTGAGGAAGACCTGCCCAAAGCGATTCGGGAAGAATTGAACCGTGGTGCGCTGGCCGAACAGCAGCAGGCCCAGCAAGCGCTGGCAGAAGCCCGGCAGAAGGTGCTGGAAACCCTGGGCGAAGAGGCCATCGACGCCGAAGGCAACCTGGCCGAGCAGTACCGCAACACGAAGGTTGGCCGGGAATACCTGGAAGCCCGCCAGAAGGCCGCCCACGCCCAGCCCGCCGAAGCGCTGGAAGCCCAGGTTTACAACCACCTCTACACCTTCTTCAGCCGCTACTATCAGGACGGCGATTTCATCTCCAAGCGCCGCTACTCCAAAACGGAGCGCTACGCCATCCCCTACAACGGCGAGGAAGTGTATCTCTACTGGGTCAACCACGACCAGTACTACGTCAAGACCGCCGAGCACTTCACCGACTACACCTGGAAAGCGCCGGGCGGCGTGACCGTGCACTTCAAACTGCAGGCCGCCGATGTGGAAGTGAACAACGTCAAAGGCGAGAAGCGCTTCTTCCTGCCTGTGCTGGACGGCATCGCCTGGGACGCCAAAACCCGCACGCTCACCATCCCCTTCCACTATCGCCCGCTCACCGAGCAGGAGACCCTCACCTACGGCCAGAAGGACCAGCAGGAAGCGATCCTCGCCACAGCCGTTGCCGAAATCCCCCGGCGCGTCAAAGCCGCCGAAGCCCTGGCCGCGCTCTCCGCCGAGCGCCGCCGGGACGCCAAGGGCAAATCCGTCTCTTACCTGGAGCACCACCTGCGCCAGTACACCGCCCGCAACACCCGCGACTTCTTCATCCACAAGGACCTACGCGGCTTCCTCTCCCGCGAACTGGACTTCTACCTGAAGAACGAAGTGCTCAACCTGGACGAACTGGAAGCCGCCGGCGAAAACCTGGCCGAGGCTGGTTCCAGCTCATGCGCCTGATCAAGCGCATTGGCAACCACATCATCGACTTCCTGGCGCAGATCGAGGACTTTCAGAAGGCGCTCTGGGAGAAGAAGAAGTTTGTCACCGAGACTTTCTGGTGCATTACCGTCGGTAACATCCCGGAGGCGTTCTATCCGGAGATCGCCGAAAACGAGGCGCAGTGGGCGGAGTGGAAGGAACTGTTCCACATCCACGCGCTGCCCAGGGATCTGTTCTCCGGCGACCTGAACACGCAAGAAGGCCGCATCGCCTTCCTCAAGGCCCATCCCACGCTGGTGCTGGACTCGCGCCACTTCCCTCAGAACTTCACCGACCGCCTGCTGGCTTCGTTTGACGACCTGGACGAGGCGACCGACGGCCTGCTGGTGCACTCCGAAAACTGGCAGGCG
>FMJZ01009418.1_pt1 | contig 21588 bp, 15 predicted proteins | sample 1987881 | NCBI WGS metagenome assembly FMJZ01 (sample SAMEA4378227, study PRJEB15110) | soil metagenome | biome: soil; feature: Field; material: Soil | place: India | collected 2015-03-11 | depth 0 m
CTTTGCGGAAAAGGTAAGGGAAGATGGGAAGATGGGGAGAAGCACACCTATCCTGCAGCGAAAAGGACTACTGATCCACAGGCTTTAGGGATTCCTTCCTGCCGTTTCCTCTTAGGAGAGGGGGTGAGTGGCTTTCTTTCCAGGGAAGGCACGCTCTTTTTCGTGTGTGCCTTTTCTTGAAAGATACTCTTGTCACTCCCAGGGTGTACTACCAGAGAAATACCTGCTTTGCTGTTTTCATTCGTTTTTTACTTGCGCACCTGAGAAGCCTGCGCTAAGGTATTGAAAAAGGAAAGGAGGAAAAGGAATGCGTATTGGATGCATGGGAGAGCTACTCGTGGAAATCATGCGGGATGGAGTGGACGTTCCCCTGGGAGTTCCAGGAATCTTTTTGGGACCATACCCCAGTGGTGCTCCGGCGATTTTTGCTGATTGCTTGGCTCGCCTGGGGGAAGAGGTCTTTTTTGTGGGAGCGGTGGGGAGAGACGATTTTGGCACTCTCATCGTCGATCGGCTCAAGGAGGATGGTGTAGATACAAAGGGCATCAAGGTCCTCGAGGATTACACGACCGGTGTAGCCTTTGTGACATATTTCAGCGATGGTTCCCGGAAATTTATCTATCACATTGCTCGTGCGGCTTCAGGGCAAATCTTCCCTGAGGATGTTCGTGAAGAAGATTTTCTTCGCCTGGATATTCTCCACGTTATGGGTTCGACCATGCTCATTAACGATAATTGCCACCGGGCTTATCTCAAGGCCATTGACATTGTGAAGCGCAATGGGAAACGTATAAGCTTCGATCCCAATTTTCGTCCCGAGCTTCTTGGAAAGGACCGAGCTCGAGAGCTCTTTGAACCGGTCTTGCGGGAGAGTTTCGTAGTTTTTCCCACCGAAGAGGAGCTTACCGTCCTTACGGGGGAAGGAGATATCGATCGGGCCTGTGCGAAAGTTCTCTCTGAAGGTCCAGAAATTGTGGCCATAAAGCAAGGGAAGCGAGGTTCTACTGTTGTTACCAGGGAAGGCAAATGGTCCATTCCCGCTTTTCCGGTGGAGGAAATGGATCCCACGGGGGCGGGGGACTGTTACTGTGCCGGGTTCCTTGCAGCGCTGGCGCGAGGTATGACGAGGGAGGAAGCCGGCCGGTTCGCCAATGCTGTGGGAGCTTTGGCGGTGACGAAAAAGGGACCGATGGAGGGAGCGCCAAAGTTCTGTGAGGTCCAGGCTTTTTTGGCGCAGTTTTAGAGAGGGGGAATCGAAAAGAATGTTTCCTCGCCGAGCCATCGATGAAAGCCCTATACGCAAAAAAGCCCAAGAAGCAGGTCTTCCGGTGGTTGACTTCCTGGTACGGAAGATGCAGGAACTTGCCACGGTGGAGGGAAAACCTCAAACGCTTTTAGCAGTGTGTCCCAACTCCCAGACGGTCATTCGGGCGGCTCTGCGGGCGGCCAAAAGGGCCCGGGCACCAATAAAATTTGCTGCCACCTTGAACCAGGTGGACATTGATCGGGGATACACCGGCCTCACCCAGAAGGAATTCGTGGAGCTTGTGAAGTACGAGGCCGAGAGCCTCAACTACCAGGGGTGTATCATCATTGCCGTGGACCATGGGGGTCCTTGGGTGAAAGATCGTCACACCATTGAAGGCTGGAGCCTCAGAGAGTGCATGGACTGGGTGAAAAAGTCCTTTGAGGCAGCCATTGACGCCGGATATGATCTCCTCCACGTGGACCCCACAGTCGACCGCACACTTCCTCTAGGCACTCCTCCTCCGATTGAGGTGGTCATAGAGCGGACAGTAGAACTCATCCACCATGCCGAAACATACCGGAGGCATCGGGGTTGCCCTCCCATCTCCTACGAGGTAGGGACAGAAGAAGTCCACGGTGGGTTGGCGGATCTTAAGGTCTTTGAGAAATTTTTGTGTGGCCTCAGGGAAGGACTTTCCCGAGCAGGTCTTACGAATGTGTGGCCCATATTCGTGGTGGGGAAGGTGGGGACTGACCTCCACACCACGCTCTTTGACCCCCGTGTAGCTCGGGCTCTCACTGAGAAGGTTCAACCTTACGGTTCTCTCATCAAAGGGCACTATACGGACTACGTAGAGAATCCCGAGGAGTACCCTGCTTCAGGTATGGGGGCGGCAAATGTGGGTCCTGAGTTTACCGAAGAAGAGTACAATGCTCTGTCTGAACTTGCCGCCCTTGAAGGGGAGCTCTTTGCCCGAGGATACGTGGCCAAAAAATCGGACATCCTTCAGATTCTCTTTAAGGAGGTTTACAAGAGCAATCGTTGGAAGAAGTGGCTTCTCCCCGAAGAGGTGGGGAAGGACCTTACCGAGCTCTCCAAGGAACGGCAGGAGTGGCTCGTGAAAACAGGCTGCCGCTACATCTGGGCCCAGCCGGAGGTGGTGGCCTCCCGGAGCCTCCTCTATGAGAACCTCGCAAGATATGGCTATCGACCGGAAGAGGCGGTTCTTTTGGGCATTGAACGTTCCATGGACAAGTATTTCCGGGCTTTCAACCTCATCGACCTGGACGTACGTCTTCTCAAATTTCTGTAGAGTGGTATGATAGAAGAGAAAGGAGGGGATTCTCTCATGCGAAGATGGATTGTGGTGTTTTTGGTTCTCCTTGCGGGAATCGGAAGCGTGGTCCGGGCACAGGAGGGAGAGTTTCAGATTCTCTCTATCTCTCCCCCCCCGGACGCGGAGGTTCCTCTTGCGCTATCTGAAATCCGCATCGCCTTTTCCCAAGAAGTGGTGTCTTCTCAAGACGTCGGGGTCATGAAAGACCTTTCCCTTGCTCCTCTCTCTGTCGACCCTCCTCTTCCCGGTCATTTCCTCTGGGAAGACGAGAAGACTCTGGTCATAAAACCTAAGGGAACGCTTAGAGAAGCTACCCGCTATGTTTTTCGCCTGCGGGACGACTTCAAGAATGTAAAAGGAAAACTTCTGGCGGGGCGACACGATTTTGTCCTTTCCACTGCGCCCCTCAAAGTCCTTGATGTAAAGCAGGTGGATTACACCGAAGAGGGAGGGGTAGTCTTAGAATGTAGCTTCTCTCTCTCTGTTCTTCCTCAAAAATTGCGAGGGTTTCTCGTCCTCAAGGATGAACAGGGACGGGAAATCCCCTATAGTCTCCCCCTCGGTCCGGCGAGCACCAAGCTCTACCTTACCACTGCTCCCCTCTTGCAACCTACGGTACACGTGGAGATACTCCCGGGATTGACGAGCGAGCAGGGGCCCTTGGGCCTTACAAGCCCCTATCGCAAGGTGCTTTCCGTGACGTATGCCTTTGAAATCCTGGGAAACTGGGTCTACTTTGAGTCGCCATCATCGTGCGTCATCAATTTCAACACTTCTACCCCTGTGGACCCAGAAGCCTTAGCCCCTTTTGTGAGCATTGACCCGCCCACTCCCTTTGTCCTTCGGCGGAGTTACAGCGGCTTTGCTGTTGTGGGGCCGTTTCTTCCCCGGGAACGGAAGGTCATCACGGTTAAGCGAGGGGCTCCGGCATGGAATGGAGCACGACTTCTTGAAGATTTCGTTCAGGCAGTGATTATTCCGGATCTTTGGCCTTCCATATCCTTCCCCGTGAGTGGGACGTACGTGAGTTCGGCTTTTGGGGCCCGCATACCCATAGAACTTGTCAATGTCTCCAAAGTGCGCTTGACGCTGTGGAGACTCCATGACAACAATATCCCCGTCGCTCTGGCTACCATGCCCCAGATTCCGGCAGAGGCCCTTGCGGAGGCCGTAGCAGAAATGGAGCTTTTCAATGATGCACCCCCCAATGCTCCAGTACGGAAGGCCATCGACCTTGTGTCTTTGACCGGGAACCGCAAAGGTGCCTATGTCATTATGGCGCGGGATGCTTCCCCAGAGGGGTGGAGCTACGCCGAACATCTCTTCGTTCTTACCGACATCGGAGTGGTGGCCAAAGTCTTTCCTTGGGGAGTAGTTGTTTGGGCTAACGCTCTTGAGGATGGGGCACCCCAGAAGGGGGCCAGGGTCAAGGTCTTCTCGGCGAAGAACCAACTACTCCTTGAAGGGGCCTGCAATGAAGAGGGCCTCTTCTTTGCTCATAGAGAGACTCCCTGGAGCGAGGGAGAGAAACCCTACATTGTGACGGTAGAGACGGAAAGTGACCTTTCCTTTGTGGTGCTCGAGAACGAACTCTTCACTACCGGTGGCTTCGATGTCACGGGAAGAGAATATCTGCGAAGGGGTTATGAGGCTTTCCTTTTCCTTGCTCGAGGGATATTCCGACCGGGTGAGGAGCTTATGGCCCAGGGTATCGTCCGAGGCCCAGGGCTTTCTTCACCCTCTCCCTTTCCGGTGAAGTTTATGGTGGTCAATCCTCTGGGACGAGTGGTGGGCGAGGAGAGCGTCATGCTTTCTTCGGAGGGAAGTGCCTCTCTGACGTTTGCTCTCCCCGAGAATGCCCTAACAGGGGTGTACAATCTCCGTCTCACTCTTCCTGACGGGAGTACGGTCCTGGCAGAAAAATCTTTCCTGGTCGAAGAATTTGTCCCCCCGCGTCTTCGGCTGAACGTTGCCACAGATAAGACTCTGGCTAAGACCGGAGAGGATGTGACGGTTGCGGTGGAGGGTGAATACCTCTTCGGACGGAAAGCCTCCGGGATTTCCTATAGCGCCGAGGTGGTCCTTGAGAGTGCTCCCTTCACCCTGCCGGACTTTGCCCATTTCGCCTTTGGAAATAGAGAACTCTCTTTTGCTCCAATGACGCTCTCTCTGGGTGAGGGAGTGCTCGACGAAGAAGGGAAGGCCTCTTTCACCTTCACCATTCCACCAGAGCTTCGTCCTCCAGCCATGTTAACTGGAAGGGTCAACATCACTCTGAATGACCCGGTAAGCCGGCCAGTGAGTGCAAGTGCCACTTTTACGGTTTCACCCTACCCGGTGTATCTGGGTGTGGCTCTTCCTGAGAAAAGCTATGAGCGGGAGGAGCCCGTCATCTTCTCCCTTCTGGCCGTTGACGAGCATGGACAGCCTAAAGAAGAGACGATAGAGCTTCGCGTTTTCCGCATTTTCCGCCACTTCGTCCTTTCAGCCGCTTCCGGGGAATCCGGTATGCGCTACCGGGAGGAAGAGGAACGAATCCCTGAAGTGGAAGAAAAGCTCACTCTTTCCGAGGGCAAGGGGCGTTATACCTTCACTCCAAAGAGTTATGGGGAATACCTCCTTGAAGTGAAGGAACCCGTGTCGCAGAGTACAACCACTCGTCGCTTTCTGGTGTACGGACGGTATGGCTTTGCGCCTGAGGGAGAGGTCCTTCCCGACCGGGTCATTCTCACCCTGCAAAAGCCGAAGTACCTTCCTGGCGAAGAGGCAATCCTGCGGTATCGGATTCCCTTCCCCGGGAAAGCGCTCTTCACTATAGAGACCGACTCTATACTTCATCTTGAGGTTCTTGAGCTTAAGGAGACGAGTGGCGAGATCCGGTTCCGGGTGGAAGAAAGCCAGAGCCCCAATGCGTACTGCTCTCTTGTGCTCCTTGGAGAGGGCAACACAGAGGATCGTCTTGCCCTGAGAGCCCTGGGGGCGGTACCGATTTTTGTAGACCGGGAAAGGACCCGCTTCTCGGTGGAAATTGCAGCTGCAGAGAAGGTGCGTCCGGGAACTTCTCTTTCTGTTACTTGCCTGGTACGGGACTCAAGCGGCAACCCGGTGAAGGATGCCGAGGTTACCCTGACCCTGGTCGATGCAGGGGTGCTGGCTCTGACGCAAGAACCGGTTCCAGACCCCTTTGCCTTCTTCAATACCAAGAGAAAGCTCTCCGTTTCAACTTTTGACCTTTACAGTAGTCTTGTTCCTGAAGAGCCGGCGACCACACCGCTTTTACACCCTGCCGGAGGAGCACCGGAAGAAGCCTTCCTTAGGGCACAGCTCTCCTTTATTCGGCCAGCTCTTTTCAGAATTGTCTCCATATTCCGCACCGGTTTCAGAACGGACGAAAATGGAAGAGTCACCGCTTCGTTTGATTTGCCTGATGTGGCCACAACCCTTCGGGTAACGGCTGTAGCCTTCAAGGGAGAGTCCTTTGGAAGCAATGCTCAAGAGGTTCTCCTTGAGGAGGAGGTGGTGGCCGAGCTCACCCATCCTCGGGCGGTAGCTCCAGGGGATTCCTTCGTCATGCCGATGACGGTGTTTTCTCAGAAAGACGAGCCGGTACATGTTACGCTCTCCCTTGTGGCAAATGACCTTCTGGCGATTGACCCTCAGGAATTCGTCCTGGATCTCCCTTCACGGGGTAAGTCCACGGTGTACCTAAGGGCCCGGGCTCAGCGTCTTGTGGGTGAGGCGGAATTGCGGCTTGACCTTCTCTGGGAGGCACAGCGAAGGGCCCTCAACTTTCGCTTCCCGGTGCGTCCGGCTGCTCCTCGACTGCCGGTTGTTTTCTCAGGGAGTGTAGAACCTGGAGGATCAACAACCCTTAGCCCTTCCCTTAGCTTCATCGCCTCCACACTTCAGGGAAAGCTCTGGCTTTCGGCTACACCAGAGGTGGACGTGAGCCGCATTGCCTCCTTCCTCTGGGCCTATCCCTATGGGTGCTTAGAGCAGACCGTATCTGGTGCTTGGGTGGCCCTCCTTCTACCTGAGTATCTCAAGGACATCGATCCACAGCTTGTGGAACCACAGTCGGTACAAAAGGCCCTTTCCCGTCGGATACGACGCATTCTGTCTCTACAGACCTATGACGGTGGTTTCAGCTTCTGGCCTCAAGGAGAAAGCGATCCTTGGTGTTCGGCGTACGCCACCCACTTCCTCCTTACTGCTCGAGGTAAAGGAGTGGATATTCCTCCAGAGGCCCTTGAGGAGGCTCGAAATTATCTTCTTCGAGTTCTTGTGGCTGTGCCGTACGATACTTCACTCGAGGTGCTCAAGGACTTCTATACTGCAAGAGCCTACGCAACCTACGTTCTGACCCTTGCCGGCGAGCGACCTCTTGCCACTTTGGAAGAACTTCGGGAGAAAAGGGAGTATCTGAGAACGTCGGGTGTGTTCTTTTTGGCACTCACCTACAGCCTCCTGGGACAGAGGGAGCTCGCCCGGGAGCTTGCAGGAAGCTATGCACCCTCTCTCTACGGGGAACCCCAGACGGGAGGAGTGTATGAGTCACCTCTCCGGGAAAGGGCCCTGGCGCTTCTTGTGGCCTTGGATCTTGACCCTACCCATGCGCAGGGAACGGCTTTAGTTGACGATTTGCGAAAAGCCGTCAATGAACGGCCATACCTCACCACGCAGGAAGGAGCTTTTCTCCTTCTGGCGCTCTCGGAATACTTTGCCGTTGAGCGACGTACTGACCGGTTCTCGGCCAGCCTGGTATCCCAGGAAGGAAAGGTTATCGCCTCCTTCACAGATAAAGACAGAGCTTCTCTCGATCTTTCCCTCCTTTCCTCTCCGCCATGGATTCTCAGGAACGAAGGAGAAGGAAAGGTGTTCTACGTCCTTGTGGCCGACGGGGTACCTCTTGAAGCTCCTGCCCCCTTCGATCGGGGAGTACAGGTGCGGAAGGTCTACTACGGTGAGGATGGGAATCCTCTTTCTGAGGGCAGAATACATCGCGGAGAGAGCGTGACTGTTGAACTGACACTCAAGACCGAAAGACCCTTAGAGAACGTGGTCGTGGTCGACCTCCTTCCCGGAGGACTTGAAATTGCCGGTGCTGAGTCTCAGGAAGGGTCTTTCGTCGACCGTCGGGACGACCGTCTGTTGCTTTTCATTCCTCACCTTGATGGGACCTTTACCTACAAGTACAGCGTCACGGCCATAACAGCAGGCACCTTCATCGTTCCTCCGGTGAAAGCCGAGTGTATGTATAATCCTGAGATTGCCAGCCTTTTCGGGTACGGTACGCTCACAATTGTGGAGGAGAGAACACCTTGAGGCGGTGGGTGATCCTCCTTGTGGTCATCCTCTGTGCCCTCCTGGGGGGAGGGATGGCGTTTTTTCCCCTCCCCCTTGATGTGGCTCCTTTTCGGACATATGTTTCTTCTCTTGCCCTCTACGACCGGGAAGGGAGAATCCTCTGTCTTTTTCGTTCTCCCCAGGATGAATGGCTTCTCCCTGTTCCTCTCAAGGAAATGGGGAGATGGCTTCCACTCCTCGCTGTAGAGAGCGAAGACCAGCGCTTTTTTGAGCACCATGGGGTGGATGTTCTGGCGCTCTTGCGGGCTCTCTGGCAGAATCTCTCCGTTCGGCAGGTTGTGTCTGGGGCCTCCACCATTACCACGCAACTCGTGCGTCTTGTGCGACCCCGCCCGAGGAACCTCCCGACCAAGGTCCTTGAGTATGTGGAAGCCCTGTGCCTGGAACGAAAGCTCACCAAAGAAGAAATCCTTGAATCGTATCTCAATCGGGTACCTCTGGGAGGAAACATCCGGGGAGTGGAAGCAGCTTCTTTGTACTATTTTGGAAAGAGGGCTCAACACCTTTCTTTGGCTGAGGCTGCAGCTTTAGTAAGCCTTTTCCCGGCTCCTGAGCGATTTCGTCCTGATAAGAACCCACAGGGGTTTCTCGCAAGGAGAAATGCTCTTCTTGAGCGCCTGAGCAAAAAAGGGGTGATTGCTCAAAGGGAATACCTCCTGGCCCGGAGTGCTTCTATCCCCACACCTTTGGGCTTTCCCCGTTTCGCGTACCACGCAGGGCAATTGTTACAGAAACTCACTCATGCTTCTTCGCTCTCCTCAACCATAAGTCTTCCCCTCCAGGCCTGGCTTGAGAAGCGCCTCAAGGAAACTACGGCGACTCTCCCCCAGGACGTCACTGCCTGTGCTCTGGTGGTGGAGAACACAACCGGGGAAATCCTTGCCTATGTGGGGAATGCTCGCTTTGGAGAGAGCTCTGGTGCAGGATTCGTGGACTGTGTCCAGGCACCCCGTTCTCCTGGTTCCACCTTAAAGCCCTTTGTCTATGCCCGGGCATTCGACCGGGGATTTCTCGTTCCCTCTTCACTTTTGGCTGATACGCCTTTTGGGCTCTCAGGAAATGTTCCCCGGAACTTTGACGAGGCCTTCCGGGGTCCGGTGAGCTGTCGTACCGCCCTGGCCTTGTCTTTGAACGTTCCGGCGGTGCGAGTGGCGAGAACGGTGAGCCTGAGGGATGCTTTAAACCTCTTTCGGGTTCTGGGATTTTCATACATTACGAAGGATGAGAGCTTTTACGGTGATGCCCTTGTTCTCGGAGGGTGCGAGGTGACCCCTTGGGAACTTGCCGGAGCGTACGCCGTTTTGGCCCGTCTTGGAGAGTCCGTGTCGCTCTCTCTCCTGGCGAGCGACCCGGCGCACAAGAAAGAGAGAGTGTTTTCAGAAGGCAGCGCCTACATGATCTCTGATATTCTTGCCGATACTCTTCGCTTTACGAGCTTGCGGGTGTCTCCCCGCATACCGCTCTGTGCCTTTAAGACTGGGACTTCATACGGTTTGCGAGATGCCTGGGCAGTGGCATATAATCCCCGCTATACTGTTCTGGTATGGTTTGGAGACCCCAAGGGTACCCCCCATGATGAACTTGTGGGAATTCGTCTGGCGGCACCACTCGCGCTTCGGGTTATGGAGTACCTCATGCAGGGAAAACGATCCTGGTATAAATGTCCGGAGGACATTGAGTGGCATGAGGTGTGTGCAGTCTCGGGAAAGATTGCTTCTCCTCTGTGCACCAGGACGACCCTTGCGCCCTTTTTGAAAGGCGTGTCTCCCCTGAAAGTCTGTGACATGCACCGTATGACTCCGCAGAGTGTTGTCACCTTCTGGCCTCGGGAAATTGCCCTGTTCTTTGGTGAAACCAGCGCCTCGTCACTCTCCATTGTTTCTCCCCTTTCCCAGCGTCGGTACTTTCTCCTCCCTTCATCAGCCGTTCTTCGTCTGCCCCTCAGGGCAGAAGGAGGAGAGGGGAGAGTGTACTGGTTTGTGAATGGAGAATGCAGAGGTCAGAGCACCCCCGGAGAGACACTTTTTGTGGAGCTTCCGCCGGGGCGGTACGCCATTGTGGCCTCCGACGAGAAGGGACGAGGCGATACCGCAGTGGTGACTGTGGAGAGACCCTCTTTTGCCAGAACAAAAGCAGACCTTGGCTTTTCGCCGCGGTGAAGGAAAAATGTATATAGTGCACAGAGGGCAAGAAGCAGTACTCCAGGGAAGCGCCGTGCTCCTTATATTTTTTCTCCTTTTGAGTTATATTGCCCTTGACAACGTCAGGGATGTCTTTGTCCGAGAGCTCAAAAGGGAATTCGCCTTCTCCTTCTTTGAGAATGAGGGGCAGAAAGCCAGGTTTGCTGAATTCTTTGGTCTCCCAAAGCCTCAAGAGGGGAAGGCCTTCCTCATGCCTCCCGAAGTTCTGGCTGAATACACCGAAGCTCTCATCTACAGGGATGTTCCGTATGGTCCTGAAAAGAAACAGAAGCTCAATATCCTCGTTCCCCTTTCTATAAGCTCAGGGGAAAAGCTTCCGGTCTTCGTCTTTGTCCATGGAGGAACATGGATTGGGGGAACGAAGGACGAAGTGCTCTACAGCCATTTTGCTAAAGAAGTGGTAAGGACAGGGTACATTTTCGCGAGTCTTGACTATCGGGTGTATCCTGAGGTGAAGTTCTCAGGCATTGTTGACGATGTCCGAAGGGCGCTTGTATGGCTCTATCGAAACATCGATGAGTATGGGGGAGAGCGCCGTTTCGTTCTGTGTGGACATTCCGCCGGGGCACACCTGGTGGCTCTTTTGACCGTGCAGGATGATCTCCTCCCGCCTGAGATTTTCAAGAGTGTCCATCAGGTCTTTCTTTTGAGTGGTCCCTATGACCTTCTTACTTACGAGGAGAACCTCAATCTACCCTTCCGGGAACTTGTGAAGAGGATGTTTCTCGACCTCTTTGAGGGGAGAAAAAACCTCAAAGACATTTCCCCAGTCTACCAAGTGGAAAAGATCCACATCGATTTCATCCTTGCCGTAGGGGAGAAGGACGAAGTGACACCCAAAGAGCAGACCGAAGCACTCTTTCGAGAGCTTCGCCGTTGGGGGAACCGGGCTCAAATGTTTTCACTTCCTGGGATAGGTCATGGGGGAACGCTTTTTGTCCTCAATGAGGACTTTGACCGTGAGGGGATCGTTGCTCCAGTGTTCCGGAAAATCCTCAGAGAGGCAGGATGAAGAAATGGAAGAACGAAACTTTCCATGCCCCAGAATTGTGGTGAGCCAGTGCCTGGGATTTTCTCGTTGTCGCTATGACGGTGCTATCATCGAAGGCACGATTACCGAGGTCCTCAAGGATTACGTGGAGTTCATCCCAGTGTGCCCGGAGATGGCGATAGGCCTTGGGGTACCCCGCCAGCCTATCCGCATTGTTCTTTCTGGGAATACGCGGTGCCTCCTGCAGGAATCGACGGGGCTTGACCTTACCGAGCACATGAGGGAGTTCTCGCGGGGATTTCTCTCGTCGCTCCGGGGGGTGAGCGGTTTCGTTCTCAAGGCCAAATCGCCTTCTTGCGGCTTCAGGGATGTCAACATTCACGCCCCAAACGGTCGAATCCTTACCAGGGGACATGGCTTTTTCACCGAGGAAATCCTGCAATTCTACCCCCACCTGGCGGTAGAAACTGAAAGACGCCTGGAGAACCTTGCCATTCGAGAACATTTCCTCGAAAAGGTCTTTGCCACGGCAGACTTTTTCAGAATACGAGAACACCAGAGTCTTGGAGAGCTTGTGGACTTTCACACCCGCTATAAGCTCTTTTTCATGGCCCACAACCAGAGTGAGGCTCAGAAACTTGGAAGGATTGTGGCTGAGGCCAAAAGGAAGGGAAAGGACGTGGCCTTCAGTGAGTATGAAGAGCATTTCTTTCGGGCACTTCGGCGGTCAATGAATCGAAAGCTTGTAGTGAACGTCCTCCAGCATACTCTGGGGTACTTCAAGGATCGGCTGGCTCCTCAAGAGAAATCCTTTTTCCTCGAGCTTCTTGAAGGCTTCCGCCGGGGTGCTGTCCCCTTCTTCGCCCTTGTGACCCTTATGAGGTCCTGGATTGTGCGCTTTGAAGAGCCATATCTTGCCCAACAGACTTTCTTTGCGCCTTATCCAGAAGGACTCAAGCCCAAAGAAATCCAGGACCTCATACCGTTTCGAGATTTCTGGAGCGAGAAGCATGCTACCTGAGCAGTGCCTCGGTCATGGCATCCATGAACTCGGGAACATCCTCTGGTACTCTCCCGGTGACAATACGTCCATCGATCACTGCCGACCAGTCGAAGCTGTAGGTACCACCCATGATGGTGACGGCCTCTTGGGCTGCTAACCATCCCGCGCTTCGTTTCCCTTCAAGGAGTGAGGCAGCTGCCAGAGCAATGGGAGCATGGCAGATGCCGGCCACAATTCTCTCGGCCTCGTAGGCTCTCTTGAGGAACTCAAGAGGAGTCCCGGCTGCGATGCAGTTCCACGGGCAAAAGGCTCCTGGAACCATGGCAAGGTCAATATCCTCGGGGGTAATGTCCTCGAGGGGAACAAGGCCATAGCACTCCTTGGGGATTTCCTGGAGAGGTACTGAGACTCCAAAGTTCCCCATCACCACGGGAAGACCAAGGAGAGGGGGGCGGGAACGCATGGGGGCTTCGAAAGTTCCCAGAATGACCTCTGCTCCTCGATAAAGGAATTCCATAACCGGCACCACAAGCTCTACATCTTCGAAATCTTCCCCGGCGATGATGATCACTCTCTTTCCTTGCAGAATTCCCTCTCGCTCATCCAAAAAGTGAGGGTCAAAGAGGCGGCAGAGGGTTCGGACGAAAAGGGGAGTGTCCACTGTTCCCCGGGCAGTCACAACCTCTCCATCGGCCACTACCGGAAGGTCCTCGAAGGCGCCGATACGACGGAGCATGAACGACACCACCGAACTTCCTGTGATGCTCTTTCCATGGGCGATGTGGGCGCTGACCAGAACCAAGGCCCCGTCACCTATGGCTCCAATGAGAGCTCCTTGCTTGTGTGCTCTGGCGAGGAACTCGACCACAGAATCCTCGGTCATCATAATGTCAGCTGAGTGTCCCCCAATGACGATCACGGCGTCGTACTCTTTGGGATTCGCCTCCTTAAGGGATTTCCAGCTGTAACGTTTAGGACTGATGGTGGGAATGGGATCGACACCCATGTCCCACATCCCGGTAACACCCTTTCCTTTTAGGTATGGTCGGGTGAACTTCCAGGTAACCCAGTCAATGAGGAGGAACTCTGGGAATCCTCCGAACTCACTCAGATACTCAGCAAGATAGTAGGCTTGGAAATCGCTGAATTCGCTGGCCACCAGAAGACCAAGGTGTTTTCCCACGAGGGGCCCCTGAGGTTTGCGTGCCCCAGCGTGTGGTCCTTCCCAGAAGGTCGCTCCATCTCGTTCAACCACAGTCACACCGGTTCTGCGGGCTACATTAAGAAACGGTGATGCCATCATCCCACCTCCTTTACCGACCATTATAGCGGTACAAGAGCTCAAAAAACACCTAAGGGGGGCCAAGGTGACACCTTGGCCCCCCTTAGGTGCAAGGAGGGGAAAGACTTCTATGTAAGGAGGTGCTAGTGGGGTACTCCCTATTCAATTTCCTGGGGGAATTATATAAAGGACTTTCCTTCTTCGTCAAGGGAGTAGAAAAAATTTTTTGAGTGAGTTCATGGGGTCTCAGGGAGACGATTCTTTTCCTCCAGACCATCCTGCTTCACGCATGAGTTTGAGAGCAACGCTGTTACTTGGCCCGTCACCCCAGGCCACGCTCACCGAGAAACCGTCCCCGAGAGCATCGACGATTCGGGCTATAGCCTGGTGCGTGAACCCTGGGCACAGGATGAATGCGCGAACCCCTCCTTTTGGGCAAGTTCTTTGTACACTTCGATGGCCTCTTCATTGTTCTTCACCAGAACGCTGGTGAGCTTGTAGAGGGGCGTTGCGATGGTGCATCGGTGTTTGGTTGGATCTGCGTCTGGCACGTGGGCCACAAAAGCCGTTCTAAATCCTTTAAACATGACTCACCACCTCTTTTTATTGTTCCCCCTCCCATCTTACTCATCTACATGGTGCCCCAATCTTCCCAGACGTGGTGGAATTCAGCACCTGGTTCAACCCCAAAGGCCAATGCAGACATCTGTGGTTCTTCTCTGTCAATGCGTACCCAGAGCCAGGGATGGCTGCCTAAGATGTTTGCCTAAATTTCTTACACCACCGGCATGACGGCTCCCAGAGATTCTCCCTGGCCCATGAATTTCCGGTAGATTGCCCGAGCCTCCTCGAGGGTTAGCTCCTGGAGCATGGTCTCGTACCGGGAGGGGAAGTCCCACCCCAGACCGATTCGCTCGTAGAATGCAAGGACTGAGGCCAAGGAAGCGATGGTTTCAAGGCTGTGGAGGAACATCCCCCGAGTGTAAGTTTTGGCCTCTTCAAACTCTTCTTCCTGAAGATTAAGGAGATTGCGGAATTCCTCTCGCAGGATGCTCACCACAGTGTCAAAGTAGCAGGGAGCAAAGCCACAATAGGCGCACAGAAACGAGGGACCAAGGAGGGGCACGTACATTGACCCCACCTGGTAACTCAAGCCTCTCTGCTCTCGGATTTTCACAAAAAGCCGGGAATACATCCCCCCACCCAGGATGTTGTTAAGGATTTCGAAAGCCACTCGCTCTTTAACTTCAGAAAGTCCTGGGGCCCGAAAGCCCAGAACGACCCAGCTGTCTCGGACCTCTTTGCAATCCACGATTTTTAAAGAAGCGGGAAAGAACCGATCTAAGGGAGGAAAGGCAAATTCTCGAGGAATAACCTCTCCCAGCTCTCGTTCCAGGGTTTTCCCCAATTTCTCGGGGTCGAACTTTCCTACGACGGCAAGCACCATGTTATTAGGAACATAGGTGCGCTCATACCAAGAGCGCACCTTTTCCGGCTCTATCCTCTCGAGGCTTTTTGCTTCCCCCAAGGTAGGGAAGGCATAGGGGTGTCTGCCGAAGAAGGCTCGCTTGAAACGAAGCATTGCCGCTTTAAGAGGGTCGTCATCTAAGGAGCGCAAGAGATCGAGGAGGAAGCGTCTCTCCTTTTCAATCTCTTCCGGAAGGAATGCCGGGGTCTTGATGGCTTCGAGGAAAAGGGCAAGGAGGGCATCGGCTTCATCTGCCGGTCCCTCAAGGACTACCTTACCGGTGAAGTAGTTCGAAGAACTCTGGATGGTGGCTCCCAGGCTTTCTACCGCCCGGCTGAACTCGACACCGCTTCTTCTTTTTGTTCCCTTCAGGAGCACTTCCTGCATGAGGGCAGAAATCCCTCGTTCTCCCTCACCTTCAAAGATATTGCCAAGACCCAGGAGGAGGTGGAAGACCACGAGCTCGCTCTCTCGGGGTATGAGAAGAAGAACAAGGCCGTTTTTGAACACCCGTTTCTCCACGGGGAGAGGATCGGTTTTCACCTCAATCACCCGGCTTAATGAAGATATAGGTGGCCCGCTCAAAGTCCACATATCTTCGGGCAACCTCCACGATGTCCCCCGGTCTCACCCGCTCGATTCTGAAAAGAGCCCGCAGAGACCGGTCGATGCTGTCTATAGTATCGAGGCGTCCTAAAAGTTCTGTGCTTCCAAGGGTGGTTTCAGTGGCACCAAAGAAGCCACTCTTTAGGAGATTTTTGGCCCGGCGAAGTTCTTCCTCGGTAGGTACAAAGTAGGTGAGTTTGGCAAATTCGCTTCTTATCGCTTCTTCGATTTCTTCACGGTCTCCCTGAGAAAAGGTGTAGAAAACGGCAAAGATTCCGGCATGCTCGTAGTAGGAGTAGGTAGTATGGATGGTGTCTACAAGCCTTCTTTCCTCCCGCAGGGCCACATTGAGACGCGACCCCAGCCCATCGCCCATGACTAAGGAAAGAAGCCGCAGAAAGTAAAAATCTTCGCTCTTTATGCCTTCGCAGAGAAAACCAATGGCTCCGTAGAAACGCCGCACATCCATAACGCACTCCGCAATTTGCCTCTCCGGTAGAGGAAGGGCGGGAAAGGGGGACAGAGAGACCTCAGAGGAGGTCGGGAAGGCGCTAAAAAACCCTTCTGCAAAGGGGAAGAGTTCTTCTTCTTTCAGGTTTCCGCTCACGGCCAAGACCATGTTAGCCGGGTGATAGAAGAGTTCCTTGTGCTTCAGAAGGTCTTCCCGGGTGAAACTTTGTACTGTTTCCTCTCTTCCTAAAATGGGTAAACCGTAAGGAGTTCCGGAGAATACCCGCTCGTAAAGAAGGCGGGCCAAGCGTTCTTCAGGGTCGTCTTCATCAATGTGGATTTCCTGGATGACGACCATTTTTTCTCGCTCGACATCTTCAGGATCGAAGAGAGGCTGCCGAACAAGCTCCATCTCCAAGGAAAAAGCTTCCTTCCAAAATTCCTCCGGTACTACAAGGTAAAAGTCTGTGGTATCGAGGGATGTTCCGGCATTGAGTGTTCCTCCCAAGGCCTGCACCTTGCGAGAAAGTAAAAGTCCGGGTAAATTCGCTGTTCCTTTAAATACCATGTGTTCAAAAAAATGTGATATGCCGTTTTTTTCCGGGTCTTCGTCTTTCACTCCTGCTCTCACCCAGAGGTTGACTGCTACAAGGGGAGAATGCATTTTTCGGAAGACAACTCGGGCACCACAGGGGAGAACCCTTTTGGTGTAAGAGAGGAACTGCACCTTTTCCTCCTGCTCTTCAAGGAGGGACCACAGGGTCCCTCCTTTTTATCTTTTACACCCACCAGGCCTGTCCAATCTTCTCCCGGACGATTACTTCCCTCAAAAAGGCTACGGCCTTCTCAAAACCCTCCCGTCCAGACATGAGGGAGTCTTCGTGCTCTATGGAGAGGACTCCATCGTACCCAATCATGCGAAGGGTGCTCACAAAGTCTTTCCAGAAGCTAAAATCATGTCCATAGCCTACGGTACGGAAAATCCACGAACGTTCTTTCTCAAAGGTATACACCTTGGTGTCGAGATTGCCATTGATAATGCTTGTAACCAGGTTGATTTTCGTGTCCTTGGCGTGGACGTGGTACACAGCCCCCTCGAGTTTCCGTAAAGCAAAGATGGGATCAATTCCTTGCCAGAAGAGATGACTGGGGTCAAAGTTTGCTCCGACAACCTCCCCTGCTGTTTCTCTCAGACGCAGGAGTGTCTCCGGATTATAGACGCAGAATCCCGGATGCATTTCCAGGCATACCCGCACGCCATGGTCTTTAGCGAATTGTCCTGTTTTCTTCCAGTAAGGGATGACCTTCTCTTCCCACTGCCACTTGACGATCTCCAAGAAGTCTGAGGGCCAAGGACAGGTAACCCAGTTGGGATATTTGGCGTTTTCCGAGTCTCCAGGGCATCCTGAGAAGGTGATGACATTTTGAACTCCTAATTTTTCGGCAAGAAGAACGCTGGCTTCAAAGTCGGCATGGTGCTTTGCGGCAATCTCAGGATTGGGGTGAAGGGGGTTGCCGTGACAACTCAGGGCACTGATCTCAAGACCTCGCGATTCCACTGCTTCTTTGAGGCGTTTCATAGCGTCAGGATTTTTGAGGAGCTCGTGAGGGTTGCAGTGAGCGTTTCCGGGATACCCTCCGGTGCCGATTTCTACTGCCTCAACCCCCTGTGCCTTCACGTAATCGAGAGCCTTTTCGAAGGGCTCATTCTGGAAAAGAACGAGAAATACGCCGATCTTCATAGAAAACCCACCCCTCTTGACTTTTTGTCTTTGCTCTTATATAAGAAAAAATAAAACTGCACTCCTTAGAGTATATCCTCCCGACAGGCAGAACGCAAGACAAGGGGACTACTTTACCCAAAGGAGGGTACACCTTGGAAGGGCAAAATGTGGATGTCCGCATATCGGAAAGGGTGAAACTCATTGCTCCCTCTGCTACGCTCTCTGTCTCGGCCAAAGCTCAGAGCATGCGGAAGCAGGGGATTGATGTCATCTCCTTCAGTGCAGGAGAGCCAGATTTTGATACGCCTTCCCTCATAAAGGAGGAGGCAAAGCAGGCCATTGACGAAGGGTTTACCAAGTACACTGCTACCCAAGGGATATTGGAACTGAGGGAGGCTATCTGTGAAAAGCTCGAGCGGGAAAATGGCCTTTACTATAATCCTCAGGAAATTATTGTCTCCTGTGGAGCAAAGCACTCACTCTACAATGCCATTATGACCCTCTGTGAGGTGGGAGACGAGGTCCTTTTGCCTGTCCCTTATTGGGTAACATACTGGGAGCAAATCTGTCTCGCCGGGGGTAAGCCGGTTCTTGTAGAGTGCGACCCCGGTTCTCTTGCACCCAGCGTTGAAGCTCTGGAGAAGGCGGTGACTCCAAAAACACGTCTTCTCATCCTCAACAATCCCGCCAATCCCACCGGAGTGGTTTTGAACGAAGACGTTCTTGTCCGTATTGCCCGCATTGCTGTGGAAAAGGACTTCTGGGTTATCTCTGATGAAATCTATGAGCACTTAGTATACGAGGTCCCCTTTCCTCGAAGCATTGCCACTTTCCCAGGAATGAGGGAGAGGACTGTGGTTGTCAACGGAGTATCAAAGACCTTCTCCATGACGGGATGGAGAATCGGATATGCTGCCGGGCCGAAAGAGGTTATCGAAGGCATGTCTCGCTTGCAGGACCACTTGACTTCCAACCCTACTTCTATAAGTCAGAGAGCAGCTCTGGCGGCCTTGTGCTGTCCTCCTTCAGTCATTCAGGAGATGGTAGGTATCTTCGATCGTCGGAGGAGACTCATGATCGAGCACCTTTCTGCGATACCGCATCTTGCTTTCCCCATTCCCCAGGGGGCCTTCTACATCTTTGTGGACTTTTCCAAGTACTGTGAAGGGAGCTACAAAGGAGAGCGCATCGGAAACTCGGTACGTTTAGCAGAACTGCTCCTTGAGGAAGCCCGTGTGGCCTGTGTTCCGGGAGTAGCCTTTGGTATGGAAGGGTACCTTCGCCTTTCCTATGCCACTTCTGAGGAGACAATAGAAGTGGGCATGCGAAGGATTAAGGATTTTGTGAGGAAAGTAGAGTGAAAAGGGGGTATTGAGCACGTGCCGAAAATCTACATTATTGACGTGACGAACCGCGACGGGGTACAGACGGCGCGATTGGGACTGGCAAAAATCGAAAAGACCATGGTGAACCTGTATCTCAACGAAATGGGGATCTTCCAGAGCGAATTTGGTTTTCCTACGACGAGACACGAGACAAGTTACCTCAACGCAAATCTTGAGCTTGCTGAAATGGGAGTCATTGCTCCGATACGTTTGAGTGGGTGGTTGAGAGCCACGAAGAGCGACGTGGAACTTGCATACAAACTTGTTCCGAAACTCAAGTATCTCAATCTCTCTATTTCCACCTCCGATCAAATGCTCAAGGGGAAACTCAACAAGACCCGTGAAGAAGTCACAAGTATGATGGTTGAGGCTGTCAAGGCGGCCAAGGGTTTTGGAGCTCTTGGTATTGGTGTCAATGCTGAGGATGCCTCCCGTACAGATCTTGGTTTCCTTGTCGACTTTGCCTTAGCTGGAAAGGAGGCGGGAGCTGAACGCTTTCGCTACTGCGACACCTTAGGTTATGACAGTCCCTTCACGATTTACGAGCGCGTCAGGTACATTGCCGAGAAGACCAAGATGTCCGTTGAGATGCACTGCCACAACGACCTCGGTATGGCTGTGGCGAATTCTATCGCTGGAGCTAAAGGGGCCATTGATGCCGGAGTGGATGCTTACATTAACACTACCATCAATGGAGTCGGAGAGCGAGCGGGCAATGCTGATCTGGTATCGGTGATTCTTGCTATCAAGTACGCGAGCGGAATGGAAGGGAAATACGAGCTTGATGAGCGAGTAAATCTCAAAGCTGCCTGGAGAACTTGCAAATATGCTTCCTATGCCTTCAGAGTTCCCATCCCTATAACTCAGCCGGGAGTGGGTGCTAATGCCTTTGCTCATTCCTCAGGGATACACGCTGATGGAGTCCTCAAAGACCGCAAAAACTATGAACTTTATGACTTTGAGGAGCTTGGCCGGGGAGAACCGGAAATCATCGAAACTGGACGGCAAATCGTTGTAGGAGAGTACAGTGGTATCAAGGGATTCCGGAATGTTTATGAAAAGCTCGAAATTGAGTTTAAAGACGAAGAGGAGGCCCGGGAAATCCTTGAGCTGGCGCGCTTTGCCAACGTTGAGAAGCAAAAACCCCTTGTAGAGGACGAGCTCCGTTTCATTGCCAAATACCCCAAGCAGGCAAAGCAGATCCTCACCCTCATCCCTTGAAATCACCAAGGAGGCCTATGTTCGTCGTAGGCCTCCTTTCCCATTCGCACGAAGTGGTGTGATTCATAGAGCACAGCGTATCCTTGCCTTCGGTAGAAGTGGAGTGCCCTTTCATTTTCTTTTTCTACGTCGAGTATGACTCTTTTTGCTCCGCACTTTCTGGCTTCCTCTTCTAAAAAGTTGAGAAAAAAGCTTCCGAGGCCTTTTCCCTGGTGGGGTGGAAAAACGGCAATGTTACTCACGTAGTAAGCCTCTTGTGGGAACCCCATGTGGAAAATTTCCCACAGAAGAGATGGCGTAACGTGGAATAGAGCGTGAGGCAAAAGGCGTAGTACTGTAGCCCAACCCTTAGCTTTGCGGGCCTTTCCATTCCACCCCAGAGCCATTCCAAGGACCGTTTCCCCTTGACGCAAGACAAAACAGTGAGGAAATCCAAAGAGAGTGGTTTCTTGCTGGAAGAGTCGTTCAAAGATTTTTTTCCAGCGAGGCCCAAGAAAGCGACAAAGGGTTCTCCCTGCTGAGAGTTCGAGCATAAGGAGAAAAGCCTTTTTTCCTCCGGTATTCCTTGTGTTACCTCTATCGATACTCCTTGGGGGTTAAAACTTTCTCTCTCCATCTTTTGCCTTCTGCCTTCCATTCTCGGCCAGCATGGAAAAAGGCATCGATATTCTCAAAAGGTACATCTTGCGGGAGATCACACCCGGTGCTCAAGACAAAACTCGGATACTCCTTCATGGCTTCAAGGAGTCTATAGGTTGCTGAATACACCTCCTTTGGTCCTTCAAGGAGCATCATGACGGGACTCACATTACCCATGAGGAGAAGGCCGTTAGCTTTTTCGGCTGCCTGTCTAAGGTCCACAGAACTATCAAGACTCAGGCCGGCCACTCCACAACGACTCATTTCCGGGATAAGGTGCGTTGTGTCCCCGCAGACGTGGAGAATAACCTCGACCTCATCGAGAATCCCCGTGAGTTCCCGATAGAGCGGAGCAAGGTTTTTGCGAAAGGTGTCGGGTCCGAAAATGACTGCCGTGGGCTCAAGAATCATGATGATATCAGCTCCTGCCTCTTTCAGGGCCTTAGCGTAAGCACGCACCACTTCTTTTGAGAACTCAAGTACCCCATAGAAGAAAGCTTCGTTGAGAATGCTCTGCATGGCCAACTCGTTCGCCCCTACAAGGAGTCCTGAAAGAGTCAGGGGTCCTATGACGTATGCCCCTACAGGGCAGGGCAAGGCCGCCCGCATGTGCCGTAGAGTCTCAAGGTACACGATGACCCTTCCATCTCCCAAGATGTCGATTTT
>FMJZ01013564.1_pt1 | contig 21584 bp, 16 predicted proteins | sample 1987881 | NCBI WGS metagenome assembly FMJZ01 (sample SAMEA4378227, study PRJEB15110) | soil metagenome | biome: soil; feature: Field; material: Soil | place: India | collected 2015-03-11 | depth 0 m
TTGATTTATGGTTCAATTATTTGATATATAATTAATTTTTTTTGATTAAAACTGTCAACAAAAAACGAGATTTTTTTTAAGATTTTAGCAAATTTTTTTAGTATTAAATTTTAATCCTATTAAATTAGGGAGTAAAAACTCCCTAATTTACTCTGCTTTGGGCAATTTTTGAATTATTTCTAAATATTCTTTCACCATATCTTGAATAATTTCTTTCGCTGGTTTTATTTCTTTGATTTGGGTAATACCTTGACCAGCTGACCAAATATCCTTCCAACGTTTATATTCTTTTTCTATTTCGGTTTCACTTGCAACACCTGCTATTGTTGCTGGTTTTGTAATTTTTGCTCTTTCTACACTTTTTTTAAGCCAATTTGCAGGGATTCCACTAATTTCTGCTGTATAGATTAAATCTTCTGCTGTGGATTCTAAGATCATTTGTTTGTATTCATCGCTGGCTTTTGCTTCTGGTGTTGCGATAAATCTTGTACCAACGTAAACTGCTTCTGCACCTAATGCCAAAGAAGCTGCCATTTGTTTTCCTGTACTAATTGCACCAGCTGCTATTACGGGAAGACCTATTTCTTCTATTAGTTGTGGAATTAAAACATAAGGAGAAATCGTTCCAGCATGCCCGCCTGCACCATGACAAACAGCAATTAAAGCATCAGCTCCTGCTTTTGCTACAATTTGTGCATGTCTTAAAGTTGTAACATCACAGAATACTTTTGCACCAACAGATTTTGCTTCGTTTATAATAGTTCTTGGTGATCCTAAACTTGTAATGATCAGCTCTACTTTATACTCTAAGCATACTTCGAATTGTTTTGCCCAGAATGGATTGTGTTCTTTGTGTAAGATTAAATTTACACCAATAGGTTTTTTGGTTCTTGAACGTATTTCTTCCAACCCTTGTTTTAATTGATCCACTGTTCGATAGTTTAAAGCCGGAAAGCATCCAATACCTCCTGCTTCGGAAATTGCTACAACAAGGTCTGGATAAGAAACCAGGAACATGGGGGCACCGATAATAGGTAAATCAATTCCTAACATGTCGGTTATTTTCGTACGAATTTTCATCGTTTTCTTACTCCTTTAAAAAAATTAGGATATATCAATACCTATAAAATTGATTTTAATGTCAATATGATTTTAATGAATTTAAAGAAAATACAATCCTATACCAAAAATAAGAAACTGATGCTTTATTTTTTGATGTATTTTGTATGCTATTTAGGCTTGGGTTCTTATTTTGTAGTATTAAGTCCACATATGATTCAACTTTTTGGTGCTGATGCAAAATATATTTTTTTAAGTGGACAATTAGGTTATCCCTTAGGATATTTTCTAGTAGGTTGGATTTCTGATAAAACAAAACAATTAAAAATCTATGGAATCATCTTTTCTCTATTGTTGATACCAACTCAATATTTTCTTTTTATGCCGAATTTGGATTTTTATTGGGCGATTCTTTTATCTGCCATAGTAAGATTTTTGTTCGCAGGTTATATTCAGATTATTCAGATAGCAGCATTAGAAGAATTATATTATGCTGGATTTTCTATAAGTCGTTCTGCGGGAACCTTAGGTTTTTTCTTAATGCAAATCATTATGTTTTTGTTAGAGATATTTTATTTTCCCTCTGGATTACCATTAGAAATAGAAGGAGCAAGAGGAGGACAAATAGGAACATCGATTCATATTTTAACGTTTATTATGTCTTACATCACATTACCAAAAAAAAGAAAATCCGATAGTCCCTATTTTTTTCGAGAAGCAATTGATTTGATCAACAAAAACCATGCAGAAATATTTTTTGTATTGTCCTTTTTTTATTATTTTTCTTATCAGATAGTGGATTTTTATTTGGGAGCATACTTTCGAAATTTAGGGGGGATGAAGTTTGTCTATTTAAGCTGGATGATCGCTGTTTTAGTAGAAATACCCTTTTTCCCTTTAACACAAAAAATCATCCATCGTTTTGGTTTAAAAATGCTTTTTCTAATTTCCTTGAGTTCAGGTTTTTTAAGGTTTTTATTGTTATATATTCATAGTACAATGATTGGCGGAAATTGGATATTGTTTTCGCAAATTCTCCATGGATTACACTTTACTGGATATATGGCTGGTAGTGTTTATTTCTTTCATAAAAAATTTCCTGAACATATTTATGGTAGTGCTTATGGATTATTCATGATTTTTTCGCTTTCCTTAGGTTCTATTTTAGGGAATTTAACCTATGGAACTTTATTAAAATACAAGGGATTTTCTGTGTTGTTTATATTGTCTTTTTTAATACATTACATTTTGTTTACGATAATTATTACAAATAAAAAAATTGACAAGCAATTCTTTTAAAATATTCTGATGTATCTTGAAAATGAACAAGTATCGCATTATAAAGATATTTATTTTTGTTTTTTTTGTCTTAGTTGCATTGTTGTATAATCTGATTTTTTCTCCTTATTTTGTGAATGGTTATTTAAAAAGCATCCTTCAAGAAAACTTAAAAGATGTTCAGATTGATTATGATTGCAAAGAAATTAGTTTATTGTTTGGTTTAGAAATTGATCATATCCATCTTTTCGATAAAGTGACCAAAACCCCCATTTTAGAATTAAAAAAATTCAAATTAAAGTATTTTCTTCCTGGTTTTTTGAATGGCGATATAGGAATTCGCGAATTGACTCTTCTGGAACCTAAAATCTATTTAATAAAAATCAATGATCGTTGGAATTATGAGTCTTTAATACCCACAACACCACAACAAGAAGAAGTACAACAAGAAGCTCCTCTAGAAGATGTGATTCATTTATATGTTCCTTTAAGGTTGTTTTTTTATTTCAACATTCAAAAACTAAATTTAGTTTATAAAGATATTAAAATAAATCAAGAGAATGCAAAAGAGATGATTAAAGAGCAGTTGGAATTACGGGATTTTTCTTTGTATGTAGGTTTTATAACAAAAGTGTTCGATCAAATTCCGTTGAATTATAAACTATTCAACTTAATCGATAAGTTTGTATTTTCCATCAATCCAAAAGAACCTTTATTTTTAACGTATCAGAAGAATTGGGAATTAACAGGCCAACCCATAGTACAATTAAAGGTTTCTAAGGTTCATTCTCAGAATGATTTTATTTCAAAAATTTTGATTGATACAAACCTGATAAAGTTTTCGCATTATGGACAAAATATTACTTTCGAAAGTCAATTTATTTGGAATATTCATTATGTTCCCGAAAAAAAACTTTTCGAAATCCAAGAAATATCTTTTAAGAATCAAAATAATTATTTGTTTTTTCTAAAAGGAAAATTCTTTTCAACAGAGAAGGATTGGTATTTAGAATTAGAACAACAACAAGATAATCCATCCAACTTCTTTTCTTTATCTTCGTTTGGGCAACTCTTATCTCTTTTAACCGAGAATAAAATGCTGTTAGATGGAAGAATAAAAATCAAAGAATTGGTTTTAAAAGGTAATTTAACAGATCTAAATACAAAAATTAATATTGATATACCTTATTTTCGTTTTAATGAACATAACATAAAGGCTTTGAGCTTTAACTCTTATGGGAATTTAGATTTATCCCAGAATCTTAACTTTTTGTATGATAATCCACCAAAAAAACCTAATCTTGCATTTGGATTAGTAAAAAATTTTAATATAAATAATTTATCATTGTATTATAATAATGCATATCTTAAACTAACAGGAAATATTCAAGAGCAAGTTATCGCAGAGTTAAACATAGAAGGATTACAGTTAGGTAATTTTTTATACCCAAACTTGCAAGGTGTTTTAAACGGAATATTAAGGGTTCAATCCGATAACAATTTTTCTAATATGCAGCTTTTTGGCGATATAAATTTAAACAATACAATCTATTCTGTCGAAAACTATTTTTCGCGTAATCAAAACCTTTTTTTAAAATTAGAAGGAAATATTTGGAATAGTGATGTTTTAAAGATAGATCTAAAAGTAAATGAACTTTCTGCTAAAACACCTAACAATCAAACCATCATTTTTATTAAAGGAAAAACTTCGCTTAATTTTGGGAATTTCCAAAATTATTGGATCAATTTAGAGACATTCGATGTTGACTATCAAAACTTAATAGATAGAATGCCAGCAAACCTAAAAGTAAATTTGATTGCTTTTAAAGAAATATTAAACAAAGGCATGAAAATCAATGGTATAATCGACTTAACATTATCTAACGAAAACATCTACAAAACAAACTTAAATTTACTACTGCCTTCGATGCACCCTTCTCCTATCAATATAGATGTGGATATAAACCAATCCCAAAATTTTGTAAATTTTAATAAAGTTTCTATTATGGGTTGGTATAATACATTGATACTAAAACTTAAAGGAAATTTAATAAATGAAAAGAATCATTGGATTCCCGACTTAAAAGTGTTTTTGCATTATCAGAACCCAAATATCACAGAGATATATAAAAATGTTTTTTTAAAAGGACAGATATTATTGGATCTTAAATATCAAAAAGAAACCATCGAAGGTAAGTTGAATATAAGCAATTTATCTCTAAAATATATTCTCGATTGTAATAACACTAATAAAGATTTATGTACCTATTACGAAATCGAAGACATAAATTTAAATTTACCTTTTTTTCATCGTTTAAACCAACAATCTTTTGTGACTTATCAACAATACGAAGAACTATATAAAACCGATGCCAATTTTACGATTAAATCTATCAAATCGAATTATAGTCTGGATAATACCTATTACGAAAATAGCTTCTATTTTTTGGGAAGTAAAAATAAAAATGCAGTTGAAGGTTTTTTCGAATATAAAAACAATATATTATGGATACCTTTTCTAAAATTGTATTCTTTTGTAAATGATCACTCGAATGGAGATATAGAATTAAAAAATTTTTATTTTAATTTATCCGATTTAAAACCAGAAAATATGAGTCTTTATGGAAAGTTTTTTCTACTGAATTATGATTTGAATGCCTTATTTCCAAAAGCAGAAGGTGTTTTTAAAGGTAATGTAAGTGGATTTGTTTTTTTTAAAATAAATTCTCTTAGTGATATAATTCGAAATATGGATATTCATGCATCAATTTATCAATTTAGTAAAGATTTTGCAGGTTTTGTTGTTAGAATTGTTGCACCGACAATTGTTGCAGCAGTTGTAAATCGTTCTCTTCAAATCGAAGGAATAGATTTAGAGCTTTATCAAGGAAATGTATATAGTACGATAAAAGTAAAAAGCCCCGGTTTTTTTTCTTTATCGAAACTTATAAGACCGTTAGAAGAAGAAATAAAAGAAGAACGTATTCCACTAGCGGAATTCCTAAAAAGAAGTCAAAAAGAAATCAAAATGGTAGCGGAGTAATTATATGAAAATTTATAAAAATATATTATTAATAAATTTTATATTTATTTCCTGTGCAACTATAAACGAAGTAGTAAATCCATTGCAAAATCCTTTAACAAGCTGGATTTTCGATAAAAGTTGTATTGCTGTGGATATACCACCAATTACTTTAACGTCCGAAAAAACATCGATTGAACGACAAATACTAGGAGAGAAAACCGAATTATACCCCGATGGTTGGTTAATTGTATCTCCTAATTATGTGTCGGTCTTCCAAGAAAATGCTATTTCGGAACCTACAATAAAAAAGAATCTAGAAGTCTTAACCCTATACAGAGATACATTGGAATATTATGTTTTTAGAGAATACATTGGTATTGATGATAATAAAAATTTTGTGATTGTTCCTGATAGGTTTAGAAAACAAACGGATTTAAAAGATTTACAAATTGCAAGGGAATTGGTTCAAATCATCAATTACAATAAAAATAGAGTATATGACTATCTAGTAGCAAAAGACAAAAAAATTGCTGAGGATTTTACTTTTAGATATTTAAAATTATACCAAGAAGTAGGATGGAATTATGATGTTAAAATGGGATGGTATAAAAAATAGTTTATTGATTTTTAGTGTTTATCTTTTTTTCGTTTCTTGTTATACACCACCGATTCGAAAGATTCCCGAATTTAATTATAATAAACTTTTAGAGAGACATTTTAACGAAAATATAAGTGAACCTTTTCCTATATTAGTTCAAGCATCCGAAGAAAATGATTTAAGTGTTTCGGATGATGGTTATATGGTATATTCTTCTAACGAAGATGGTAATTATGATCTCTGGTTAAGGGATTTAAATTCCATCTTAAAAATAAAAATTGTTGAGCATCCATCAAAACAATATAGACCTTTTATAAAAAAAATTGATAAAGAAGAATATATATTATTATATATTTCTGATAACGAAGATATTAATGGCGATATATATCTTTCGGTAATTAACCCCAAACAGATATTTGATCTCTATGTAAACAAAAGAAGCCAGATAAACTTTTGGAATTATTCTGTTAATTTATCAAACTATATAGAAAATTATTTCCAAAATGATTTGAATTGTAGAGGTAAATATTTCGAAGATTTTCCTGTTTATTCTAAGGAACAGAGTGCAATTTATTTTGTTTCGAATCGATGCACGAATAAGTATCATTTATGGAAAATTTCTTTAAAAGGGTTAAAGCCAATCGGTAAACCAGAAATTGTTCTAGAAAAAGAAATTTATTATTTAGCTTTATCGAATCAATATTTAACGTTTAGTTTATTAGAAAATCAAAATTTTACTTCGAAAATAGGTTTTTATAATTTAGTTGATAAACAATTAACCATCCTAAAACCTAAGGTGTTCGAAAAAGAATTAGATGGTATTGCGATTAAACCAGAATATGTACCCTTTAAAAACTTGATTTATTTTATTTATATTTCAAAAGATACAAATGGAAATAAGAAGATTGATCCTTACGATAATGCATCTCTTTTAGCGATCAACTTAGAGGGTTCTGTTGTATCTCAGGTTTTATCTTCTCAGTTTAAAATCTATGATTATCAGATTTCTAAATTTATCAATGGTAGTGTAATCTATATTTCTGACAACTACAAACAAAAAGACATTTTTTTAGTACCATTAGAGGGTAATGTTCCCAAAAAAAATCATCCCTTCGAACAGTATGAATTTGCTCAAAAAAATTCTACCCAAAAAGATTATATATTAGCATTACAATCTGTAATAACATATTTTTTTAATCACAAAGATTATCCACTAATAGAAGGATTTATCTTGTACGATATTCTGGAATACCTAAAAAAACAGAAGAATGACACAGAAAAATTTAAGTATTACTTATCTTTTTATCAAATACGACGAAAAGAAAATCCACTACTCGATATATTTTATCAAATTAGAGAATTAGATGTAAAAAGAACTTATAATCAAGCGAAAATCGTCGACTTAGAAAATCAGTTTTTAAGTTTAAACATAAAAGATCCATTTGTAATCGATGATTTTTATTATAATTTAGGTAAAATTACCTGGGATTGGAACCAAAAACAAGCTGTATTATATTTTAATAAAATTTCCCAAGATTTTTTATTTTATCCAGATGTTTCGTATCATTTATTTTTGTATGAATATCAAAAGAATAAACAGTTGATTTTAAGCCAAGAGTTTAGTTTACTACGAAAGGCAGTAGTAAAACCAGAAATATTAGTAAAAGTTTCTAATGTTTTTCTTGATGATTTTAGAAAATACCGCGAAAGCGAAATAGTTAGAACGATTCCTTCTGTTAAAGATATATTTATAAAAAATTATTTTTATTATGTTCTTGCAGAAAAATTTTACATCAACAATCAGATAAAAGAAGCATTAGAACAATTAAAACAGGTTCAGAATTTAGAAAATAATCAATACCTTAAACTTAAAGTGCTAAAATTAAAGATCAATATATATAAAAAATTAGGTTTAGAGAATGAACTACTATCAGCAAGAAATGAATTTATCAATACATACAATAAAAATTTTAATGTTGAGTTGGACGAAGAAGAAATTCAAGCATTGATACAATCATCGAATGAATTTGTTTTTAAATTCAGAAAAAATGCACAAATGCTCTACAAAATTATCGAAGATAACCTAAAAGAAGGTTTTAGTATTACCAAATCAAATTTAGTCGAAATTGGTGTTTTACAAAGAGATGCAATCAAAGAATTTTGTGCTCCAAATTCTTTAGCCGGTAAACTGATCGATGATTATAATTATCCCGAATACGAGAAACGTTATGCAGATTTATGCACGAGTTTAAAGAACTACCAAGACTTGAATAAAATTCCCATTGATTTGGTTTTCGAAGCTAATCAATTGATGTATCTTGCAAGTTATGCTTATGCAAATTTAATCAATATATTGTTTATCAACTTACATCAAGCGGGGATTTTTTTAGATTATCATCGAAAGTGGTCGATTTATTATCATCGCTTAAAAGTGGATTTAGCAGTAGAACGGTTTAATTATTTATTAGACTGGCAGGAAAAAAAGGCGATTTTTATTACTCAAGAAAAGCTAACCAACATATTAATCGAAAAAGATCCCTTTGTTGGTACTATTTTTAACGATCTTCTCTATGGTTATAGAGAGGTTGCCGCGAAAATGGCTCAAGAAACCTTTGAGTATTCTGTATTGTATGGTCATGCTTATACGCTAATTAGAAAAAGTATCGAAAGAGAACGATTTTATGATTCCTTATTCGAGAAGGGATACAGTATTTCTAATTCTGAGTTGATTAAAAGAAAACAGAATGTACTACTAGAACTAAAAGAAGCAGAATATCAGTTGCTCTATATTCTAAGTATAGAGCCAACGAACGAAGATGCAGCTTTATTGTTAAGTTATTTATATACTTATATCGACTATCGTAAAGAGCAAAATATTCTTAATCCACCTGGATATATCGATAGACTCTTACAGTTTATTACAGGAATAAAGCCCAAAAAACTAAGTGACAAAATCTTTTTTAGAAATTTGTATGCTACAACATTCCCAGAGAGGTTAACAGAAAAAAATATCAAGATTTTAGAAAATACGTTGTATTTAAGAGAATATCAGAATTTGAATATATCTCCTGAGATTTATTTGGGGCTTGCTGGAAATTATTATAGAATCTATAACTATCGAAAATCCATTATAAATTTTAAGAATTTAGAAAATAAGATACATATTTTTAATAACAACATACAAAAAGGACTTTATTATTTCTATTATGCAAAATCCCATTTTTATGAAGGAAATTACGACAAATCCATCGAATTGTTCGATAAATCCTTTTTTTATTTTAACGAAGTATACCAAGAATCTTTAAAAGAATACAATATTAAAACACTCAATAAAGAAAGTTCTGGTGTTTTACAAAAGATTAACGTATTCCAAAACAGAAATCCAGAGCAAGATATTATTCCTTTAAAGTTAAATTTGATCATCATAAATATATACAAATCTTTATCAAATTTTTATAATAATAATTATTCTAATGCAATCGTAGATCTGAATAAAGCAATCGAAGAATTATCAAATATAAACGAAATCAAGACCTATAATTTGTATAATCTAATGGCATTAAACTACTTACAAAATTATGATTTTCTAAATGCTATAAAAATCGCACAAATCGCTCTGGAAGAAGCAAAAAAATCTGGGTTAAGCAGAAATGATGATATATTTGTTCCACAGACCGTTGGAGGTCGATTCCTTGGTTTGTTGTTAAACTTTAATGAAGATTTTTCTGTAATTGGCGAAGGTAGAATGCCTTTCGAAATATCTAGTTTAAGAAGCTACGAAATTTCTTTGGGTTTAATGCAAAATGCCTACGATAATTTAGGAGATATCATAAATTTATTAAACATTATTCAGGAAAAGAAAACTATCATCCAAAAAAATGATTTGGATGTTATTTTAGGAAGGGAAGCATATATTTCTTTAATCAACCAAGAAGCAAACATTTATTATAGAATCAATCAATATGATGTAGCGTTTTCGTTATTTCAAGAGGCTTATGAACTTTCGTATAAATATAATTTTGTTAAAGATTATTATATAAATTTTAAAAACATGTACTATGTGATTTTTAATGAAATAGAAAATCAATTAAAATATAATCATCTATTCAACAATAAACAAAAATATTATAAAAAGTTAAATGACCTATACAAAGTTTTGAATAAATTTAAAAAAGAATATTATCTTTTAAGAGAAAAAGAATTTATTTCTAACAAAAAAACAGAAAATCCAGACTATAAATTAACTATTACTGATAAAGAAATTTTATTAAAACAAGTAGAATTCGAGTTAAGAGATTTTTATCATATAGAAGCGTTAATATTTTATTATTTAGGAATTATTGATAATAATTCTCTTGTAATAGCCCAAAGTATTCAATCGTTAGAAAATATTATAAATTTATATAATAAACAAGAAGACAAAAATCGAGCTTATTATAGAATCTATCTAAATTATTTTAAAGCAAAAATAGAATACCAAAGGATTACAGGAAAAAACGATTTTAAAAAAATTTTAGCAGAAATCGAAGATATTTATCCCAAATATATTGAATATGGATTTGTTACAGAATACATAGAATTAAATCAAATCCTTGGCGATATTTATTTTTCTTTGAACGATTATAAAACCGCACTTTCTTATTATAAAAATGCGATGCAAACCATCGAGAATCATTTTATTTATGTTAGTGATATTACCAATTACGAATCGTTGATAAATAAATACATCAAATGTCTGTGGGAACAAAAACAATTTAGAGAAATACTCGTTATAAAAGAAAGATTTAGGTTTTATGTAACAAATCATTTATTCTTTAACAGTAAATTAGTCTTTGAGGATGATTTAACAACACAACTTTTTAAAGAGATAGTTCAAAATATTCTTGTAGCGCGACAATTAAAAAATCTATTTATAGATAAACGTATTCAAAAAGAAAACACAAAACAAATAGAGAGTCAATTAATCATTGTAGAAAATAGAATTAATCAATATAAAAATGAATTAGCAAAGCTATTACCTGATTATTATGATTATATTGTTTTTGATGAAAAATATTTATTGAGTAACTTATCTATGAATCAGTATGTATATCTATGGAACGAAGGAATTGATAAATGTATCGGATTCGAAAATCGTATTATAAGATCAGGTACTATAAAAAATAAAGAAGATTTAAATTTATGTTTGTCTAACAATAAAAATCTCGTATTAATACCAGATCGATATATCTATCAAAATCGATTAAAAGAATATTATGAGATATTAAAACAAAATTATCGCGTAGTTTTACGCTCATCAATTTTCGATAAAACACCCGTATTTATAGAAAAAAAAGAAGATCTTCGGTTTATATCGAACTTAAATTTATTCAATCATTCCAATAATACTATTATAGAAGAACAAGATATAAAAGAATTGAACCTTTATCCAACACGATTTCTTTTAAATTTAAGTAAAGAAGGTATAGGACTCTATTTTAAACAAAGACCAACGATTTCTAAGGTATTTTTAAAACAAAATCAAAAACAAGAAATATTTTTACAACAAGTGCTTACAATTGCAAAAAAAGAAAATTATTTAGAAAATTTAAAAAATCTCTCTATCTTTGATTCTACCTGGTTAGTCTATGATTTCTTAAGACATTTAGGGATTTCTTCAGTAATAGATCTAAAGGGATATTTATGGGGGATAGAAGGTTATAACGAAAACAACTTTAAAGAATATAAAAAGCAATTGGCTAAAGAGCATTTCGAATTGGGATTAAAAAATTTTAAAGATAATCCTTCTTTGGCACTAAAACATTTTTCTTTATCGAATTCATTCGATGAAGATCTAAAAACAAAAATCTATCTATTAGGAGCTTTGATAAGAACCAATCATCCAAATGCAGATACTTATAATAAAAATTTAAAGGAAGAGGTGATACGAAGTAATTCGAAAACAACGTTGTATCGTTATTATGTTATGCTAATGAACTCTTATGCCTATTTTAAAAAATATGACTTATTGTTGAATTTCGTCGAAGAATTAAAAAAAGAATATAGCGAATCAGAAAAATTAAATCAAATTTATAATACAGTATTACTATTAAAAGAATTGTCTTTAAGTAAACCAGATTACAATAAAATAGAAGCTATTTTATATTCCGATAACTATGATAAATCTTTTACGAATATTATTATTGTTGAATTGAATCAACATGGATTTTATCAACTTTCTATAAAATTAGCAGAAAAATACTCAGAATATAAAGAATTTGTTGTAAAAAATAAAATTTATCTTAGTTTAATAAAACAAAACTTTAACTTAGTAAAAGATGTCTTAAACAAAGATTATTTGGATTATGAAATAGAACTATGGAAACAATTTGTATCCCAAAGACTTGATTATACCATCGATCAATTTCGAAATCAAAAAATGTATAATAATCAGTTATATAATTTTAAGTTAAAATTTTATCAATTATTTAAAGAAACGTATGTCGACAAATTATTCTCTTTGGAAAAATTTATCTGTAATTCTAGTTTATGTCAACAATTAACAGAGATAGAGAAGGCAATCTTGTTTCATTATAGTTTAGATGCAATTCCTTACGATACTAATAACGTTGCTTACAAAAATTTAAATATATTAATCGATCATTATTATCAGGAATCTTGTTTTAAAGGAAACATTTATTTAAATAAAATTATCTCGAAATATGTCGAAAACGAAGAATATGATAGAGCTTTTGAGTTTTACAATAAATTTAAAATCCATTATGATTGTATCTGGAACCAAGAAGGGAATCATTACATAGAAGAAATTTCTTATCCTTTGTTTATTTTAAGAGCTCTTCAATATAAAATTGATGACACTTTGATTCTAAAATTGGCAAGTTATAACCCAAAATTAAACTTATTAGTAGGAGATTTTATTAAATTATTGGCGGAACCGGAAAATCAAATTTCCAAAGCATTGGAAAATTTTCATTGGGAATATCTTCCTAAAAAATTTCATAAAAATATATATGATGTGCTACTTGCTCGATTCTTAAAAGCAAAGAATTTTGAATATTTTCAGAATATAGCATTTATAAAAGATGCTCTTTCGCATAAGTATTATGACTATTATACTTTAATAAAAACGAACCTTCGAGAAAAAGAAGGATGGATGAATATAATTTCTTTTAAATCAAAATTTTATCAGTGCAATGTAAAGAAAAATCAATGTATAGAATTAGAGTTAAATCGAAATAACTTGGAAAAAACTCTTAGAAGATTTTATTATGAAGCAAAATATTTTAGCAAAAATTCTGTTAATTTCGAAGAACTATTAGACCTTTATTCGAAATTGTATTTTATACCCGAAGAAAATCCATTCAATTATTTGTGGGTTGATGGAATTCATAAGTTTGCACCAATAAAATTAGAAAAACAAATCTATTTTGTCTTTAACCTTAAAAACTTTGATTTTAGAAGAAATCCCTATCCCGATTCTTTGAACCAAATCGTCTTATTGAATACAGAATTAACGAATGAATATAATAAAAATTTAGAATTATTGATAAGATTCAAAAATCAGTTTAGTAAAAAAGAAGGTAAATACTATGTAACATCTAATGAAGTTAAAAATCAATATAATATTTTTATAAAATTAATTCAAAAAGAAAATATTCAAATCCCTTTATATAGCAGTAATAAAATAGATTTTGATTTTCCACAGGACTCTTTTGGATTATTTATTTTAACTTTTGAACCAATCCATACTTTGATCATATTTGATAATTATTATAATGTAGAGCAACTCCAAATGATAAATAGATTTAATAAAATTTATAAATTATTTTTTTATAATATTTATTTTACTAAACCGTATGTAAACTTTTTGATAAAATAAAAAAACCCCCTAGGGGGGAGGCTAGGGGGAAAAGGAAGAGTGTTCATGCGAAAACATTTGCACCTGTGGCGCTGAATGTTAATTACCATTTAAATCAAAAAAAGAATCACGTCAAACGTTTTACAGAAATTAATGTAAGAAATTTAAATTTTTTTTTAATTTTATATTTTATAAATGAACAATACTTGTTTATTTTTATCTATTTTATAAAAAATCTATGCATTATTATTGTGCATTAAGAAAATTTATTTTAATTTGTATAAAGTCAGGATAATTCCTACAAGATACAAGGAGTAAGCATGATTTTTTTTTTAACTTGTCGGGAAAAAATTTTCAAGAATCAATTAAATTTCTATGATTTTACCTTCTTTTGCCAATTCAATCACAAGTTCGCTTTTATGATTTTGTTTGAGATGTTCTAATGCTTCTTCGAATAGTTGGTATGTGTTATAATCATCGTGGGCTGGTTCATGATGTGTAAGGATAAGCTTTTTAACGTTCCATTCAACAGCACAATCTACTGCAATGATCATCGACGTATGTCCCCAGCCAATTTTCTGCTCCGATTCTTTAAGAGAATATTGGGCATCGATTACAAGTACATCTGCTTTTTCGAAAAACTTTCGCTTTTTTTTGATGATTTTGGGTAATTCTGGACCAAAAAATTCTGTATCGGTTGCAAAAATAAAGGACTTGTGATCTTTTTCGATTCTATATGCAGTGGAACTACCTGGATGGATTAGAGGTTCAGTTTTAATGTTAAAACTGCCAATTTGGAAAGAATCTCCTGCTTTAAAATAATGGAATTCGCGTTTTGAAAGCATTTTATGAAATTCCAAAGGAAAAAACTCAAATTTTTGCTGCAATATGAATCGTTCTTCGCAGTCGGGAAAAGCAGAATAAAAATGGATATGGTTTGTGGGAATATAACCTGGAATAAAAAATGGCCAGCCTTGAATATGATCCCAATGGGTATGAGTAAGTAGAATATGAATATCTCCTGAACGACCTTTTGCCATCATATCGTAGCCTAAACGTCTTGCACCTGTACCCATATCGAAGATGAGTTGTTCATTGCCATCAATCAGTTCTACACAGGTTGTATTTCCACCAATGATTTCTCTTAAATGAAGGGGAATTTCTTCGTAAATTTTTTCTGGTTGTAAAGATAAATCTTTCTGCCATTTTCTATGGCTGATTCGTAAGATTTCTTTGATCCTACTTTCGTAATCAATAGGATCAATGGGAGCAGGGATCGACCCTCTTACACCCCAAAATTTTACTTGCATTGTTCTATTCCTACAAAATAATCATTTTTTGGTTGAAAATAAAAATTACCTAAAAAGACCATATCTTTATAATTTTCGACAAAGGTAAATATTTTTTTGAATGAATTTAGAATTGCAAAGAAAATTATTTTCAATTGTTAGGAAACCAGCAAAATATAAAGAACATCCTTCCATTATTTTACCAGATGCATTAAAACCAATCGAAATAGAGCGATTATTTTTTTCTGAAAATACGTATCATGTTTTAGAATTGGGATGTGGTTGGGGAGAATTTGCTTTGGAATGGATAAATCGTTTTCCCGAGCATGAATATATTGCCATGGAAGTAAAAGCAGATAGAATCAAAAAGATATTAAAAAAAATTGATAAAAAAAATATAAAGAATTTAAAGATCATACCTATAAATTTTCAATGGTTTTTCGAAGAAATTATGCCAGAGAATTCGTTCGATTTCGTGATTATTAACTTCCCCGATCCATGGCCGAAAAGAAGGCATTGGAAACATAGGTTAATTCAAAAACCATTTCTAGAAGTTCTTTATAGAATTTTAAGAAATCATGGGATGGTTTATATTGCAACAGATTATGGGCCTTATGCAAGAAAAATTCTTTCTCTTTTTAGAAAGTCTCCTTTGTATCTTCCAGTTGTGCCCTGGCCAAATTATTTACGAAAAAGACCAGCAATTTTTCCCGAAAGTAAGTTCGAAGTGATTACATCAAAAACGAATCAACCTTATTATACTTTATGGAAGAAGGTATAATGTTTTAAGAAAAATTTTTTTTAACCGATATAAAAATCATTATGACAAAAGAAAATCTAACGAATGATCATACCAAGAAAAAGATTCGCTTAACCAAAAAGGAAATCAAAGAAATTTTAATTCAATACAAAATTATGAGGCATCTTTTAGAAACTACTCCGAAAAGAAAGATTTTAACGAATCCCGAAAAGGAATGGCATTTAAAAAAAGATCAGTTTTTAAAAAAACATCCCAAAATAGATAAATTATTTAAAAAAAATTAGTCTTTGATAAGTAAAAAAGAAGTGTTACAATATGCATCGCATTGAGATTTACAAGTAGAAAACTGATTGAATTCTACACCAGTAATTGTACCATCAGAGATTCCAGAACTATTAGCACAATCGTTGTAACATGCATCGGCACCATTAGGACAAAGTAATAAATAAATCATCAGTTTTTCTGTTTTAATATCAGGATCTTTTTTACAAGATAAAAAAAATATTGCAATTGATAGAATTGCCATTAAAAATAGTTTTAGGTTTTTCATATGGGTATTAAGAAATTTCTATCTTTTATATTAGGCAAGAAAAATTTGACCTTTTGGTTAATTTTTTTGAATTGCTTAAGCTTAACTCCTATCAGAGTAGAAGTTCCACACAATCTAATAAAAATAGAATCGAATGCTCAATGGTATGGTCAAAATCAATCCTTAAAAGTAATTAAAGAATCTATATCGTTTTATTTTTTTGATAAACAATTTCCCATCGAAGATTTCGAAAAACAATACTACAACGAAAAAGACTGTAAAAAAAAGAATGATTTGCTTTTATCTTATTTTGTTCAATCAAAAAATCAAAATCTAACAAGCGAAGAAGTTTTGGAGTTTCAGAATTATGCTTTGGATTTAATTCAGTCTTGTAAAGAAAATGAATATATCGAAAAGAATGCAAAAAACATGATTTATTGGTTTTCTACTTATGAGGAATATCGTTAGAATTATTAGTTTAATTCTATTACTTTCTTTTTGTACAGAGAAAAAATACAGCCCTTTGTATTTTATTTTGGGAAGTCATTTAAGAAGTGGGTTGAATCGACCAGAAAAAGTAAAAAATATTCAAGTTGATTATAATGTTTCGTTGCTCTCTGTGGAGTTGAAATGGGATCCTTCCATCGATCCCGATACAAAACAAGTGGTACCATATTATTTTATTTATTTGTATTATGAATATCCTAAACCGGAACAATACTATGATAAAAAATATTTGTTAGACATTACGAATATCCCTCAGTATACGTTATTTACAAGGACATTTGTTGGAACATTATTTTTTATTATAACAGCTTATGATTTAGGAGCAGAATCGGAAATTTCGGATATCATCAGAGTGGATGTGCCATGAAAAGAATTATGATTACGATGTTGATTTTTTTTATTTTTCTTCAAAGAATATACCCACAAGAAATTGGCAAGCAGCCGAAATTTCGTTATGATTTTTTATGGGAAACCCTTTTGCCAGGATATAACTTTTATCGAAAAGACGAAATGGCATGGGGTCATTTTTTTCTTTTGATGAGGTTATCTTCGCTTTATGGAGTGTTGTATTATCATCAACGATATACCAGTTATCGTAGTTTATATAAAGCAAGTCAATGGGCAGATTGGTATTATGGCTTGGGTTATTCTTATCGTGATCCTATCGATGGTGGTTATAAAAATACAAAGCAATTTTATGTTCAAGCAGGTAGAGAAGCAAGTGCAAGAAATTTATCTTTGTCGATTCATCTATTATTTTTAGCAATTGGATTGTATAAAGGTTATGTTGACAATTGGGATGATTATTTAGAAAATTCTCCCATTGTTTATCAAGATCTTAGGATATCAGGGACGAATTACGATTTAGATAAAAAGATTTCTTTTTCTATTCGCCAGGATTTTTGATCATAGAAGGAATGGTTTTTAGAATAATCAGAATATCGAATAACAAGGACCAGTTTTCTATGTAATAGATATCTGCTTCGATTCGCTTTTCGATGGGTGTATCGCCCCTATAACCTAAGATTTGAGCCCAACCAGTAATCCCTGATTTTACACTATGACGAAGCATATATTTTTCGTATTGATTTTTGAATTGATTCACAAAATGAGGTCTTTCTGGTCTAGGACCGACAACAGACATATCACCTTTTAAAACATTAAAGAATTGAGGTAGCTCATCTAACGATGTTTTTCTAAGAAATCTACCGATGGGTGTTACGCGAGGATCATTCTTTTTGCCCCATGTTTTTTCGGAGGTTTCTTTGTCTTGTACATACATCGTTCTAAATTTGATCAGTTTAAAAATTTTTCTGTCTAATCCTACACGTTCTTGAACGAAAAATATCGGTCCTTTGGAAGAAAGTTTTACTAAAACGGCGATAACAATCATTAAGGGAAGAGTTAGAAGTATTACTAACGAAGAAAAAACGATATCAAAAGTTCTTTTAACAAATCGATGATATGCATTTCGTAAAGGTATATCGCGTAAAACTAATATAGGAATACCCTCCATGTCTTCTACACGAGCGCGATGAGTCATAATTTCTAATATGTCGGGGATGATTCTACAATCGATTCCTTCTGCATCACAAATCTGAACAATTTTTATGATTTGTTTGTGATCGTTTTTTAATGCAACCAATACAATATCGACATGATTTTTGTTTACGAATGGTATTAAGTCATCGATGGTTCCTTTAATATAGGGTTTTAATTTTTCTGATACCTTTTTTTGAGGTTTTTCTTTAAGGATTCCTAAGAGAGAAAAACCGAAGATTTTGTATTTATCAATGTAATCCAAAACACGTTCTGCTCCCGCTTCTGTGCCGACAATCAAAATGTTTCGCGTAAATTTGCCTTTCTTTGTCAGATAAGAAATATACATTCTAAAAAGATAATGTCCAACAGAAATCAAAATTGTTGCATTGATGGTTGTATAAATGATGATTAATCGGGAATAACTATGTCCTCGGTAAAAAAACAAAAATGCTAATATGATAATCAAATTTATTATCACACCGCGAAGTATGTACAGGGTTTCTTTTAGTGGTTGGATGATTCTTTTGGGTTGATAGAGATCTGTTGCAATAAAAACAAACACTTGTCCAATCGCAAAAATAACTCCTAAAAGGCTATAAGTTGTTAGAATCGATAAAAACTCATTTTGGCTAAACAATTTACCTGGTGCAAAAAATCCCCCTGTATCGGGGACAAAAAAAGCTCTTTTTTCTGGTGATATTACATAAAAATGCAAAATCGTTGCAAATATAACGGATATATAACTTAAAAAGAAATCTAAAAAAATATAAGCAATTTTTAAACTTTGTCTTCTTTCTCTTATCATAGTAATATTATAGTAAAGTGATTTTAAAACCAATTTAAAATTCTTTATTTCTGGTAAAATCAATTTTTAATTGTTTGATAGAACTTGAAAAGGTTAATAGATGAATGTCAACAGATGGAGTTTATGATTTTAAAAAAAATTCTAGCAAAGGTAGATTCAAGCGATTGGGGTGATAATAAATAAAAATTATAAAATAAAACAAAGGATTAAGTAAAATTCACATGGATTTATGCCGCAGGGCACGAAAACTCATTATATACTTGTAGATTGGCATGACTCAGTTTGTTATAGCATGAATAATTATTCCCAAGCTGTATAAAGGTATGGAACTGTTCATCCTCAGTATTTAATGTTGGTCTTATAAATATTGGTTCAACGGGGATTTGTTCTTGTTGCATCTCCCAGTCAAGCATGATGCGGATGATAAAACTGATTGAATAACCTAACAAAAATCTGAGCTCATGCAATTTCCCCCAGTAGGTTGGTTGGATGCGAATTTTTCGTATGAGATAGTTTTTGGTTTTTGGTTGATATGTTGCTGTTAACGTTCTTTTCCTGGGAGCAAGACTAATTTTATAAAGATAAGCTAAGTGACGTTTTAATAAATAATCAATTGTTAAAGATAAATTTCCGTTAAAGCGTGTTTCTGTAAGATAAATCAAATATGCATAATGAAAGGGTGTAATATTAATCGATGTTTCGCATTCTTCATGTGTAAAAAAGTTTTGTGTCCTCATATATATTATATATACTTTTTTGGAAATTGTTAATAAAAAAAATTGAAGAAACATTAAAAAAAATGTATTGAAGATGATCTTTTTATTTATGTTTTACTTATCGTTTTGTTTTTGTTTTATATTACTACTTGCATTGAATCCATCATTTTGTTTTGATTTCACACTGATGAATAAAATCATCATTTGGAAAGATATTGGTCATTTTTCTAATTGATTCATTTGTATAAGTTTTTTTATTCAATTTCTTCTTTTTGTTTTGTTTCTTTTATCCATTGTAAAATTTTTTCTTCGGTAATGTTTAATTTACTCAAAATAAAATCTTTGGTTTGAAATGCGATTTTTACGTATTGATTGGTTTCTACAATAGAGGGTAAGTTTAATTCATCTGGATATCTTATTTCTACTGCATACATAGAAAGATTTTTAAAATCTAATTTCTGAAATTCTTCATCTATTTCAATACATTTTTGCTTAAGATTTTCGAGTAAATGTGTTTTGGAAAATTGCATATTATGGAAAGTTAAAAATCCTTTGAGGAGCTTTTCTACCATCTGTTGGCAGTGGAAACAAATAATACTTGTAGTATATTCCATCAAGGGTGAATCAATGAGTATTTTTATCGTCATATAGTCTTCGAAAGATTTGATGAACCAATGCTGAACTTTATCGTTCATAAATTCAACCCATTTTTTAATGCTTCATAAGTGGCAGTTCCATAAAAATCTTTGTAAAACTCTATCTCATCAGTTGATTTGATGATAATATCACATGGAATAAGATAATGTGAAAGCTTTTCTGTAATTTCTTTAAATAATTCATTTTTTGTTTTCTTATTGATCTTTTGTTTTACTACAAGAAGTATATCCCAATCGCTATCCTCTCTTTCTAATCCTGTTGCTCTTGAACCAAAGAGTAGGATTTTTTCAACTTCTAATCCATAAGATTTGATTACATCATAAATTATTTCTTTAATGATTTCTTGTACGTGATTTTTCATTACTAATTCTTGATGAAAGGTTTCTCGAAACATCTTCCTTGCAAGATAAGAATATTCCGGGAACTCTTTGATAAATTTTAAAAAAAGTTTTCTTACACAAAATTCATAGCCATTATCTACATTTTCTACATTAAGCATCATTTCTAACACTTTTTTTGCAGCTTCTTTATCCATCTTTATTTTCCCAACCATGACATAAAGAAATCTGATTTCGAAATATAGGAAATTCAAAATTTATTTAGTTGAATTTTTCAAGAAAAAAAATCGTCAAAAGTTCATTTTCGCACTGCTATTTTTATTAAATCCACAAAGTTTGTTTTATTTTTACGAAGTTGATGATCATTGAATCATCTTGTTTTGATTTCGAATGATTGTTTTAAAGCATGAATTGTTAGAATAAAAAACATAAGTAAAATAATTTTTTTTATTTATAAAAGAATTCATCTTTTTCGTGTTAAAAGTAATCTATGATTCATGCATCGAATGAATTAATTTTTTATGTTGTGGTAGAATAGTTTGATTTATATGTCAAAAAATATTTTATCAAAATTAATTTTTTCTATGATAGTTTTTGCCAAAATCAAGTTATAAATTTATATG
>FMJZ01000914.1_pt1 | contig 21565 bp, 16 predicted proteins | sample 1987881 | NCBI WGS metagenome assembly FMJZ01 (sample SAMEA4378227, study PRJEB15110) | soil metagenome | biome: soil; feature: Field; material: Soil | place: India | collected 2015-03-11 | depth 0 m
GCGTTTCTGCGGGCCGGAGATGGTCACCATCACCTTTTGCTCTGTGAACGTTGTGGGCGGGCGGTGTTGTTTTTCGAAGGAGAGGATTGGCAATCGTTGTTTGCTCACATTGCAGACCAGGCCGGCTTCGAAATCAGATCACATTGGCTGCAGCTCTTCGGCCTATGCCAAGCCTGTAGAACGGACTTTTAGCCTGTCTGTCGCGATCGCCTGGACGGGCAGTCCTGGCAAGGGTTTTCTGTTACGGCAACTCTGAAAGATTGTCCTATGGAGGTTGTATGTGCATGTTCTGTGTCGCCACCCCGCCGCCGCGGCTGGGGTGGCGCTGGACAACCGGCAACGCAAGTCGCGGCGGAAGAGATGCCTGCCGCCGCAGCGGTTTCGCCCGTTTGCCATGTTGACGGCGTTGGCCTTGTTGGTTCTCGCTATCGGCTCGACAATTTTCCACGGCAAGTTCCCTGAACTAGGTTGAATGCTAGCTGTGGGTCGGATGGTCAATCCGACTTCTGACAATACTTGTTTTCTTGAAAAAGAATATCCATTTCATGAAGGAGAACTCGTGAGAACCAAACCGCCCCTTCTTTCGCTGTCGCTTATCGTTCTTCAGCTGCTTTCGTCCTGCGCGAGCGGAAGACCCTCGGCAGGCGACGATAGGCTCCAAGTCCTGGCCACGACCTCGATTGTCGCGGATGTGGTGCGTCGGGTTGGCGGCGACTACGTCCAGGTAATGACGCTCCTGCCCTTCGGCGCGGACCCGCACACCTTCAAGCCGCGTCCGCAAGACGTCGCTGCTATCGTCGAGGCGCAGATTGTCTTCGCCAACGGCGCCGGGCTGGAGGAGTTTCTCGAACCGCTCTTGGAAAGCGCGGGAGCGATGGATAAACTCGTCGAGGTTTCTGCAGGGATCGAACTCCTTCCCTTCGCGGGAGAGGACGAAGGGGAAGAGAACCATCACGAAAGCGGCGATCCGCATACCTGGATGGACCCGAATAACGTCCTTGTCTGGGTGGCGAATATCACCGCTGCGCTGGTCGAGGCCGATCCACAACATGACCCCGCGTACCGGGCGAACGCCGCAGCCTACGCCTCGGAACTGCGCGCCCTCGACGGCTGGATTCGTCAACAGGTAGCGCAGGTGCCGGCGGAGAACCGCTATCTGGTAGCCGACCATGCTGTTCTTGGGTATTTTGCTGACGAGTACGGTTTTACCCAGATCGGGACGATCGCCGGCTCGTTCAGCACGGGCGCTTCGCCTTCGGCGCACGAGCTGGCGGTTCTCCAGAAACGGATTCGCTCCTATGGCGTAAAGGCCGTCTTCGTGGGCGTGGAGGTCAATCAGAATCTAGCTCAGCAGGTTGCTCACGACACCGGCGTGAAGCTTGTCCCACTCTACCACGGCTCGCTGACCGACGCCGCCGGCCCGGTTCCAACCTACCTGGAGTTTATGCGCTATAATGTAACCGCAATTGTCGAGGCGCTGAAGTAGGCCAACCAATCCTTCGATTTCGAAACTCACGCCTGTGTATTCTCACGTCCCTCACCAACCTGACCAGCCAATCTTGAATCTTGCCCGCGTTTCTCTGCGCTATGATCGGGTCGCCGCTCTGGAGAATGTCTCCTTTCATCTGCACGCCGGCGAGCGGGTGGCCGTCGTTGGTCCCAACGGCGCCGGCAAGAGCACGTTGTTCAAGATTATAGCCGGCCTGCTGCGACCGACGGAGGGTGAGGTAACCGTTTATGGCTCGGGGCCTGGGAGGCATGGCTGTATCGGCTATGTCCCGCAGCGCAGTAACGTGGACTGGCATTTCCCCGTCTCGGTGGCGGATGTGGTCATGATGGGGCGGATTGCCAAACTGGGGCTATTCCACCGGCCAAAACGAGGCGATTGGGATGTGGTTCGCGCCGCGCTAGAGACGGTTGGCATCGCCGACCTGGCGAAGCGTCAGATCGCTGAACTCTCCGTTGGGCAGCAGCAACGTATGTTCCTCGCCCGCGCCTTGGCGCAGGAAGCCGAATTGATGTTGCTGGATGAACCGCTGACCGGCATGGACTCGCCAACTCAGGAGAGTCTGCTTTCTCTGCTGGCGGATCTCCAGCAACGTGGCGTGACCCTGCTGGTGGCCACGCATGACCTCGAGCAGGCTGCCCGTCACTTCGACCGCATCCTGCTGCTCAACCGCCGGCTGATTGCCTTTGGCCTGCCGGAGCAGGTTTTGCAGGCCGGCAACCTGGCGCGTGCTTATGGCAGCCGCCTGGCCTTGCCGGATGGTCTATTCATCGCCGATACCTGCTGCGAGGGAGACGAGTATGTCCATCCTTGATTGGCTGCTCGAACCCCTCCGCTATGGGTTCATGCTGCGCGGTTTGGCGGCAGCGGTGTTGACGGGGATCGTCTGCGCCGTCGTCGGAACCTACGTTGTCCTGCGCGGGATGGCCTTCTTCGGCGACGCCCTGGCGCACACAGTCCTGCCTGGGGTGGCGGCGGGCTATCTCCTAGGCGGCGGGGCGCGCGAGCCGCTCTTCTGGTGGGCGCTGGGGACCGCGGTGGCAGCCTCGTTCGGCATTGGCGCCATCACGCGTAGCGGGCGAGTCAAGGAAGATACCGCCATCGGTATTATCTTTGCCGGCATGTTTGCCCTGGGCATTGCCCTCATCTCAACCATGCACAGTTACGCTGTGGATTTGAGCCACTTCCTCTTCGGGGACGTGCTGGGCGTCCGTTTGCAAAGCCTCGCTTGGATGGCCATTTTCGGTTTTGGCGTCCTTTTGGTCATTGCCCTTTTTTATAAAGAATTTCTGGTGATTTCTTTTGACCCTGTCCTGGCGCAAACCCTGCGCTTACCGGTGGTAGTCTTCCACAATCTCATGCTGGTGCTGATTGCTGTGACGGTGGCGGTCGCTATGCAAACGGTTGGCGTGGCGCTGATGGTTGCCATGCTGGTCACGCCGGCGGCCGCCGCCTCGCTCCTGACGCGCCGCCTGCTCCCGATGATGATACTCGCGGCAGCCTTAGCGGCGGCTTCCGGAGTCGTCGGTCTCTACGCGTCCTACTACCTGGGCATCGCCTCCGGCGCGGCGATCGTGCTGACGGCGACGCTGTTCTTTGCGTTGACCTTTTTCTTCGGTTCCCCAGGGAAAATCGGATGGAAACGGGGTTTGTGAGGGGGATTCGCCGCCATCTCATCGTTTCTCTCTTCCTGCTGACTATGCTGTTAGCCGCGTGCGGTTGGACAAACATGCCGACGGCGTCCACTCTGGTCGCCACGCAGTATGTCTTGGTGACTGCGGCTGCCGATGCCACGTCCACGCCGACGCCGTTCCAACCTGTCCAGGAGCCTTCGCCGACGACGACCAGGCCGGCTCCCACGCTCACGGCTACGCCGCCTCCAACTTTAGCCACCGGTGCTCGACCTCGTTATACCTTAAACGTCGCCTTGGACTATGCCGCCCACACGCTGGCGGTCGAAGAGATGATTGCCTACCCGAACCAAACCGGCGAGGTGCTCGACCGCCTGCTGCTGGCCGTTGAGCCGAATCGCTGGCCGGGGTGCTTTTCCTTGAAGAGTCTTTTGGTAAACGGGCAGGAAGTGAAAACATACACGTTGACGGGCGGTTGGTTGGAGGTGTCGCTGCCTGCGCCTCTCTCGCCGGGCGAGGCGGTCGCGCTGCACCTGCGCTACACCCTGTCCATGCCCTGGGACAACGCCAACCGGATTTTCGGTTACAACAACTGGCAGCTCAACGCCGTGGATTGGTATCCGTTCGTGCTGCCGTACGTGCCGGGGCAGGGCTGGTTGAAGTACGAGCCGGCCTCCGTCGGCGAGCATTTAATCTATGAGGTAGCCGATTTTGCAGTGACTATCCAGCCTGTGGGTGAGATGACCGCGCTGGTGATTGCCGCCAGCGCGCCGGCAGAAGGTGGACGATACCATCTGACGGCAGCGCGCAACTTTGCGTTCTCGGCCAGTCCCCATTTTCTGAGTAAATCCGCAACGGCTGCCGGAGTGACGATCACCAGCTATTACTTCAAAGCGGAAAGCAACGGCGGCGAGGCTGTTTTGAATCAGGTCGCGCGCGCGTTGGCGACCTATAGCGCGCGGTTTGCGCCTTATCCCTATCCCAGTTTGAGCATCGTAGAAGCTATCTGTCCGGACGGCATGGAGCAAAGCGGATTGTTTTTCCTCAGTCGTCGTTTCTATACGGATTACAATGGCGGCGTGCTGAACAATTTGATTGCTATCGGCGTTCATGAAGCAGCGCACAACTGGTGGTATGGCCTGGTAGGGAACAATCAGGCGATGGAACCGTGGTTGGACGAGGCTCTTTCCACATACTCGGAGTACATCTTCTATAGCGACAACTACCCTTCACAGGCGGAAGCATGGTGGGATTTCCGCGTCAACACCTTCAAGCCGACCGGTTGGGTGGATGCGAACATTTACAACGGCGGTGAATTTCGTCCCTACACAAATGCGGTGTATCTACAGGGGGCGCGTTTTCTCCACGCCTTGCGTCAGCGCATGGGGGAGGAAGCATTCTTTGCTTTCCTGAAAGCATACGCCGGCCAGATGGCTTACCGGCGCGCCAGCGCGGCGGATTTTTTTGCTCTGGCGCGGCAATACAGCAGCGCTGATTTTTCGGATCTGGTCATGGCGTATTTCCGGAACGCTCCGTGAACTATGGTGTGGCGCTCAGCCTTCACAAGAGGCTGGGTGGATCGATCTCTACGCGCCAGGAGGGGAATGGTTTGCCGCGCAGCAACGCGAGCGGATCGGCCCCGCGCAAAACGATTTGCCAGCGATACTGACCACCTAATCGGGCAAAGAAACATGGCGCTGGACCGATTAAATCGAGCGCGAGGTGGCGTTCGCGGAGTTCGGTGCGGATTCGGTCGGCCATGCGTTGCGCTTCGGCCTCGGCTTTGTGGGGGTCTGTGTGACGATATTCCAAGCGCGCGAGATGGGCAAAAGGGGGATAACCGAGCCGACGTCGCTCCCGCAACTCGCGCGTGTAGAATCCGTCCACATCGTGTCGCGCGGCGCATTGAACGACATAATGTTGCGGCTGGAATGTTTGCAGGATGACTTGGCCTCCGCGGTCAGACCGCCCGGCCCGGCCAGCCACCTGCGTCAGCAGGCTGAACGCGCGCTCGGCGGCGAATGGGTCGGGCAGGTTGAGGCCCACCTCTGCCAACACCACGCCGACCAGGGTCACGAGCGGCAGATCGAGTCCTTTAGCGAGCATTTGCGTCCCGATGAGCACGTCGGCGCGATGGGCGACAAAATGGCCGAGGATGATTTCGTGCGCTTCCTTTTGGCGCGTGGTTTCCCAGTCCCAGCGTAGGGTGCGCGCCGTTGGGAAGAGCGCCTTGACCTCCGCCTCTACTTTCTCGCTGCCCAGGCCGTAGTGGCGAATCTGCTGACTACGGCAAGTTGGGCACTTCTGGAACATCTGGCGGGCGTAGCCGCAGGCGTGGCAGCGCAGTTGCGCACGCGGCGAATCGGTAGACACATGCTTGCCGGGAAGATGGTAGGTCAGAGGTAAATCGCAGTAAGGGCACTTCGCGGCGTAACCGCACTCGCGGCAGAACACGTAGGTAGCCGTGCCGCGCCGGTTTAGGTAGAGGATGGCCTGTTCGTTCCGCTCCAGCACTTCGCTCAGGGCTTCCTGCAGAGCGCGGCTGAAGATATGACGATTGCCGCCCTTCAGTTCCTCGCGCATATCTACAACCTGGACGGGCGGCAAGCCGCTCGCTTCGACGGGCCGCGACTCGCGGCCATGGAGGATGCGTTGTTGCAATTGCAGGCAGATACTCTTGCCAACCTCGGCCTCATAGCGTTGCTGGATGGTCGGCGTAGCGGAACCCAGAATGCAGACCGCGTTGCAGAGGCGGGCGTACACTTTCGCCGCTTCGATCGCGTGATAAAATGGCGGCTCCGCTTGGTAGTAGGAGGCATCGTGGCATTCATCGACAATCAAGAGGCCGGGGTTGGGGAAAGGGGTAAACAATGCCGAACGCGGCCCGACAACGACTTGTAACAACCCCAATCGCGCTCGCCGCCAGGTATCGTATCGTTCGCCGGGTGAAAGGCGGGAGTGAAGAAGACCAACCTGACCGGGGAAACGCGCCAGAAAGCGACGTATGGTCTGCGGGGTGATAGCGATCTCAGGGACGAGGATGATGGCCTGTTGGCCGCGTTGCAAGCATTCCTGCACCGCGCGCAGGTATATTTCGGTTTTGCCCGAACCGGTGATGCCTTGCAAGAGGAAAGGACGGAGTGGAGCGCTGCGTTCGTGCGAGGCGGTAAAGGCATTGGCAATGGCTTCCCACACTTGTTGCTGTTCCTGGGTCAAGGGTGGTGGCTCGCGGCCAGGCAATGCGCTGCCGTCAATATGGTGAAGCGGATCACGCCAGATTTCCGTCTCACGCAGAAGGATGAGGCCATGTTCGGCCAGTTCCTGTAAGTCGGTGAGCGTGCAGCCGGATTCGGCATAGACCCAGGAGACAGGCACGGCGTCTGCTTCGCGCATCAGGACGCGCAACGCGGCCTGTCGGCGCTGGAGGGTGGACGGGGTCCGTCCCAGGGTTGGCATGGCTGCTTCGGCCTGCTCTGGTGGGACGGCAAGTTGTGCGGCGCGAACATACTTTGGGCGGACGGCAGGCGGCGGCAAGACCGGCTGGGTGGTGAGCACGCCGCGACGCGTCAGAAATTGTGCCGTCTTGCGCCAGTCCACATGCTTGAAATGGCGGTCAATCTGCCGGCCACGTAGCGCCCCGCGCTCGCGTAGCAGTGTCAACAGGCGAGCGCCGATTTTGCCCTCGTCCGCCGTCAGGCGCGCGGCGCCTTCCTCCCGCAGTCGGTATAGCGTATCGGCGTGCTGGCTCAGGCCGGCGGGCAACATCAGGTCGATGAAAGCGGCGAGCGGCTGAAGGGTGGAATCGGCCAGCCGGCGCGCCAGTTCAAGCTGCGCGAGGGTCAGCGCGGGCAGCGGGTCGAGCAAGGCAAGCACGGAGCGCGTTTCCTGAACGGAAGGCCGGTCGAGCAGTTCGAGCACCACACCTTGCACGGTTTGCTTCCCCAAAGGCACGGTGACCAGAGAGCCCGGCCGAATTTCTTCTGCCAGCTCTGGCGGGATGGCATAGTCGAATTCACCGCTCCAAGCAAGGACATTGACCACAACGCGCGCGTACATCGGGACTGATTATACTCGCAGGTCAGAACGCGCAATCGGTTTCTACCTGGGTTTCCGAGAAGCCTGCGTCGCCGGCCCTACGCCGGCGCGGTGAATGTTCGGCAGTTTCGCTGATCTTTTAAGGTTGTTTCCCTTGAAGTCTGTTTCTGAATATGTTACAATCGTATGTGAACTTCCCCAAGATATAGGGGGTTTTTCGTCTCAGGACGCCACCTGTGGCGGCTACGTTTGTTCTGTTATGGAGTTTGGATGCGTTGTCCATATTGTCAACGGGAGGGTTCCCGAGTGCTCGATACGACGCCGGATCATCAGGGAATACGTCGGCGGAGAGAATGCTTGCGCTGCGGCCAACGCTTTAGCAGTTATGAACGTCCTCTCCTGGCTACGCCGCTGATTATCAAGCAGGATGGTACGCGTGAGGAATTCGATCGCGCTAAACTGGAACGGGGGATTCGCATTGCTTGCGCGAAACGTCCGGTCTCGGCGGAGGACATCGATCGTCTGGCGGGGCAGGTGGAATCGGAATTGCAGAAGATGGGGAAAGCGGAGGTCTCCTCACGCGTGGTTGGCGACTTGGTCATCAATGGGTTAAAAGAATTGGATCAAATTGCCTATATCCGCTATGCCATTGTCTATTTGCGCTTGTCTGACCTGCATGCTTTGCGCAATGAGATAGACCGTTTGCTGGAAGGGTGAACAATCCGTTTGCGAGTGTCCCGTCCGGTCTCTCGCCTCGAAGGGGCCGAGGGTGTTTTTTGGAAAATCTTCTTGCCAAAGGAGTCCGGCAATGTCCACTGCCAAGCCGAATAAACACGGTTTACTTCCTACGCCTGCCATGCCCAAGGGCTTGCCGTCGGTTGAACTGAGCGAGAATGCCCGTCAGGTGCTGACGCGGCGGTATCTGCGTCGCGGCGATGACGGTAAGCCGGTCGAAGGCGTGGAGGAAATGTTCTGGCGCGTCGCCTGGCATGTTGCCAAAGTGGAGGAACAATGGGGCAGCGATGTCATGGCGCGCGCCATTGCTTTCTACCATCTCCTGGCAAGCAAGAAATTCTTCCCGAATTCCCCCACCTTTACCGGCGCGGGCACGCCTTTAGGGCAACTGGCGGCTTGTTTTGTCCTTCCTATTTCCGATGACATGGGACGCCGCGAGAGCGGCATTTTCCAGACGCTGCGAAACGCTGCCCTGATTCAACAAACCGGCGGCGGCAACGGTTTTTCCTTCTCGCGCTTGCGTCCGAAAGGCGCGGTAGTCAAGTCCTCGGCCGGGCAGGCGACAGGGCCGGTTGGCTTCCTGCGCGTCTACGATAAGGCCTTCGGCGAGATCGCGCAAGGGGGCACGCGCCGCGGCGCCAACATGGCTGTTCTGCGTGTGGACCATCCCGATATCGAAGAATTTATCACCTGCAAGACGGACGAGAATGCCATCACGAACTTCAACATTTCGGTTGGCATTACCGATGCGTTCATGCGCGCGGTGGAGAACGACGAGGAATGGGCGCTGCGCTTCCCCGATGTGACCGATCCGCGCTATCGTGATTTCGACGGCACGTTGGAAGAAGCCGAACGAGCCGGCTTGCCTATTCGCGTGTATCGCAAGGTGCGCGCGCGTGACCTGTTTGCGAAAATCGTGCGCCAGGCGCACCACAATGGCGAACCGGGTGTTCTGTTTCTCGACACGGCCAATCGCTCCAATCCTGTGCCACATTTGTATCAACTGGAGTCCACGAACCCGTGCGGCGAACAATGGTTGGGCGGCTTTGAGAATTGCTGTCTAGGCTCGATCAACCTGAACGAGCACTGCGCGCCTGACGGCGCGGTGGATTGGGAAACGCTGCGCCAGAGCGTGGAGACGGCGACTCGCTTGCTGGATGACGTGGTGGAAGCCAATGCCTACGTGCCGGCCGTGCCACAACTTAAAGAAGCCGCCCATCGCGCCCGACGCATTGGCCTGGGCCTCATGGGCCTAGCCGACCTAATGTACCATGTTGGCGTCCGCTATGGTTCCGCGGAAGGGCAAGAGTTTGCTTCGCAGGTCATGGAATATATCCGCTACCATGCCATGAAGACCAGCATCGCGCTGGCCCAGGAGCGAGGCGCTTTCCCGGCGATCAAGGGCAGCATCTACGACCCAGAGAATATGCAATGGCAACCGCCGAGGAGCATCGTTCCCTATACCCATGATTGGGGGCGCCCGGCGTTGGACTGGCAGGAGATCGTGGAAGGCATTCGCCGTCACGGGATACGCAACGCGGCCACACTCACCATTGCGCCTACGGGCACCATTGCTACGGTCGCCGGAATCGAGGGCTATGGCTGCGAACCGGTCTTCGCCCTGGCCTACATTCGCCACGTCAACGACAACGGCAAGGATTTGCAACTCACCTATGCCAGTAAGCGTTTTGAGCAAGCGCTCATGCGGGCCGGCATCCCGGAAGAGAAGCGACAGGAGATTTATGAACGCGTTTTGCATGAGGGAACCTGTCAACACATCGCGGAAGTGCCAGAAGAGATTCGGCGCGTCTTTGTCGTTGCCTCCGATATAACTGCTGAGGAGCATGTGCGCATGCAAGCGGCCGTGCAGGCGTTCGTAGACAACTCTATCTCCAAGACGATCAACTTCCCCGAAACGGCTACCGAGGAGGATGTGGCGAGGGCTTACCTCCTGGCCTGGAAACTTGGCTGCAAGGGCTTGACGGTGTATGTGACCGGCTCGCGCGAGAAAGTGGTGTTGGAGACGAAAGCCACCGCCGCGAAGAAGCGCGAGGGGCAATCTGTCGCTCAGGTGGAGTCTCCTGCGCAGGAGGTTCCGGTGCAGCCGGCTTTGCCGTACTGGCCATCTGTACAGGGGGCAGCGCCGCGCAGCCTGGCGGAGTCCGAGATCGCTACACAACTGGCTGCCTGGCATGAGTCGAAGAAACCGCGCCCGCGCCGGTTGTCCGGCGTCACATACCGCGTGGAAACGCCTCTTGGTCGAGCGTTCGTTACTATCAATGAGAACGGCGATGGACAACCGTTCGAGGTTTTCATTAACACGGCGAAGGCGGGGTCTGAGACGGCGGCAGTCTCGGAGGCGATTGGACGGCTGATTTCCTATGTTTTGCGTCTGGCCTCGCCGATTTCCCCGCGCGACCGTCTGGCCGAGGTGGTCAAGCAACTGTGCGGTATTGGCGGCGGGCGTTCGTTGGGATTTGGCCCGAATCGCGTCCGTTCCCTGCCCGATGGCGTCGGGCAAGTGCTGGACGAATATTTGCAGTGGAAAGCGGCCGTCAATCGAGAAAGAGGAAACGGGCAGGAAGAGCGGCGCCCGGCCGTACAGCCGGTGCTTGCGCCTGCGCCGGTCGCTGGCGGCGCGCAAAGCGCGATGACCCCGACGGGGCTTTCTGGCGAACAACCGGAAGCCATGGCCGCATATCAAGCCGGTTCCGGCACTGGGGATCTGTGTCCGGAGTGTGGCGAGGCCAGCATGGTCAACGAGGAGGGCTGTCGCAAGTGCTACGGCTGCGGCTACAGCGAGTGCTGACCGTTTGCACGAACAGGGACGCAACATGTTTTCGATGGCCGGCTGAGCCAACTGACATCGGCTTGTGGCTGCGAAAGCCTGAAGTCCTTGTAAGCGTTCAACCTTTCCCGTTGGATCCGGAACGGAACAAGACTTGGAGATGCAGAGATGCCTAGCATAACGCGGCGGTTATCTGTAGCCGGCGCCTAGCACTCGGCGTTCTCTGCCGTGTAAATTCTTTGTTATAATCTCCTGCACAGGATAGGCTTGTTATGGATTTCAAGGATATTACTTTCCCGGACAACTTTATTTTCGACGCCGTTGAGGAGGATTTGCGTAGCGGGCGCTTTCACTACGTTCGCACTCGCCTGCCGCCCGAGCCAAATGGCTACCTTCATATTGGCCACGCGAAGGCTTTCTTGATTGACTATATGGTCGCCAAAAAGTTCGGCGGTGAGCTCTACCTGCGCTTTGATGATACGAACCCGGTTAAAGAGGACACCGAGTATGTCGAAGCCATCAAGGAGGATGCGCGCTGGCTCGGCATTGAATGGGTCAAGGAGACCTATGCCTCCGATTATTTCGATTTACTCTATGAGTGGGCGGTGCAGCTGGTCAAGAAGGGCAAGGCGTATGTGGATGATCAGAGTCCCGAGGAAGTCAGTCGCAATCGCGGCACGTTGACCGAGGCGGGTGTAGAAAGTCTGTATCGCAACCGCTCTGTGGAGGAAAACCTCGAGTTGCTGGAGCGCATGAAGAAGGGGGAATTTCCAGAAGGCAGTCGCGTGCTGCGCGCCAAGATTGATATGGCGCATAGCAACCTAAACCTGCGCGACCCAGTCATGTATCGCATCTTGCATGTCCCCCACCATCGTACCGGCGACAAATGGTGCATCTATCCGCTCTATGATTGGGCGCATGGTCAGAACGATTCGATGGAGGGTATCACGCACTCGCTCTGCTCGCTGGAGTATGAGAATCATCGGCCGCTTTACGAATGGTTCTTGCGGGAACTGGGCGTCTTCCAGCCGCGGCAAATTGAGTTCGCCCGGCTGAAGATGACACACACGGTGCTTAGCAAGCGCAAGTTGCGCCGTCTTGTGGAGGAGGGCTACGTGCGCGGTTGGGATGACCCGCGTTTGCCCACGCTGCGCGCGCTACGCCGGCGCGGCTACACGCCTGAGGCCATCTGGGCGTTCATCTGCCGCATTGGCATTTCGAAAACCGACAGCGTGGTGGACATGTCGTTGTTGGAAGATTGCATCCGCAATGACCTCAACAAACGCGCTCCGCGCCGCATGGCGGTTCTGCGCCCGATCAAGTTGGTCATTGATAACTATCCCGACGATCTGGTGGAGGAGATGGAAGCCGTCAATAATCCCGAAGACCCCTCTGCCGGCACGCGCACGATTCCCTTCTCGAAGGTGCTTTATATCGAGCGCGATGATTTTCGCGAGACTCCGCTGCCAAAGTATTATCGCCTCTATCCGGGCAACGAGGTGCGGTTGCGCTATGCTTACCTGGTGACCTGCACTGGCTTCACGCGTGACCCACAGACCAGCGAGGTGATGGAGGTCCATTGCACCTACGATCCTGCCACACGAGGCGGCGACGCGCCCGATGGCCGTAAAGTCAAGGCCACAATTCACTGGCTTTCTGCGCGGCACGCCCAATCTGCCGAAGTGCGTCTTTACGATCGCCTCTTCCTGCACAAAAGCCCGGATGAGGTGGAGGACTTCATCGCCTACCTCAACCCTAACTCGCTCGAGATTCTCCTAAACTGTTTCGTTGAACCATCGCTTGCGCAGGCTCGGACGGGCGATACGTTCCAGTTCGAGCGTCTAGGGTATTTCTGCGTGGACCCTGATTCGAGCGCAGGCCGATCCGTTTTCAACCGTACCGTCTCGCTCAAAGATACCTGGGCGAAGATTGCGAAGAAGATAAGCGACTGATGGAGGCGTGTTACTCCTCCTCTCTCCTCCTGCCTGTGTATTTTTGTTTCCATTCGAACAGCTTGTTGAGAGCCTCAATAGGCGAGAGTTGATTGATATCGAGCGCCCGGAGCTCTTCGAGCAAGGGGTTGGTTTCCGGGAAGAGGGCGGCCTGTTGCGCAGCCAGAGGGTTGGGGCGTATAACCCGGGCGGAGGATTTCTCGAATTCTTGCACAATTTCGTTCGCGCGTTGCAGTACGGGGCGTGGCAGGCCGGCCAGCTGCGCGACATGGATGCCGTAGGAACGGTCGGCGCCGCCAGGGATGATTTTGTGCAGGAATACGACCTTCCCATCCGCCTCGCTAACGGCCACGTTGTAGTTGCGCACGCCCGGTAGAAGGTCGGCCAGTTGAGTCAGTTCGTGGTAATGCGTGGCGAACAGCGTCTTGGCGCGTAGGAGGGGGTGATTGTGAATATACTCAACCACTGCCCAGGCAATCGAGACGCCGTCATAGGTGCTGGTGCCGCGCCCGATTTCGTCGAGGATGAGTAAACTGCGCGCCGTAGCGTGGTGCAGGATGTTTGCCGTCTCGATCATCTCGACCATGAAGGTAGATTGGCCGGCGTGAATCTCATCCTGCGCGCCGATGCGGGTGAAAATGCGATCCACCAGGCCGATGCGCGCCGAAGCGGCCGGGACGAACGAGCCGATTTGCGCCAGGAGGACGATCAGCGCGACCTGACGCAGGAACGTGCTTTTGCCGGACATGTTTGGGCCGGTGATGATCCGCACGATTTCGCCCGGTTCGAAGATGAGATCGTTCGGCACGAAACGCTCCTCGCGCAGAGTCTGTTCCACAACCGGATGCCGCCCTTCCCGTATCTCCAGCGTTCCGCTTTCCTCAATTTGTGGCCGGGTGTAGTCGTGGATGGCTGCTACTTCACCCAACGCGGCCAGCACGTCCAGTTCGGCCAGGATGCGCGCCGTCTGGAGCAGGCGCGAGGCCGATTTCGCCAGCGAAGCGCAGACTTCCCGGAAGAGCCGCTGCTCAATGTCGCGTATGCGTTCCTCGGCATTCAACACCAGCGCCTCGTATTCTTTCATCTCCGGCGTGATGTAACGTTCGGCGTTGACCAGCGTTTGCTTGCGAATGTAATCGGATGGGACGGTGCCAGCGTTGGCGTGTGAGACCTCGATGTAATAACCAAAGACTTTGTTGTAACCAACTTTCAGGGACTTAATGCCGGTTCGTTCCCGTTCGACCGATTCCAGGTTGGCGATCCACTCGCGGGCGTGGCGCGAGGCCTCCACCACGCTGTCCAGTTCGGCGGAATAGCCAGGGCGAATGACGCCTATGTTCTGCAAAGTAGCCGGCGGGTCATCGGCGATGGCGTTGTGCAATAACTGGAGTTCGGCGTTGCAGTCTTCCGGTATTGGCAGCACGTCGCGATCAGGGAGTGCTTCGCGTTGAAGCAGGTGTTGGACGGTTGGCAAGCGTTGCAAGGTCTCGCGCAGGGCGACCAGGTCGCGCGGCTGAGCGTGTCCGCTGCGGACGCGATTCGTTAGACGTTCTAAATCGGCCAGGGGCTTGAGCGCGGCGCGCAGTGCGGCGCGGAGCATGGAGCGGGTGAAGAAATACTCCACGCCATCCTGCCGACGGCGAATCCTTGCTACGTCTAGCAAGGGTTGACTGACCCACTGACGGAGCAAGCGTTTGCCCATTGGGGTCACTGTTTGATCCAACACGCCGAGCAAGGAACCCTTGACCTCGCCGCGCAACGTTTCGGTCAACTCGAGATTGCGGCGGGTGGCCGCATCGAGGGTCATGAACTCATCCAGGCTGTAGTAACGCAGGCCGGTGAGCAGGGCAAGAGCGGCACTTTCGGTTTCCTTCAGGTATTGCAGGATAGCGCCAGCGGCACGCACGGCAAGCGACTTATCCTTCAGACCAAAGCCATCCAGCGTGGCGGCCTGGAAGTGCGCCAGAAGGGTTTCTCGGCACCGTCCTACCTCGAAACGCCAGGCCGGCCAGGTGGTGGGATGGCCGGGCAGGCCGTTAGGTAGGATGAGATTATCAGGGTGGAGAATCTCGGCCGGGCGCAGGCGCGTCAGTTCGGCGCGCAGTGGCCCTAATTCCGGGGGAGAGGTGAGTTCGGTGACGGCGAATTCCCCTGTGGTAATATCGGCATACGCAACCGCTGCACGTAGATTCTCGCGACCCTCTTCCACGTCTAGCACTACGGCAGCGAGGTAGTTGTTGGAATCGCCGGGCAGGAGTCCCGGCTCGACCACAGTGCCGGGCGTGACCACGCGCACCACTTTGCGCGGGAACAGCCCTTTGACCGGCGTATCGCCGACCTGCTCACAGATGGCGACGTGGTAGCCCTTTTCGATGAGGCGCGCCAGGTGGTTATCGAGAGCATGGTAGGGAATACCGGCCAGCGGCGCACGTTGCCCCTTGCCAATAGGCCGCGAAGTCAGGACAATATCCAGTTCGCGGGCGGTAATTTCGGCGTCTTCGTCGAACGTTTCGTAGAAATCACCCAGGCGGAAGAGCAGAATACAGTTTGGATACCGCCGTTTGATTTCCAGGTATTGTTTACGGATGGGGGTAATGTCGCCAGACATGACTTGATTGTATGATTGAGGGGCGAAATGAGCAAGGGCGACCGGCGTTTTTTTTGCTTAACTGTTCGATTCGTGGTATGCGCTCAAAAGATGATGTTGCCCGATTTGTATGTGGACGATCGTGTGCGCTTACGTAAGCCCCATCCCTGCGGCTCGTATGAATGGGTGGTGTACCGTATCGGAGCGGATATTGGGTTGCAGTGTCTGCAGTGCGGACGACGCATCCTGCTTAGCCGGCGAGAACTGGCGCGGCGATTAAAAGCGATTCTTTCGCGGGAGCAAAAGCCGTGAGGCTCGTCTGGGTGAGGCGCAAAAGGTACTCGGCGCCGGCTTCGTGAATGTGAATCCGATTGGAGCAAGTGGAACGGCAACGCAAATGACAAAGATGGATTTTTATTCACGGCTCATTGCTGACAATGACCCGATCCCCCAATTGTGCCCACTCGTAGAGCCAACGAGCGTCGGCCGGCGCCAGATTGATGCAACCATGCGAGACCGCGTAGCCGAAGTCGTCGTGCCAGTAGGCGCCGTGAAAGGCTAGATTCCCGTAGTAGGACATGAAATACGGGACCGCTTGTAGGTAATATTCGCTGATCGCCTCGTTGGGCTGAGAGAGCGTGATGTATTTATCGTTGGGTTTGTAGAGAATGGTAAAGTCGCCGGGAGGCGTCCAGCGTTTTTCCCTGCCTGTGGAGACCAGTGTAGTAAACGTCAGTTGGCAATGATCGTACACGCTGAGGGTTTGCTCGGCGAGACTAACATAAATGTAGCGACAAGGCTTGTTCGGGGAGGACGCCTGAGGCGAGACGAGTGCCACTGCCTCCTCCGGCAACCATTCGTCCCACCCAACCGCGATATATCCTGAACGGGCGGGAAGATCCGGGAATTCGTGGATAATCTGATAGCGTTGATAGGCGCGCACGGCTTCCCCTTCGCTGTTGATACTGTTCCCATTGATTAGCACCCAGCCGAAGCGAAACGAGACTGGCCGCGTGAGCAGAATTCCCGTGAGGCGGGAAGGAGAGATTTCTTGTAGATCCTTGCCCTCCATCCAGTTTCCTGAGGCCAGGGCATAGAATGTCTTCCCTTCGCGCATTTCCGTGCGGTAAAAGGCCACGTAAGCCGGCGTGTAGGGGAGATACCCTCGATTAAAAGAACGCCTAATGGCATCGTCAAGCGTAGGGTACAACGGCGCGTTTGGGTCTGCAACCAGGGCGTAGCCATATCGCAGGACTGTATAGGATTCGTCGAGCGGCTGGTACCAGGGAGGTTCTGGCGTCGGGGAGGGAGGGGGCGTTCGTGTGGGTGTGGGAGTTGACCGTGGCGAAAACGTAACGGCTGGAGGAGGGAACGTTGCTGTCGGTGTGGCAGGGGAAGGCGCAGGGGAAATAGATTCCCTGACCCTACAGCCGTACATCCCGCCGAGGACAAGGAACAGAAGCGCCGATCGCAGGAACGATAGAAACGCTTGAGAAAGGTGACGGACCTGGTTCATGAAAAGCGGTAATGCTTGCGCACGCGCTGGATGATTTTCCAGGTGCAGGCAAGGCCGCTCGGGAAGACAACCAGATCGCCGGCGCCGATCTCGACAGCATCTCCTTGTTCCGGCGTGACGATCACGTGTCCTTCGAGAAGATAACAGGTTTCGTCGCTATCGTAAAACCATTCGAACTCGGATTCTTCCTTTTCCCAAATGGGCCACTGGAAGACGCCGAGTTGTTGCAATTTCTCTGGGGATGGATTACGCTCTATCGTAATGGGTCGCATGAGAACGCCTCCTAACGGTTCACGCCGGTGTCAATGTAGCCGGCTTGCAGATCGGCAAGGATTTCCTGCACCAGACGCAATTTGCCCTCGCTGAGCAGGGCATCGTTGACATCGTTCAGCAACAAGGGAATGGCGACTTCCTTCCCTCCCCGGCCCGCGATGAGGTTCGGAAAGGCCTGTTGGATGGCAGCCGGTAGATCGGGCTGAATGCTCACTACCCAATGGTCGCGAATATCCTCAAAGGGGAGGTTTTCGCCGATGATGTTGATGTCGTGCTGAGCCAGTGTGTCCAGAACATCTAGGGTAGCGAGGGGAGGATAGATATAGACCACCTCTACCTGGTAGTTACGGAAAGCGCGGGCGTATGCAGGATATTGTGCCTCGGATGTATCTGCGGGAATTTCGATATGCAAGGGATACTCGTGCCAGGGGGGGAAAGAGGCTAAACATAATCCACAATAAAATGTACGCCCGTTCATGAAGGCGGTTTCCGCCGCAAGACCTTGTGGATCGTCGGCAAGGGTCAGGATGCCCGTACGGTAGTCAGGCGAGAGCATGGCAGCAATGTACCCTGCCAGGAATGCCTGTTGTTCCACCGAACGGTTCGTTGCGGCGATGACCGTTAGATTAGCGCTTGGGGCGAGGTCCGGGATGCCCACGGCGAGGAATTGCGCTTGAGGGGCCAACGCTGTCAGTTCGGCCAGACCGGGATCGGGTGGGAAGACGATAACGACCTTAAGCGCTTGGCCAGCCAGTTCGAGATCGAAAGGCGTGAGCATGTTCAGCACTTGAAAGCGCATGCCGGCCGCATAGGCCAGGTCGTAGATGGTCTTCTGGTAGAGAGACGATTCCTCTTGAGGCAGGTCTGCTGGAATGACCAACATCGTCAGAGGAGTAGTCGGTGTTGTGGTAGGAAGCGGAGTAGAAGTTGACCAGACGGTCGCCGTAGCAGAAGGGACGGCCGACGGACGACGCGGCGAGGCGCAGGATACCAACAGGAACGCCAACAGGACAGGGACTAAGCGCGCGCGCACGGGGAATATCTCCAGAAATAGGATACTTGGTATTTTACCCGAAAAAGTCGAGATGCTCCCAATAGGGGCATCTCGACTGTCGAGGAAAGGAGAGACGGATTATATCGCCCTGATGGGCACAGATTTCGCACGCGCGGCCTCGCTTTTCGGCAGGCGCAGAGTCAAGACTCCAGCCTCCAGATGCGCTTCTACCTTGTCTGCTTCCACCGCGGCCGGCAGGCGTAGGGAACGGCGAAATACACCGCCGGGCAGTTCTTGCACCAGGTAATTGCCCTCGCGTTCCGGGAAGCGTCCCTCGATGGTAATGATATCATCCAGGATCTGGATTTGGATGTTCTCCGACGATAGACCTGGCGTCAGGGCTTGAACAATGAAAGCCTCGTCCTCTTCGAGAACATTGACTGCGAGAGGCTGCTCGTTCTCTGGAGGACGGGCAGCCATCTGTATCCAACGGCGTGCCCTGCGATAGGGAAATGCATACACTACCATAGAAAGCTCCTTTCTGTGTTTTGTGAAACAGGATAGCATTTCCCTGTCAGAGGGACGCAAAGGAGTTATTAACGTTCTGTCAGAAACAAGCGTGTGTTCCTTGGGTGGTAGGGCGAAGAGCGCTTCTTGTCTTCGGGGCGCTCAGGGAGTTCCCTAGCCGGAGACGGGAACGTCGCTTAATGTCATTGTTACCTTGTGATCATTGGAACGTCGTACGAGGTTAAGCAAGTGCGCGACGAGCACACCGCTTGACACAGGCTTAACAAGGTAATCGTCCGCGCCAGCGTCCAGCGCGCTGGCTACCTGGCCCGGGTGATCCAGCGCAGAGAGTATCAAAATGGGCGCTTGGCTGAAGGTGCGAATAGCCTTGCAGACTTGCCAGCCATCCATCTTGGGCATCATCAAGTCTAGGATGATGACATCTGGGGCCTCCTGGCATGTCAATTCTACCCCTGCTTTCCCGTCGTTGGCAGTTAGCACCTCGAAACCATGCCTGGCAAGCAATAAGCTTAACAACTCGGTTGTCGCCGCATCGTCGTCAATCGCCAGCACTTTGTAAGGCATGCTTTAATTATCGTGCAAGTCTGGCGTTTTGGAGTTTTCAACCTGTTTACAATCTGTATTATCCTGCGGGCCCCTAGCCTTCTACGTCAAGAATGGCGACCAGGCCTTCTACGGAATTGCCGCCAACCATGATTTCGAACTGACCGGGTTCGACCACGCGCTCCATGTCTTCGTTCAGGAACGATAACGCAGCCGGCGTCAGTGTGAAGTGGATGGTCTGTGTTTCGCCAGGCCGGAGTGTGATACGACGGAAACCCTTAAGTTCCTTTACCGGGCGCGTGACCATTTCGGAGAGCAGATCGCGGACATAGAGTTGCACCACTTCATCCCCTTCGCGCGAACCGGTGTTGGTCACTTCCACGCTGACCGTGACCGAGTCGGCGGGTTTGCTTTTGGAGGGCGCAAGGTGCAAGTTCGCATAGTGGAAGGTGGTGTAGCTCAATCCGTAGCCGAAGGGGAAAAGAGGGGTCGAGTCGTGGAAGAGATAACTGCGCTGGCGAGACGGCTTGTGGTTATAGTATGCCGGTAATTGTCCAACCGAGCGGGGAAAGGTGATAGGCAGTTTCCCGCCAGGACTTGCTTCCCCGAAGAGCACATCGGCAAAAGCCGCTCCACCCTCTTGTCCTAGGTACCACCCCTCGAAGAGAGCGCCCGCGTGCTCTGCTAGATAGTTAACCGAGAGCGGGCGACCGTTGAGGAGCAGGACTATAGTCGGCTTTCCCGTCTCGATCACGGCGCGCGCCAGTTCGTTCTGACGACCCGGCAGGTCCAGGCTATCGCGATCGCCGAGATGTTTTTCACTCCAGGCTTCGCGACAGACGGACTCGTTTTCCCCCAAGACCAACAACACAACTTCTGCTTGGCGGGCGGTCGTCAACGCTTCTGCGATGAGCCGCTCGTCCTCCTCGGCGGAGGTCGGCGTGGCGGCGTCCTCGTGCCAGCCGCGCCATCCTTGCCCGTCAAAGTCCTCCCGGATGATGTTGCACCCTTTGGCATACAGAATCTGAATCTGCCCACCGACTTTCTGGCGTATGCCGTCCAGAATGCCGATGCCTCGCCCCGGATTGGCGCTGTATCCGCCCAGATGCAGACCGGCGGCATTGGGTCCGATCACCGCCAAGGTGCGCAGACGCGTCCTGTCCAGCGGCAGGAGCCCCTCATTTTTGAGGAGGACAAGGCTCTGCACGGCCGCGCGATATGCCAGAAGGCGATGTTCGGCGCAATTCGTGACGCGTTCGGCTTCCTCAGGGTCTGCATAGGGATTATCGAATAAGCCCAACAAGAATTTCGCGCGCAGGATGCGACGCACCGCGCGATCAACCCAGGCAAGGGGCACGAGACCTTGTTTGACTTGCTCTACCAGGGCGCCAAAGCAGTGATCCAGTTCAAAGTCGATGCCGGCTGCGAGCGCTTTGCGCGCGGCATCGGCTTTGGAGGCGGCAATGCGATGTGCACTTTCCAGTTGCGAGATGCCATTTCCGTCGGAGGTAAGGATGCCCTGGAATCCCCATTCCTCACGCAAGACTTGTTCCAGCAACCAGCGGTTGACGTGTAGGGGAATGCCATTGATTTCATTGTAGGAGGCCATGACTGCGCCGACTCCGGCTTCTACCACAGCCGCCTGAAAAGCGGCCAGGAAGTTTTCGCGCAGTTCGCGCTCGGCATAGTTGGCCGGCGCGGCGTTCCGACCGCCTTCCGGTTGCCCATGCGCGGCGAAGTGTTTGGCCGTTGCCAGGACATGTTGCCTGTCAATAGGTTGCTGCATATTGCCCAAGCGAGCGCCTTGCAAGCCGCGTATGGCAGCCACCCCCATACGGGAGCAGAGATAGGGGTCTTCGCCATAGGTCTCTTCCGTGCGGCCCCAACGTGGCTCGCGCGCTAGGTCCAGGACGGGAGTCAGTGCCCAGTTTTCGCCGCGCGCTCGCATCTCGCGCGCGGCCGCGGTGAAGACCTCTTCCACCAGGGACGGATTCCACGTGCTGGCCAAAGCAATGGCCTGAGGGAATGAAGTGCTTCCGTGCGCCATCAAGCCATGCAAGGCTTCGTCAATGAAAAAGGCCGGGATACCCAACCGTGTGTTCTCGCATAGGTAGTGCTGGATTGCGTTGGTCCACAGCGCGGCGGCGCGCGGCGAAGCGTGGAGGCCGGGACGCCCCAGGGCGCCAACGCCTTGCGCTAATTTGTCTTGCATTGCTTCATCGAGTTCGATTGTTTCATCGGGCAGGTTGTCGGCGCGCATTGGAACAATGGACATCTGGGCGACTTTTTCTTCCAGCGTCATGCGCGCCATTAAATCATTCAGACGTTGTTCGATTGGTAAGGATGCATCGCGATAAGGGAGAGTTGTGTTCATGCTTTGATTGTACTACGGAAGCTGCTTCGGTCGAAAAAGGGATGCTTACATTCCGCTATCCCTATCCTTGACAAAAATTACTAACCCGTTTATCATTTTTTT
>FMJZ01025019.1_pt1 | contig 21555 bp, 16 predicted proteins | sample 1987881 | NCBI WGS metagenome assembly FMJZ01 (sample SAMEA4378227, study PRJEB15110) | soil metagenome | biome: soil; feature: Field; material: Soil | place: India | collected 2015-03-11 | depth 0 m
AGATCCTGCAGCAGGCGGGCATGGCGGTGCTGGCACAGGCAAACGCCGCGCCGCAGATGGTGCTATCGCTCCTCCGCTAAGGCGAAAGGTGAGTAAGACCAAAGGGCGGGGCAATCCCCGCCCTTTTCTCGTTTTACACCACCGTCCAGTCGAAAATCACCCCCATCGCAGAAGAGCGGTCATGGCGAAGCATGTGGTACGCCTGCGGCGCTTCCTGCGGGGTAAACCGGTGCGTAACAAGGTCATTTACCCGCATATCGCCCCGCGCCACATAGGTGAAGAACAGTTTGTACATCTCCGCCTGTGTCCAGGGGGCATGGTCGGTGCTGACGGCTGGCGGGTTCGAGGCGTGCGTGCCGATAATCTGAAGCCCCTTGGTAATCACGTCACCGGTGAGAAACTGCTGTGAGGGTTCGCCGGTGTCGCCAAGCAGAATCAGCTTTCCGAATCGCCTGAGCAGGGTGAGTGCCGGCGCAAACACCGAGGCGATACCGGTGATGTCGTACACCACCTCCGCGCCCTTACCATCGGTCAACTCCAGAATCTCGTCGCGTGCCTCCTGAACCTTTTTGGCGATAACGGTGGTGGCGCCGTGTTCCTTTGCCATCTTCAGGCGCGGCTCGGCGGGGTCCACCACGATAATCTGCTTGGCGCCCATCAGGCGCAAATACTGCACCGTCAGCTGACCCAGAAGCCCCGCGCCGATAATCACCACGTTGTCACCCAGTTCGTGCCGCGCGGCGCGGACGGCGTTTTGCGAAATCATCGCCAGCGCAAACCATGAGGCGTCCTCATCGCTCACCTCGTCCAGCACTTTGACGGGCAGGTTTGCATCCACCACGTGCCACTGGCGATGCGACCGCTGAAAGACCACCCTGTCGCCGGGCTGGAGGTTGGTCACGCCTTCGCCAACCTGTTCCACCACGCCCATCATGCTGTAGCCAGGGGGAAAAGGATACTTAACCCAGCGATCCCAGTGTGTGCCCGGCTCAAACAACCTTCCCAGACAGATGCATTCCGTGCCGGTGCTGATAAGGCTTTTTCTCGCACGTACCAGAACCTGTCCTGGTCCTACCGGCGGGACAGCCTCTTTAACCAGCTCCACCTGGTCTTTACCGGTGAAGTAGATGCACAGTGATTCCATCATCTCCCCTCCTTATTCACGAATAGCTGTTGCTCCCTGCGCGATGTGACAGCGATACACCATGGGCTGAATACCGGTCAGGCGGGTGTATTCCTCCCCAACGCGCCGGGCGAACTCCTCCATCTGCGCTTCCTTTACCAGATTAATCGTTGCTCCGCCCCATCCTGCACCGGTGAGGCGGGCACCTGTTGCGCCGTACTCTCTTGCCAGCTTCACCAGCAGGTCAAGCTCTGGCGTGGAGTTTTCGTAATCAGCGCGGCTGCTTTCGTGAGATGCGTACATCATCTCACCCAACCGGGCAACGTCCCCTCGGTGAAGGGCGTCTCGTCCCTCCAGCACGCGCCGGTTTTCGCTGATAACGTGACGCGCCCGCCTGCGCAGAGGCTCAGGTATCTGCGACTCCCACTGCAGGAACTCTTCCCACGACACATCGCGAAGCAGTTGCACGTGTTCGCCCAGCCGTTCACGGAACCATGCCGCCGCCTCCATGCACTCGCGGTGGCGGGTGGCATAGTCGCCGCTGACCAGTGCGTGCTGTGCCATCGAGTGGATAAGAATCAGACCGAACGAGCCGGTGGGCAGGGGTATCGCTTCGTGCTCTTCGGTGCGCGTGTCCAGAAAGAGGATGCTGTCCCGCTCCCCAAACACCGAAGAGAACTGGTCCAGAATCCCGCAGGGCATGCCCACAAACTCGTTCTCTGCGCGACGGCAGAGCTTCGCGACCTCCCACTGGGGCAGGCTTGCGCCGTGCAGTTCCAGCAGAGCCATCGCCGTGGCGACCTCCAGCGAGGCGCTGCTGCTGACTCCCGCGCCAATCGGCACGTTTCCTGCCACCACCGCATCAAAAGGCTCCACCGGCAAACCTGCCTTCTGCATCTCCACCACCACGCCCTTCACATAGTCCGCCCAGCGGTCATGCGGGTCTGGCTGGATAGCATCCAGCGCGAAGGTCGCCTCGACGCCCTTTTGCGTGGCGAAAACCCAGCTCTGCCCCCTACCGGCTTTATCTACAGCGACCACGGTGACTCGGTCTATCGCCGCGCTCATCACGTAGCCGCCGTTGTAATCGGTATGATTGCCCAGCACCTCCACCCTGCCGGGGGCGATGCCGTACACAGCAGGGTTTCTGCCGTATCGTTCACGAAAGGCGTTGCGTGCCTGTTCAATAACCTCCTGCATCCTTTGTTCCCTCGTTCGTTGTATCTGTCATAAAACGATTTGGCTTCGGGTAGCGCTTCTCCTGCCGACGGCACGGAAGGTAAGTACAGTATCTTCGCGGAAACTAAGGCTGTAAGTCTGCAGATGGAGGAGGTCAACATGCCGCGACCTGTGGTGCTGGGCAACGGCGAGATTCTGGTGTGCGAAGACCACGCGCTGAACATCCGCGACTTCTATTTCCCGTATGTGGGGCTGTTCAACCACCTGAGCGGTCACAAAATCCGCATGGGCGTGTGGAGCGATGGACGCTTCTCGTGGCTGGACAGCGGCGAGTGGTCTATTCAGGTGGGCTACCAGCCGAACACGCTGGTGACCGAATGCACCGCGGTACATGCCGGCATGAGCCTCAGCCTTATCATCAATGACTGCGTCTCGCATCGCGAGAACGTTTTTCTGCGAAGAATCAACGTGCGTAACCTCGGCGACTTTCCCCGTGAAGTGCGGGTGTTCTTCTCGCATAACTTCTACCTTGCCGAAACCGACATCGGCGATACGGCTCTCTATAATCCCTTTTTGCGGGCGGTGATACATTACAAGCGCGACATCTGGTTCCTGGCGACGGGCACGAGCCGCTACAACGGCATCTACCAGTATGCGTGTGGGGTAAAGGGCTTTGGCGGGGCAGAAGGCACCTGGCGCGACTGCGAAGACGGCGAGCTGAGCGGGCGACCGATAGAACAGGGGTCGGTGGACAGCTCTATCAGCTTCCGCCTCCTGCTTGCGCCCGGCGACGAGGAGGAGTTGCGCTACTGGATTGCCGTGGGGCACGATTACCAGCAGGTGCGTGCGCTCCATAACTGCGTGGTGGAAAGAGGCTTCGAGGAGATGCTTCGCGACACGGCAAACTACTGGGCGCGGTGGTCGGAAAAGGGAGCGGAGCTGGTGCAGACACTGCCCGACTCTGTCGCAAAGCTGTTTCGCCAGAGCTTACTGATTATGCGCACGCAGATAGATGACCGCGGGGCAGTGATTGCCGCCAACGACACCGACATCATGAGCACCGCCCGCGCACACTACAGCTATATGTGGCCTCGCGACGGGGCAATCGTTGCATACGCCATGGACACCATCGGCTATCCCGATACCACCCGCCGCTTCTTCGAGTTTTGCGCGCGCGTCCTGCCCAAAGACCGCCCGGTGCTGATGCACAAATACTCTGCCGACGGCTCGGTAGGCTCTTCGTGGCATCCCTGGGTGGTGGACGGACAGCCCGAGATACCGTTTCAGGAGGACAGCACCGCTTCCGTGCTGTGGGCGTTATGGCATCACTACCAGCGGTACCATGACCTGGAGTTCATCGCCTCGCTTTATGAACCGCTGGTACTGCCTGCAGCGCGCTTCCTGGCGACCTACCGTGACCCACAAACGCGGCTCCCCCTACCCAGTTACGACTTGTGGGAAGAACGGCGCGGCATCCACACGTATACCTGCGCGTCGGTGTATGCGGCACTGCGTGCCGGCGCACGATTCGCCCATCTTTTTGGCGACGAGGAGGAGTACGCCCTCTTCCGCCGCGCTGCAGAAGAGGTGAAAACGGGCATCCTTGAGGTGCTGTATGATGAGAACGCGGGCTGTTTTGCCCGCATGGTCACGCTGGATGCAGAGGGGAACTATCACCGCGATACGACGGCAGACAGCAGTGTGCTGGGCATCCTGCGCTATGGTGTGCTGGATGCCGAATCGCCGCACATGCAGAGCTGCGTGAGACACGTTCGCGAAAAGCTCTGGGTGAATACGCCCATCGGCGGACTGGCACGCTATGAAAACGACTACTACCACCGTAAAAGTTACGAAGTGCCGGGGAACCCATGGCTTATCTGCACGCTGTGGCTGGCAGAGTACGAGCTAGAGCGAGCGGATAGTCCTGCCGACCTGCGTTCAGCGATGGAGCTGATCGAATGGGCAACACAGCGTGCCATGCCTACGGGCGTGCTTCCCGAGCAGGTGGACCCGTACACCGGCGAGCCGCTATCTGTGGCGCCGCTAACGTGGAGCCATGCAGAGTATGTGTATGTGGTGATGGCGTATCTGCGTCGCCTGCGCGAGATGGTGGAGTAGCTACACCTTGAAGCGAATGTAAATCACGTCCCCATCCTGCACCACATACTCCTTGTGTTCCAGCCGGATGGCACCGGCGTGTTTGGCGTTCTCCCACGAGCCGTACTGCTCCATCTGCTGCCAGGAAAGCACCTCAGCGCGGATAAAACCGCGTGCCATGTCCGAGTGGATACGCCCTGCGGCTTCCACAGCGGTAGCCCCCCGAGGCAGAGTCCATGCCCGCACCTCATTCTCGTTGAAGGTGAAGAAGGTTATCAGCCCCAGTGCGTCGTACACCTCGCGCACGAGACGGAAGCGAGCAGGTTCTTCAATACCCATCGCCTGCAGGAACTCTGGCTCCTCTTCGGGCGATAACTGTGTGATTTCGTACTCAATCTCGGCGCATAGCTGTACATACCGATGACCGTGTTGCTGGCAGTACGCCTCCAGTTCTGCAAACCTTCCACCCGATTGCAGGTGCGTCTCGTGGATGTTGGCGACCACCACCATCGGCTTCATGGTCATGAAGTTGAAACCGCGCAGAATCTTCTCATGGTCAGGCGTGAACGAGGCGAGGCGCAGCGGCTTTTCGCCCTCGAGCAATCCCCTGGCATGGGTGAGCACTTCATGCTCGGCGCGTTCGGGCATGGCGTCTTTGCGCGCTCGGAGGGTCTTCTCCAGACGTTCAATACGCCCCTCCACCATCATCAGGTCTGCCAGCAGAAGCTCCTCGTCCACGCGCCGCACCGCCTGCAGGGGGTCCACTGTCCCGCTGAAGGCATCCACCACATGTACCAGAGCGTCCACCTGTCGAATACCCTGAAAGAAGTCGGTGCCGAAGGCGGGTTTATGGCGTTCCGCGCTGATATGTGCCGCGCCGTCGATGAACTCCACCGTTGCCGGCGTTGCCCGCTTGGGGTTGTATAACCGCACCAGATAGTCGAAGCGGGCGTCAGGAACGGTGATGGTGCCGTGATGCGCTCCGGCGACACCGGGCACCGCACCTTCATGTGCCCCGTGCAGCAGAGCGTGGAACAGGGTGGTTTTGCCCGACTGGGGCAAGCCAAGGATGCCCACTTTCATGGCTGAACCCTCTCACTCGGTGTGATTTTAAAGTGGTACTGCACCTTTGGCGGTGGCTGATGGCGGTAACGTCCCCACGCCAGATACCACACCGCCACAATTGCCAGCATCAGCAGGGCGACCTGTGCTATCTCGCGCCATGGAGGAGGCGCAGATGGGCGTCTGCGGCGGGTGATCGGTCGTTGGCGTGTGCTCATGGCGTGCCTATTGTAGCACAAACGGAGAGCGGAAGGCAAAAGGCAGGGAGATCAACCCTGTCCGTAGTATGCGCCTTCGCCGTGCTTGCGCCAGAAGTGCTTATCCAGCAGGGACTGCGGCACGGGTGTCAGATTCTGCCACGCCTCCTGTGCCAGCAGTGTCCACAGCGCCATCGCCGCTACCTCCTCCAGGGTCACGGCGTTCTCCACCGCTTTGGAAGCATCTTTACCCCAGGTGAAGGGTGCATGTTGCGCTACCAGCACCGCCGGCACGTGAAGCGGGTCAATGCCCAGCTTTTCAAAAGTTTCCACGATAACCAGCCCGGTGTTCCGCTCGTATTCGCCAGCAATCTCTTCGTCGGTAAGAGGACGGGTACAGGGCACTGCGCCGTAAAAGGCATCGGCGTGCGTGGTGCCAAAACAGGGAAGCGGGCGCATCGCCTGTGCCCACGCGGTAGCGTGCCGGGAATGGGTGTGTACGATGCCGCCAATCCCTTCGAACCGCTGGTACAGCACCAGATGGGTCGGTGTATCCGAGGAGGGGCGCAGGCTACCTTCCACTACCCTGCCATCCAGGTCCACCAGCACGATGTGTTCGGGGCGAAGTTGTTCGTACGGCACGCCGCTGGGCTTGATGCCAAACACCCCGTGCTGGCGGTCTATCTGGCTGGCGTTGCCCCAGGTGAGGATAACCAGCCCATGCTTCACCAGCGCCATGTTGGCTTCGTATACCTGTTCTTTCAGACTTCGGTAGGATGCCATTGCGAATCTCCTGCCTTTTAGAGTAGGAGTTACACAGCCGAAGCAAATCCCCAGAGGGATTCGACCTGTTCATCGATTGTCCTGCCTGACCACCTCCAGCCCTCTGTGCAACTTTTTTTCAAGAAAAATTTCCGTGAATCCCCCGAAACCTCTGGACTTTTCACGAAAAATACCGTATAATTTAGATAGACTAAGCACTACTGGACAATCCTATCGGCAGCACACCCAACTTCCCATAGGTCGGAGGCAGCACTGACCTATGGGGCTTTTTTTGCTCGCCCCAGAGAAACATTTCCCCACCCTGTAGTGTCCTGATAGACGCAGGCGAAGCGACCGGTCAGAGGATTCCGCGAGACAACCACGAAAAGGTATCCTGGCAATGCCGGAGGTGGCGCCATGCCCGAACAGGAAGACTCCGCATCGCTTCATGAGCGACTGGAGCGCATGGAGCGCAAACTGGAGGAGCTGGCTCAGCGCGTGGAACGGATAGAACAACGTGTGGAGCCAGCCCGTCCGCCTGAGACTGTACAGACAGCCCCCCAGCCTTCGCCTCTCTCCGAAGCTGTCACCGCCCAGCCGATAGTTCCACCGCCGCCGGTGGTTCCTCCCCTTTCGGAAGAGGCTTTGACGCGCCTTGCTCCTGCCGCCGAGCAAACCCCACCACCCGAACCCGCGCCTCCGGTGACCCCACTGACAGCAGAGCTGGGCACGGGTATCAGCAGTTACTGGGAGCAGATGGTCGGCGGCAAAGGCGCGTTGTGGCTGGGGTCTATCGCCATCTTCTTTGCGCTCGCTTTCTTCCTTGCCTACGCCTGGCAGTTACTCGGCGATTGGGCGCGGTTGGCGATAGGCTTTCTGGCAGGTACAATACTGCTGGCGTTTGGCGAGTACTCGCGCAAGCGCGTGGAGCGATGGTTCAGCGAAGGGATATCGGGCACAGGCGTCGCGATACTTTATCTGAGTATCTGGGCAGGCTCCCAGCGATACCATCTCTTCTCCACCGAGCTCTCCTTCGTGCTGATGGCGACGACCGTTCTGCTGGGCGTCCTGCTCGCCCTGCGCTACGATGCCATCAGCCTCAGCCTGCTCGCCACGACAGGCGGTTTCCTGACCCCTGTACTCCTGCAGGGTGATGGAGGAGCTTCCTCCAGTCCGTATCCGCTCTTTACCTACGTCACGGTGCTGAACGCGGGCATCCTTGCGGTATCACTGTACCGGCAGTGGCGTGCTCTGGTCTGGCTGAGCTTCGTGGCGACCGTTTTGCTGTTGCTGGGCTGGGCAGAGGGCAATTACACCGAGCGGTTTCGGTGGGTGGTTTTCGGCTACGTGACGGCAAACTTCCTGCTTTTCCTCGGATGTGCTTGTTTTCGCAGTCTGGTGCAGGGCGCCAGCACGGAAGCCGGGGACCTTCTGGTGGTTTTTGCGGATGCGGGCGTATATGCACTCGCCGGGTATGCGCTGATTGGTGATGCGCTGGGCAGGTATCCGGCTACCTTCTCGTTGGCACTGGCAGTCCTTTTCGGCTTGCTGAGCGGTGCGGTAAGACGCTCCGCGCCGCAAAACCACACCCTGCGGGACAGTCTTGCGGGTATCGCGCTCTTTTTCGTGACGATTGCCATCCCCATGCAGTTGAAGCAGGACCTGCTGGTGGTCGGCTGGGCGGCGCAATCGGCGATACTGATAGCGCTTGGCACGCGCCTGAACAGCACACTGCTTTACCGGGCGGGGCAGATTGTGTGGGGGTTCACGCTCCTTGCCCTGACGGTGGTGCTGTTAACGGTGGAGCCGGAGAGGCATCTGCTCTTCCTGAACGAACGCGGACTGCCGCTGCTTACGACGGTCATCGCGACCGCCGTGATGGGAATATACGCACATCAAACAACCATGCTGAAGGACGAGTTCGCGCCGATATATCAGGCGGTGGCAACTCTCGGCGGGGCGGGAACGCTGGCTCATGAAACCGCTCTGCTGGTCAGCTGGCAGTCGGCTCGCCTGGGGGCTGCGTGGCAGGCGATGGCGATTTACGCTGTGGCGATGGTGCTGGCGGTGTATGCGTTCCCCGTCTATCTGCTGGGAGCGAGGGTAAACGAGATATGGGTGCGCTTCTGTGCCCTGCTGGTTGCCACGCTGTCAGCGGTATTACCCGTCTGGGCGGCGATGGCGATGCCGGCAGACAGCTGGACACCGTTCTGGAATCTGCGCTGGCTCTCTGTGCTGATGGTCAGTGTGTTGCTGGGAGCACTGGCATGGGCTGTTTCGCGGGAGAGCGAACATGCGACGCCCGAAGAGGGCGAGGCGCTGGGACTTCTGGCGGTGCTGGTAAGCCTGCTGGTGCTGATTGGGCTATCCGCCGAGGTGTATTTCGGGTTCCGCGCATGGCAAGTCCCGGAGCCGCAGGGCTGGGCGGTAGCGGTCTGGTTCTCGCTGGTTGCCCTCTGGAGCCTGTTTGCGGCGCTGTTTGTCACACTCGGTCTGATATGGGACATACTGGCTCTGCGCGTGCTCGGCTATGTCGTGGGAGGTGTGTCCCTGGCGATACTGGCAGGTCACGCACTGTTCACTCTGCCTGGAACGGATACCGCTGTTGCATGGATTCCGCTGTTCAACCTGCGTGCGCTGGCTTTTGTGGTCAGTACGCTGGCGGTGATATGGGTAGCCATAATGCTTGCACGCTACCAGCAACGCAGCACCCCTTCCGAGACCTCGCTGGCTGGAAGCCTTGTCGCGCTTGGCGCGGCGGTGCTGTTATGGGGTATTACGCAAGAGACCTACGAAGCCTTCTACTACTGGCATGTGAAGGGTGTTCTGGGTGATAACTGGCAGCGCCTGGCGCAGATGGCGATTTCGCTGGTATGGACGCTGTTTGCGGGGGTGACGCTGGTTGTCGGTGTGGTGCGCTCGGTGCAGGCGGTGCGGCTGGCGGCGCTGGGCTTGCTGGGGCTGACCGCGCTGAAGGTGTTCCTGTTTGACCTGAGCTTTCTGGACACTCCGATGCGCGTGCTTTCGTTTGGCGGGCTGGGGTTAACGCTTATCGGCATCTCGTGGCTGTACAGCCGATACGGGGTGGGTAAGGTCAAGGTTTAAGCAGACGAATGAACCCTTCCTGTTCGAAGTGCATGTCTGTAGTTAGAGCTTCAAAGATACCTCGCGCACGCATCAACACAAAGCTGACGGCGTCACAAAGGGAATATGCTTTGTCTGTTCGCGCTCGCAGGAGAGCTAGCGCAGCGTACGTTAGTTCCTCACCTACCCAAACCATTTCCATGCGAGGGTCGTTGAGAATATCGTAAACAAACTGAATCGCGAGGGACTTACTCATTCCTCGAGAGTGGCATAATGGTATAAATTCCGCTATCACATAGCTGTGGGTCACCAGCGTTTGGGCCGAGTTGTACAACCGTAAAGCCTGCTCGTGCTGTCTCTCATCGCGGTGGTGACAGCACAATAGCCCAGACGTGTCCAGTAGCATTATTTCCCCTCCGACAATCCCCGGCTGTACTCTTTTGCAAGGTCTGCATCAATGCTCTCGTTGTCAGCACCTGTTGCATATCCAAGGCTCTGGGTTGTCAGAAAGTGTGAGTGCCCTCGTCTTTTCCTCTGCTTTGCCTCACTGGAAGGAGGTTGTGGTCTCGGACCGTATTTCAGCATGAACTCCATGACGCATTGTTCGACGGTTCGCCCTGTCTTCTGTGCCATTTCACGGCAGGCTTCATACACCTCGTCTGGAACCTCAATTGTTACGGCTTTCACCTGGTATCCACCTCCAGTATAGTATAGCAGATACTGGCACCCTTTACACGCTGCGGAAGGCATAAAGGTCGGCGTCTCTCAGGAGGAAACGCAGACGGACGTTGCGGTTGCGCAGGTGGCGGATGTCGGCGTTTTTCCACCTCACCTCCGCTTCCACTTCGTCGCCATACATCTCCACACAATCCTCGGCGGTAAAGCCTTTGAGTGGGTTGCCCTGCAGGTCGGTAATCTCGACCTTCAGCGAGCCGACCGCGGAGGTGGCGTAGTTGACCTGCAGGCGACTGCCCTGTAACGTGACCGGGCGCGTCAGCACCTCGCCGCCAGAGTACGGCGCGTTGACCGACACAAAACCGTCCAGCCTCAGCGTGAACCGCCTCACCCGCGCCGTGCTTCCGGGCAGGTAGTAGCCCTCTACAGAGTAGAACGAAATCTCATCTGGGCAGCCCGGAAGGCGTGAGCGCGTTACCACCAGCCCCCAGACGGGCATGTTGTTGCGGTTCACCCATCGCTCGCGCTGTGGACCCGGGCGCTGGAAAGCCTCGGACCACCGCTTGAAGCGATAACCATCTCTGCTGACGATCAGCACGTTGTCGCACAGCGCAGGGAAGGGGTCTTCGGGCACTTTGGCGCGGTTGGGCACAAAGCGCATGGGGAAACCCAGCAGGATGCGCGGGTTGCGGAAGTAGGGGCGGATGGCGTTGGTGTACAGATGCTCATGCGGGGCGTCGCCCCAGTCCAGCGGACGCAGTTTCGTCCAGTTGATGAAGTCGCCCGACTCGCAAACCGCAATATCGCGATAGCCCTCAAACCCACCTCTTGTCCACACCCGACAGTACGCCAGGTATCGTCCGTTCTGCTCGTCCCAGAAGGCGGTATTCAGCGAATCGAACGCGCCTCCGGTAATCAGCCCACGCTCGCCTATCTTTTGCCAGCGCACCCCGTCTTCGGAGCGGAAGCCAATCAACCCTATTTCATGGTTGCCTCCCAGCGCCTTGTAGCGTGCGTCAGGCGAGCAGCGCGGGTTGGTATCCACAAAGGGAGCAAAGTTGTGGCTTTCCGGTCCCATCCACACGATGTTGTTGCGGCGGGAACGGTTGAAGGTGTACAGCCCCAGATTCGGTCGCTCCCAGCGGATGCCGTCCGTGCTCTCCGCCACGCAGGTGACCTCGGGATGAGTCGCCTTCTTTGCGCGCACGTCGTAGTCTGAGCCCCGGTAATACATTCGGTAGCGGTTGCCGTCCTGCAGGATGGAGAAGTAGCCGCTGGTGTTGCCCTCCCACGGGCGGTCACATTCAAACACCACCTCCTGCGGCACCGGGTGATGCAGGCGCAGCTGTGCTCCCCCTTTCATGGAGTCGATTATCGCGCCGTCTGCAAACAGCTCCCAGAACGAGTCGGTAGTCCAGTTATTGCTGTGGGACATTCATCTATCCCCCTTTGGCTACAGCCTCAATTTCTCAATCCCGTCCCTTCGCAGGCGGAACCGCATGGCGCGCACCGCACTGCCTTCCCCCTCCTCGTAATAGACAACCAGCACCGAGCCGTCTCTCAGCTCGACCGTAGCGGGATACGCGCCAATCACCTCGTCAATGACGTAAGGACCCTCCCAGCTTTTGGCGTCATCCCTGCTTACGTGCAGGGCAGTGTGAGGCAGGCGGTGTGTCAGCAGGATTTCGCCCGTGCTCAGCCGAGTCAGGTGCGGCGCATGCCCCCGAAATCCGATGTCCTGCGGTGGTGTCCAGGTACGCCCCTCGTCCCGGCTCAGGCAGTAATGCATGTTCACCTTATCACTGCGGATAACCGCCAGCAAAGAGCCGTCTTTCAATCGGATGATGTCCGTCTCGGTGCCATCGGGCAGTGTGGAGGAGCCTTTGCTGATGGGAATTGGTTCCTGCCAGCGTTTGCCCCCGTCTGTGGAGACCGCTATCGCCGCGTATGTGCCTGCTCTGTTTTCGGTATAGACGCCCAGCAGGCATCTGCCCGGTGAAATCTCGCGCACGGGTGCGGAAACGGCGTATCCTCGCGCCACGGTGGTCGCCCGGCGGCTCCAGGTGTAGCCGTTATCGTACGAGAAGATAACCTTTGTGTCGAACTCTATGCCCTGTGCGGTTTTGCGATAGGTGAAGAAACTGCATATCAGCGTGCCATCGCTCAGCTGGGCGATATGCGGGTCGCGGTCATCCTCGGCGCTATCATAAATGACCCCGGGCTGGCTCCAGCGACGCCCTTCGTCCGCCGAACGCACCAGGCAGATGCGCCCCCCGCGCGGATATTCCTGATTGGGCAGGGAAACGTGCCCATATCCCGCGTAGAACACGCACACAATCTCCCCGTTCTGGAGGCGACAGGCGTCCGGGAACGCCTGATAGGAACCTGCAGACGCCCCTCGCGAGATGCGCTGATACAGGTCGCCGGGTGCAGACATCCGAGTTCTCCTCTCGTGTTGCGGTTGTTTGATGATGGATTCGCGCGAGGCGAGCCGGCTCCTTCTACCGGATGTTGAAATACTTCGCCTCGGGGTGGTGCACGATGATTGCCGATGTGCTTTGTTCGGGTACCAGCTGGTACTCCTCGGTGAGGGTAACGCCGATGCGTTCGGGGCGCAACAGTTCGAACAGCTTTGCCTGATCCTCCAGATTGGGGCACGCAGGATAGCCGAAAGAATAGCGACAGCCGCGATATTTCAGCGAGAAGAGCAGGCGTATCTCTTTGGCGTCTTCATCGGCGATGCCCAGCTCCTCGCGGATGCGTTTGTGCCAGTATTCCGCCAGCGCTTCCGCCGATTCCACGCCCAGTCCGTGCAGGTAAAGGTAATCCTGGTACTCGCCTTTGGAGAACAGCTCCTGTTCCACTTCGGTGACGCGCGGTCCCACCGTGACCAGATGAAACGCCACAACATCTCGCTCGCCGCTCTGCACAGGGCGGAAGAAGTCGGAGATGCACCTGTGCGGCGGTGACGGCTGACGCGGGAACGTGAAGCGTAGCCACTCCGTCCTGCCGTCCTCGCGGTAGATAATCAGGTCGTCGCCGTCGGAGTTCGCCCAGAAGTAGCCGTACACCACCTTCGGCTGAAGGATGCCTTCCTCTTTCGCACGGCGTTTCCATCGCTCAAAGATGGGACGGACATGCTCCTCGATGAAGCGGTTGAACTCCTCATTGCTCATCTTACCGCGACGAAACTGCCACTGACCCCGGAACAGCGCAATCTCGTTGATGTATGGATAAATCTCGTCTACCGGGATGTTCTCTACCACGCGCGTACCGATAAAGGGTGGTTTCGGAATGGGCACGTCGGTGCGCACGTCACTGCGGCGTACCAGAGCAGGCGTCTCTGCAGGCGTCTCGGTGCCGGGTTCAGGCAGATTCGGGCGCGGGGCAGTGACCTGCGAGGGGGTCTCCAGCGGCTTGTCGGAGTTGCACAGGTGCTCCATGATGACCAGACCTTCGAAGGCGTCCTGACCGTAGAAGACCCTTCCCTTATAGATGCGCCGCAGGTCTTCTTCCACATATCGGCGGGTGAGCGCAGCACCGCCCAGCAGGACGGGATAGTGCCACCGGTCGCGACGGTTCATCTCCTCCAGATTCTCGCGCATCACGATGGTGGATTTGACCAACAGACCGCTCATGCCGATAGCGTCCGCTTTGTACTCATCCGCTGCCTCCAACATCCTGTCAATGGGCACTTTCGTGCCCAGGTTAATCACCCGGTAGCCGTTGTTGGAAAGGATAATGTCCACCAGGTTCTTACCGATGTCGTGCACATCGCCTGCCACCGTTGCCAGCACGATGGTTCCCTTCTGTGCGTCTTCCACACGCTCCATGAAGGGCGTCAGGTAGTTCACCGCCGCTTTCATCACCTCCGCGCTCTGCAGGACAAAGGGCAACTGCATCTCTCCGCTGGCGAACAGGTCGCCCACCACCTTCATCCCTTCCAGCAGGATATTGTTGATGATGTCCAGCGGGCGGTGTGTCTGCATCGCCTCGTCCAGCGCCTGCTCCAGCCCGTTGCGCCGCCCTTCGATGATGGCGCGTTTCAGTCGCTCCTCGACGGGCAGGGTCTGGAAGTCGTCCTCGCGTCGGGTGGTTGTGCTCGCCTTCTCGAACAGGCGCATGAACTCCACCAGCGGGTCGTAGCCCTCACGACGTTCGTCGAAGATGAGTTGCCGGGCGACCTCGCGCTGTTCTTCAGGAATACGATGCAGGGGCAGGATGCGCGACGGATGCACAATGGCGGCGTCCAGCCCCGCCTCCAGGCAGTAGTGCAGGAACACCGAGTTCAGCACATGACGCGCGGCGGGCTTCAAGCCAAAAGAGACGTTGCTGACGCCCAGGATGGTGTGACAGCGGGGAAACTCGGCTTTGAACTGTCGGATGGCTTCAATGGTGGCGATGCCGTCGCGCCGAAGCTCCTCCGCCCCCGAGCCGAGTGGAAACGTCAGCGCGTCGAAGAAGATGTCCTCCGGCGGGATGCCGTACTCTTCGGTGATGACCTGCACCAGTCGGCGTGCCACACGCATCTTCCATTCGGTGGTGCGCGCCTGTCCCTCTTCGTCAATTGCCAGCGCAACCACCGCCGCACCGTATTTTCGGCACATGGGCAGAACCTGATGCAAGCGTTTGCCGCCGTCCTCGAAGTTCACCGAGTTGACGATGCATTTCCCGCCCAGCCGCTTCAGCGCAGCTTCAATCACGGGCGGCTCGGTGGAGTCTATCATCAGCGGAAGGGTGCACTGCGTTGCCAGCCGGCGAACCACTTCGGTCATGTCGCGCACGCCATCGCGCCCCACATAGTCCACGCACACGTCCAGCACGTTCGCGCCCTCGGCGGTCTGTTCGCGCGCCATCTGCACCATATCGTCGTAATTTTCCGCCAGCAGGAGCTCGCGAAACTGTTTCGAGCCGTTGGCGTTCAGCCGCTCGCCCACTATCAGGAAGCTGTTCTCCTGCTCATAGGGCACGGACTGATAGATGCTGGCGCAGGAGGGGATATACTCCGGGCTTCTGGACGCGGGCGCACGAAAGCCAACCGTCTCCACCACTCTACGGATATGCTCGGGCGTGGTGCCACAGCATCCCCCCACGAAGTTCACCCCAAACTCCTCCACAAACTGCAGGTGATACCGCGCCAGCTCGTCGGGCTGGAGGGGATAGAAGGTCCTGCCGTCGCGCAGTTCAGGCAAGCCGGCGTTGGGCTGAACGCTGATGAGGCGCGGCGAATAGTGGTGCAGGTAGCGCACGTGCTCCACCATCAGCTCGGGTCCCGTTGCGCAGTTCATACCGACCGTTACCACGTCGGGGTATGCCAGCAGAGTGGTCAGCGCCGCGCCGATTTCACTGCCTATTAGCATGGTGCCCGTGGTCTCCATCGTCACCTGCACGAACAGGGGAACGCTTCGTCCTGTGGCGCGCATGGCGTTGCGACAGCCGTTAATTGCCGCCTTCGCTTGCAGAATGTCCTGCACGGTTTCAATCAGCAACAGGTCGGCGCCGCCCTCCAGCAAGCCGCGAGCCTGTTCGGTAAAGGTGGCTTCCAGCTCGTCGTAGGAGATATGCTCTAAGGTGGGCAGTTTGGTTCCCGGTCCAACCGAACCCGCCACAAAGCGCGGTCTGTCCGGCGTGCTGAAGGAGGATGCAACCTCTCGCGCGATTTGCGCCCCTTTCAGGCTCAGCTCGTACACGCGGTGGGCGATGCCGTACTCGCCCAGGTTCATGGCGTTCGCGCCGAAGGTGTTGGTCTCTACGATGTCCGCGCCAGCCTCCAGGTAGCGCGCATGAATCTGGGCGATGAGATGCGGTCGCGTGGCGTTGAGCACCTCGTTACAGCCGTCCAGCCCCTCAAAGTCGTCCGCGCTGAGGTTCAGGGACTGGATTTGCGTGCCCATCGCCCCATCAAAAAAGAGCACTCTTTCCCTTGCGACACGTAAAACCTCACTCATACCGTGCGTCGGTCCTGAAGGTGAAATCCGCTGATTGTAGTATACCTCAAGGCAGGGCGTCCCTTCCCATCGCCTGCGCCGGTCTCACTGCGCAGGAATAGACTGCACGAACACGAGCAGGACACCGGTCGGGTCGAGCACATGCAAAACCAGCCACTTTCCGTCCACTATCTCAGGTGGCTTGAGGCGGGCGTCTCCGAACTCGCCGCTGTCGATAACCTCGCGTGCCCTGCGATGCCATGCCTCCACGTCATCGGTGCTTATCACCACCATGAAGTTCTCGGCGAACTCCTTCACGTAATGGTCATGCAGGCGGAAGCAGTGTCCGTTGAGTTCGAAGTCGGCTGTGCCGCCCCAGCCCTCCGACATCTTGAAGCCCATCGCCTGATAAAAGCGCTTGGACAGCTCGAAGTCCTTCGCAGGCATGTATACCTTGAAGCTGTTGATGCTCACTGACACGAACAGAACCTCCCTGTAGATTGAAGCCAGCATCAGAAGCGGGATTGAGCGGAGCGTGCTTTCTTAGCTGAGCTTTGCTTTTGGATTATGCACGAGAACCACGCACAAAGTCAAGCAGGGATGGCTATTCGGGCGCGGTAGCAGGTTTCAGAATCTTCAGTATTCCCCTTTACAAAATCTATGTGCTATGCTATGGTAGTAGCAACATCAACATATCGAGGCAACCAGAGGAGGGTTACGGCAATGGAACGTTGGGCGTTGGTCTTTGGGAAAGGAGTAGCGCAGTTTCCTCGTACGACCGGGATTATGGCAGCGCTCGTGCTGGGTGCAACACTCGGCATACTGAACCTGACGAGCGCGCAGTCTCTGACCTGGCTGGGTACACTCAGCGGTCATGAAAGCGGTGCCTATGGCGTTTCTGCGGACGGCTCGGTCATCGTCGGCTGGGCAACGGACGCCAACGGCTTCTGGCGCGCTTTTCGCTGGACAGAAGCAGAAGGTATGCAGGAACTTGGCACGCTCGGCGGTTCTGAGAGCGGCGCTTCCGGTGTTTCAGCAGACGGCTCAATCGTTGTCGGCGAGGCAACGGACGCCAGCGGTAATTCTCGTGCCTTTCGCTGGACGCAGGTAGGCGGGATAGAGGACCTGAACCAGACCTATACCAGCCTGCTCGCGGACGGTTCAGAGCTGTGGGATGCTCGCGCCATCAGCCCCGATGGGCGTTACATCGTGGGCAGGGGCTACAACGCGGCGACGGGGCGCCTCGAGGCGTATCTGCTGGATATGGGTGCGCCGAGCCTCAGTCGCATCCGCGGCAATATCGCGCTGAACGACTTTGTTGGCGACATCACCCAGGTGCCGGTTGAGGTAGAGCTGCGGGGCGAAACCACTCAGACCCTGACGGTCTACCCCGAAACAAACGGCGACTACGCCATCTCCGACGTCCAGCCGGGAACCTACGACATTGCCTTCAAAGCCAGCCACTGGTTGAGGGTCGTGGTGCCCGGCGTGGAGGTATCTGGAACAGAGGTCACGGGGATAGACGTCGCGCTCACCAACGGCGACGTGGATGGCGACAATGAGGTAACGCTATTTGATTTCGGGCAGCTGGTTGCGGCGTTCGGCAGTATGCCCGGAGATAGCAACTGGAACGCCGATGCCGACCTGGACGGTGATGAGGAGGTAACGCTGTTTGACTTTGGTGTGCTGGTTCGCAACTTCGGCGCGATAGGGGATGAATGAGACAGAAGGTTGCGGTAGGTCCTCTCCCGGTGCGCCGGGAGAGGACTGTGTTACTGCCGTTTACTGGCAAAGGGCATGCACCGCCGCAATCACGTCTTCGCGAGTGGGGATGGAGGCATCCTCCAGAGGCTCGCTCATCGGCACGGGCACGTCCTTCGCGGCAAGGATGATGGGCTTCATGTCCAGATAGTCCCAGCCGCTGTAGCCGTTCTCGAAGCGATACTCCAGAATCTGGCGCAGAAACTCGTTGGCGACGCCGTTCTTTGTCCAGCCTTCCGACATCAGGATGACGCGCCCCGTCTTGCGCACCGAGTTGGCAATCGTTGCCACGTCCAGCGGATGGAGGGTGCGCGGGTCAATGACCTCACAGCGAATGCCTTCCTGCTCCTCCAGGTCCCACGCGGCGTCGAGTGCCACATGCACCATGCGCGAGTAGGCGACGATGGTCACATCCTCGCCGGGCTTCTTGATGTCGGCAACGCCCAGCGGGATGATGTAGTCTTCGTCGGGCACAGGACCCATCACGCCGGAATAGAGCAGTTTGTGCTCCAAGAACATGATGGGGTTGTCGTCGCGCACGGCGGCTTTGAGCAGACCTTTGGCATCGTACGGGGTAGAGGGCATGACCAGATACAGCCCGGGCACATACAGCCACCACGCCTCCAGACTCTCGCTGTGATGCGCCGCGATACAGCGCCCCACGCCGCCCTGTGAGCGATAGACCACCGGCACTTTGGTCTTACCGCCGAACATGTAGCGGTTGTAGGCGGCGTTGTGCAGAATCTGGTCGGAGCCGAGCGTGGTGAAGTCCACATACTGGAACTCCACAATGGGGCGCATCCCGCGCATGGCGGCGCCTGCGCCGGCTCCGGCGATGGCGAGCTCGGAGATGGGCGTGTCGATGACTCGTCGCCCGCCGAACTCATCCCACAGCCCGCGCGTGGCGGCGTATGCCCCGCCGTACAGCCCAACATCTTCGCCCATCACGAACACGCGCCAGTCGCGACGCATCTCTTCGGCGTGTGCCTGCGCCAGCGCCTCGTTGTAGTACTTGATGGGGATGCCGTACTTCTCTTCCAGTCGCTGAACGTCTTCCTTCTTCAGTTTGGGCATGATAGCGCCGCCCGGCGTGCCAGCCTGTTCCCGCGCGATGCGGCGAATTTCGTCCTCAATCGGGCGGATACGCGCCCGAAGTGCCTCTTCCTGTTCGCGCTCGCGGGCGAACTCGAGGGGGTCTTTGGGCACATACAGCCCCTCAAACAGCTCCACTGCAGGAGGCAACGGACTGGCTTTGGCGAACCGCTCTGCCTCGTCAATGGTCTGCCGTGCCTTCTCGGCGATGGCGTCCATCTCCGCCTCAGTAGCGATGCCTGCTTCTGCCAGCCTGTGGCGCAGGAGCAGTATCGGGTCGCGCTGGCGATACTCTTCCAGCTCCTCCTTTGTGCGATAGCGCTGCTGGTCGGAAAGCGAGTGCCCAAAGTAGCGATAAGTGCGCGCCTCCACCAGCACCGGACCCTTGCCCTCGCGACACATCTGCACCGCCTGTGAGACCTTCTCCTTCACGTCCAGCACGTCCATGCCATTGCATTGCAGTCCGGGGATGCCGTAAGCCTCTGCCCGCTTGACCACATCGCGCACCCGGGAGGCGTACGGCGCTTCGGGCACACTGCGGTCGTGCCAGGGCATGGACATCGCGTACAGGTTGTTCTCACAGATGAACACCACCGGCAGACCGTCGTGCGTGACCGCAGCGAGGTTCAGCGATTCGTGGAAGGAGCCGGTGTTCACCGCGCCGTCGCCGAAGAAGCAAAGCACCACCGCGCCCGACTCTTTGAAGCTTTCTGCCAGCGCGGCACCGACTGCCACGGGAATGTTTCCACCCACGATGCCCGTGGCACCCAGGTTGCCCTTTTCTACGTCGGCAATGTGCATGGAACCGCCGCGCCCGCGACAATAGCCCGTTTCGCGCCCCATCAGCTCTGCCAGCATTTTGTTCCAGTGCTGTTGACGCTCCTCTTCCGTGTCGCACCACAGATTGCCGATAGCGCCGCAGTGGCCGTGTCCGCGGTGCGTGCTGGTAATCATATCCTTGCGGGTGATAGAGGCTATTGCACCGACCGCCACCGCCTCCTGACCGGCGTACAGGTGCGAAGCTCCCTTAATCTGTCGACTGCGCACCAGCTCGTATACCTTCTCCTCGAAGAAGCGTATCTCATACATGGTGCGCAAATAATCCAGCAGTTTCTCCTTTGGCTCCTGATAGATGGGGTCCTTTTTGGCTTTAGTCGTCACTGCCATCGTTTGTCCGTGCCTCCTGCGATATTGCGTTTTTAGACGTCTGCTGATATAATACAGCAACAAAGGAAAACAATCAATAGACTAACCGCAAACAAACGAAAATGTTCGCCGAGGAACGCCGACAGCAAATCCTGCAACACCTGCGCGTGGCGGGCAAGGTGACGGTTGACGAGTTGAGCGCACGCTTTGGGGTGTCTGCACCTACCATCCGCGCCGACCTGAGCTTTCTGGAGAAGCAGGGCTTATTGAGGCGCACGCACGGTGGTGCATTGCCTGTGGAAAGTACGCTGTACGAGCCGCCGTACTCCGTGCGCGAGATGAAGAACCTGCCCGAAAAGCGTGCGATTGCCCGGGTGGCAGCGACACTGGTGCAGGACGAGGAGACCGTTCTGCTGGATGCAGGAACCACCACCTTTGAAATCGCACTGCAGCTGAAACAGCGGCGGGGGCTGAAGGTGGTCACCAACTCCTTAGCGATTGCTCTCGAGATGATGGAGCGCAAGGATATGGAGGTTGTCCTGCTGGGTGGCAGTGTGCATCCTGCGCGGCGTGCCACGCTTGGTGAGTTGGTGTTACACGCCCTGGACGTGATTTACGTAGACCACGCTTTCCTGTCCTTCAACGGCGTGGATGCCCGCGCAGGGTATACCAGCGTGGATTTTGAAGCTGCCGCCGTCAAGCGCAAGATGATGCAACATGCACGGCAGGTGGTTGTGGTAGCAGACCACGCGAAGCTGGGACAGGTTGCCTTCGCGCGGGTTGCCCCCGCTCACTCTGCGCACGTGCTGGTCGTCGACGACGGTGCGCCTGCCGAAATGCTCAAAGCCTTCGAGGAACAGGGCGTCCGGGTGCTAACAGCACCCATCATTTAACTTTCACCTGCTCCCACGGTGGGTTCTGCGTAGCAATCTGATCAAGAGTCACTTTCGACAGCTGGTTTTCTGCCATCTCACGCAAGAGGTTCCATGCCTGATGCGCAGCGCAGGGGTGAACGCTGTCGCACATCACCCGGTGGTCCAGCAGGCACTGCTTCTTTTCAATCTGCCCTTCGCAGGCGTTCAGGATGTCCAGATAGCTGATCTGGCTCGGGTGACGGCTCAGGGAAAAGCCTCGCTGTCGCCCGCGATGCGCATGCACCAATCCGTGCTGTTCGAGTCCTTTGAAGATAGTGTACAGGAAGTTCACCGAAACATCCGCTTCCTCTGCCAGCTCCTTCACCGTCACAATCGCCCCCTCGCCGCGCCTGGCAAGGCAGGCAAGTGCACGCACCGCGTACTCAGTTTGCACACCACTGTCCAAAAGACGAATCATTTTACATCCTCACCTAGTGTAGTATAGCCATTTGCTATAATGATATATCTTAGAATGATAAATTGTCAAGGGGGTGTTTCTGAGGTCAGGACTTAAGTTAAGACAAAGGGCGGACAAT
>FMJZ01003293.1_pt1 | contig 21532 bp, 25 predicted proteins | sample 1987881 | NCBI WGS metagenome assembly FMJZ01 (sample SAMEA4378227, study PRJEB15110) | soil metagenome | biome: soil; feature: Field; material: Soil | place: India | collected 2015-03-11 | depth 0 m
TGGGAATCCCCTCTCTTTCAAGAAGGGGAGAAGTCAAAGAAATATCATCTATTATCTGATTTGGCCGAGGAATGCCGCAAGGCAGCTAGTCGCACACAACTGCTTGCTACGATGCATTCACCCTTTTTCCTGAACGTACTTCGTGCAGATGAGGCTTGGGGACTGTGGCGAAACGAGCAAGGCTACACACAATCGAAGCGAGTTTCAGATATTCCGGGTGGGGCTGGCTTTGTTAAGCATGGCGCATTGCTTGGTCATCTATGGATAGAAGGATATTTCGGTGTAGGTGACCCGCTCGTCCGACAGTGGAGCGATTTTTGAACCTTGTGGCTTAAGTGGAGGCCAGTGAGGAGATTCCTCCCCTCTTTTTTGGCTATCGTTTGGAACGGGCGGCCAAAGAGTTGATTCGAGAACGGGGCGCCGTCATGATCACGACACGGGGTAAATACTTGCCCGAAGGAGTCTTGTTAGAATTGCTACATTTAACAACAATAGGTGACAACCAGCAGCTCACTAATCTTACCGCGTTTGTGGCGATTGGAGTTGATCACACGGCTGGCCTGGAGTTCAATGCAGCGCCAAGATCGGTACAGTTGCAGCATCGGTTCAACCCAAGCATTGCTGAGCATGACGTAGCATCCCCGTTGAGCCAACGCACCGACAACGTTGGCTAGAGCAATCTGTTCTGCCTCACCAAAGGGCTGATCGGTGTAACTGGTGAAGCTGGCTGTTTTAGAAAGAGGATAGTAAGGTGGATCAAAGTAGATAAAATCCCCCGCCGTTGCCCAAGTCAAGACCTCTTGAAAATCCGCTACACTCAATGTCACGTTTTGCAGAGCAAGGCTCGCTTGGCGCAGAGCCTCTGGATCAAAAATCTGGGGATTGTGATAACGCCCCATGGGAACGTTGAACTGCCCGGCACGATTAACACGATAGAGGCCGTTAAAACAGGTTTTGTTCAGATAGATTAAGCGAGCAGCTCGCGCGAGGGGATCAAGTTGCTGCTGATCTAAGCTACGAATGTGGTAGTAAAAAGCTTCGCTGTGCTGTTGGCGATATTCCCTGAGTTCTTGAATTAGGTCCTCCACGCGATCGCGCACAATTTGGTAGCAATTCATCAGCTCAGGGTTGCGATCGCTCAGCCGCGCTTGCTGAAACTGAAACTGCCCTCGCTGGGCTTGGCTAAAGAGATACCAGTAGAGTGCCGCACTGCCACAAAACGGCTCAGCATAACAGCGACATTGATGGGGTAAATAGGGAGCCATTTGGCTCAACAATTGCGACTTGCCCCCCGCCCACTTGAGAAATGGCTTCGGGCTGAGGATCGCTGCTGTCCCCACTAGGCCGGTGGAAACAAGATGAACAACAGTCCCTGCTGCCCCACGAGCAATTCCCGTAGGAGCGTGACAATACCCACCCAGATAATGGGACTAATATCCACTCCCCCGAGCGGCGGCACAATGCGGCGGGTTGGTACCAGCAGAGGTTCTGAGAGCCAGTAAATCACCTTCAATGGCCCTTGGGTGAGGGTGATCTGGGGGTACCATGTGAGGACAATCCGCACCAGAAAGATCAGAGTAAAAATGGCGAGGATGATTCCCAGGACCCAATTGATGACAACAACAGCAGGCATTGGCATTGCTTACACTATCCCAAGTCATTATCCCAAAAAATGATCAAGGGCAGCTTTAAGTTCTGCAAGTTCCTGATCAATGCGTCCCTCTTGAGCGGCACGAGTGACACATTCATTCAAATGCTCATCGAGAATCAGCCGTGCCACCCGATCCAACGCTCCCCGCACTGCGGCAATTTGAATCAGTACCTCTGGGCAAGGCCGACTATCCTGCACCATCGTTTTGATACCACGCACGTGCCCTTCAATGCGCGAGAGCCGATTGACGATCGCCCGCAGCGATTCCTCACTGTGATAATGGGGATGGGAGTGCAGGGAAGGGGAAGAATGGGAATGGGATTCAGTGCCCACGGCAATATAGTCCTAAACAAAAAGACATTGATGATTTCTCGCACGGAACGGCAACCAATGGTTGCACAGCAATTGTAGCAAACTTGCTAGCTACGCTTGGTTTTGGCCTTGAATGTTAGCGCTCGTTTCTCAGTTCTTAAGTGGGCGTTTGCCTTGGGCGTCACTCCCGTCGCTGTTGCCCCTAGGGAAGTCGTGATAGTATCGGGACACATCCCCCGCAGGACTCAGTGGACGAACCGACGTGACAGAACCAATTTTTTGGTTGGCGGTGTCACTGGTATTAGTGGCCGTATGCTTGGCAGCCGTTTTGGTTGCTGCGATTCCGGCATTTATCGAATTGGCACGGGCGGCTCGCAGTGCCGAAAAGCTCTTTGATACCTTGGGGCGTGAACTGCCGCCTACGCTAGAAGCAATTCGCTTGACGGGTCTAGAGATTAGCGATCTCACTGATGACATTAGCCAAGGAGTAGAAAGTGCGGGTAATGTGGTCAAGCAGGTGGATCAAGGGATTGCAGCGGCAAAACGCCAAGTTCAAGAGGCGAAAGTGACCACCCGTAGTGTCTTTGCCGGGGTAAAAGCCGCATGGCAAACATGGCATCGTCCCAGTCGCAAACCCTCGCGGCTGCCCCCGAGTCAATTGTCACCGCCGCCAGAGCGATCGCCCCAAGAACGCCGTGAGCAGGCCAAGGAAAGCTGAATCATCCCTTGGCGTAGGGTCGCCACTGGCTCAGCCCCTAGCTTTAGTTGATATTCCGTGGCTAAGAGAATCTGCAAACAGGCTTGAAGGGCCGGCAAAGCAACAGCGTTCACTTCTTTTTGCAGGAAATAGACCCGTTTCGGATTTCCCACTTCGGCTAGCTTGGCAATGCGTTGATTGTCGCGCTCATGGCTGAGCAACTTGACCCACAACCACGTGCGAAATTGTTTTGTCAGAGTGGCCACAAGGCGCAAGGGGGGTTCATTTTGTAGGAGCAAGTCCTCCAGTTGGCTCAGGGCAGTGGCTGTGTCTCCCCGCAGCAGGGTACTGGCAAGGGTGAGGCTACTTTGTTGGGTGGCATGAACAAGGGTTGTGATGTCTTCAGCGGTAAGGGGGCGATCGCCCGCAAACAAGGCCAATTTTTCTAATTCATTGTGGAGTTGGCGGCTGTCGTTACCCACGGCTTCGGCAAGAAGTTGTATTCCTTCTGGGGGCAGGCGAACTTGATAGCGTTGAGCGGCCTCACGGATCTGCTGTTCAATCTCAGGGGTTTTCCAAGCGGCGATCGGACTAAATTCCTGAATGGTGCCATGCTGTTGCAGCAGCTTGACGGCTTTACTGCGGCTGTCGGGTTTTTGGGTACTGGTGAGGAGTAAATGACAGTTCGGGGGAATTTGCGGCAGGGTGAGTTCTAAATCTGCGAGGAGTTCCGCACTACAGCGTTGACCCAGCGTCGTATTCACCAGCCACACCAAGCGATCGCCCCCTCCCAAGGGCGGCGTCATCACCTGGGCTAACGCGGCTTGAACCGCCTCGGCATCCTCCCCAGCCAATTTTTCGAAGTTAAAACTTTCCCACAGGGGATCGACCACTTGTTGCCGTAGGTCTTTCACGGCCTGTTCTAACCGAAATTGATCCTCCCCCCAGTAGAAGTAAACGGGCATGATGCGGAAATTTTCCCTTATCCACTAGGATAAAGACATTGTGGCGGAGAATTGAAGGAAATGTTGCAATCTTGTTCCCGATGGCCATCCCGCCTTTTGGCGCTGGGTACACTGGGGGTAGGGTTAGCAATCACTCCCCTTTTCTGGCAGCCGGCAGACTCCCAAGAAACGCCTTCCCAAGCCCTCACCATCTTGGCTGATGTGCAGCAAGCGAATGCCGTCACGGGGGTAATCACAGCACGGGGCAATGTGCAACTCCGTTATCCCGCCCGCCAAATTCAGGCCACAGCAGCACAGGCACAATACTTTAGCCGTGAGGGGCGGATTGTCCTCAGTGGGAATGTGTATGTTTTACAACAGGGGAACAGTCTCCGAGCTGACACCATCACGTATCTTATTAGGGAAGCAAAATTTGTGGCTCTGCCCGCCCCCAGCCGCCAAGTCGAATCTATTTTAATGATCCCCGATGACCCTAACCAACAAATTCTTACACCTGTGCAGCCCTAAGGGGCGGTTTGCGCTACCGACCACGCTTCGCCTAGAGGGGGTATGTAAACGGTATGGCAGTCGTTGGGTGGTGGATCACGTCAGTCTCTCGGTGGCACGGGGAGAAGTGGTGGGTCTGCTGGGGCCCAATGGTGCAGGGAAAACGACAACCTTTTACATGGCCACGGGGATTGAACGACCGGATCAAGGGCGAGTATGGCTGGACGATGAGGATATTACCCATGCGCCCCTGCATCAGCGGGCGCGGCGGGGCATTGGCTATCTGCCCCAAGAACCCAGTATCTTTCGCCAGTTGACGGTTGCTGAAAATATTCTCTTGGTTTTGGAGGAAACGGGCGTGCCGCGGCGGCAGTGGCGCGATCGCTTGGATCAACTCCTGATGGAATTTCGCTTGACCCACATTGCCCACACCCTCGGTCGGCGAATCTCAGGGGGCGAACGGCGGCGCACCGAATTAGCCCGTGCCTTGGCAGCAGGGACCCAAGGACCCAGTTTTTTACTTCTCGATGAACCCTTTGCGGGCGTGGATCCCATTGCCGTGCATGACCTACAGGACATGATTGCCAAGCTGCGCGATCGCCAAATGGGCATTCTCATTACCGATCACAATGTGCGGGAAACGCTGGAAATTATTGACCGCGCCTACATTTTACGGGAAGGGCAGATTTTAGCCGCAGGGAATAGCTGGGAATTGGCACAGGATGCCAAAGTGCGGCAATACTACCTCGGTGAGGATTTTCGTTTCTAGGCATGATCAGAGCACTGCGGCGGATCTGGCTGCCGACCCTCCCCACGTTAGATCAGTATCTTCTCTCGCTACTGCTGCCGGGGTTTGTTTTTGGCGTTACAATCTTTACCACCTTGGCGCTGACCGTCGGCACGATTTTTGATCTGGTGCGACAAATTGCCGATGCTCAATTGCCCCTGACGATTTTGCTGCAATTGATTGGCTATCAACTGCCTACGGTCTTGGTCTTGGTCTTTCCCATGGCCGTGCTGCTCGCGGTTGTGGGGGCGATGAGTCGGCTCTCGGAGGAGGGGGAGTGGATTGCGCTGCGTAGTGTGGGGATTTGTCTGCGCCGTATACTCGTTCCTGTGGTGGTTTTTGCGTTGTTTGTGAGTGGGTTGACCCTCGCGCTCAATGAAATAGCGGTACCGATCGCCAAGTATGAATCGCAAAAACTCATGCGGGAGTTGCTGCAACAGGAGCGCACCCTCGGCTCAGGCACCGATATTTTCTACCCTGAGTACGATCGCCACGGAGATGTGCGGCGACTGTATTATGGGCATCGCTTTGATGGCAGCCGCATTCAGGGAATCACGGTTTTGGACTTTTCGCAACCGCAGCTGACTCAGGTGATTAGCGCTGAATCCGCTGAGTGGAATGTGCGTGAGAGTCGCTGGTTACTCTCTCAGGGGGTAGCCTATTTGATTAGCCACACGGGGGTCAGCCGCAATCTCTTGCAATTTGACCAACAGGAGATCCGCTTGCCTCGGCCTGCCCAATCTCGACAACTGCGGCCTACAGATGTGGATGAACTCTCGATCACTCAAGCACGCCGTGCGCTGCAACGTCTCGATCCCGATCAAGAGCCAGAACTGGTGCGTGCCCTAAAGGTTCACTTGGCTCAGTCCCATGCTCAGCCCTTTTTGGCCGTGGTCTTTGCCCTTTTAGGGGTGGGGTTTGGCCTCAGTCCCTCCCAACGGCGGGGGCGGCAGGGATTTGGCATTAGTGTGGCGGTGGTGTTTGGTCAGTACGTGCTCACGTTTTTTCTCGGTGCACTGGGGACGATTGGCACACTTTCCCCCCTTGCGGCGGCGTGGTTGCCCCACGGCATTGGCTTGGGGGTGGCGATCGCCCTACTGTGGCGCGCGGATCGCAGCTAGAGAGTTATGATGAAAAAAGTGCTGATTGCTGATCCATGCCGCAAACGTTTGATCTTCACGTTGTTGAGACGCGACCCTTGTTGACGCCTGCTACCCTGCTGGCGGATTTACCGCTGACCGAATCCCAAGCCACCCTTGTGGCCACAACCCGCGATCGCATTCGTGACATTTTTAAGGGGCGCGATCGCCGACTGTTGGTTATTGTGGGCCCTTGTTCAATTCACGATGTCAAGGCGGCCTTGGAATATGGAGAAAAGTTGGCGCGGGTGCGCGATCGCCTGCGGGATAGTCTTGAGATCGTCATGCGGGTTTATTTTGAAAAACCACGGACCTCTGTAGGCTGGAAAGGGCTGATTAACGATCCGCACCTCGATGGCAGCTATGACATCAACACTGGGCTACGCCTCGCACGGAAGCTACTGCTGGATTTGGCCAACTTGGGGATGCCCGCCGCTACAGAATTGCTCGATCCGATCATTCCCCAGTACATTGCTGACGTTGTCAGTTGGACCGCCATTGGCGCTCGTACGACGGAAAGCCAAACCCACCGTCAAATGGCGTCAGGTCTCTCGATGCCCGTAGGCTTCAAAAATGGCACCGATGGTCACTTAGATTCGGCAATTAATGCCATGATCGCGGCACAGCAGTCGCACCACTTTCTGGGAATTAATGCTGAAGGCCGTGCCAGTATTGTTGCCACCACTGGGAATCCCGATACTCACCTTGTGCTGCGCGGTGGCAAAGATGGCCCCAACTATTCTGCCGCCCACATTGAAATGGCGGCTGCCCTCCTAGAGCGTAAGGGGCTCACCCCTCGGTTGATGGTGGATTGTAGCCATGCCAACGCTGCCAAAGATGCCCAACGCCAAGTGCTAGTGTGTGAGAATCTTGCCCAGCAGGTACAGCAAGGTTCCCGCTACTTGGCGGGTGTGATGATCGAGAGCCATCTCAAGGCGGGCAATCAACCGATTCCCAAGGATCTCTCGCAGTTGGTCTATGGCCAAAGTATTACCGATCCCTGCGTGGACTTTGCGACAACAGTAACCATGCTCGAAGGATTGGCGAGTGCTGTGGGGTCACAACTGGTCGCCAGATAACTGGATTGCCAATTGAAGGAGGGGAAGCTAGTGACTTGCCCCTTGGGAAGGTAGATTCAATGAAAAGAATTCTTCCTCATTTTTGAGGATGTGAAAGACCTTATCCATACTCGTGAGTTCAAAGAGCATCATCATCTGCTTGGGAATATTACATAGGTAAAGCTGTCCCCCACCTGCGCGTACCGTTTTCAGAGCAACAACAAGAGCACCCAAGCCAGAACTATCAATGAAGGTAACATCAGCACAATCCAGCAGCAGGGCCTGAGTTCCCCCTTGAACCAGCTCACTAATGGTTTGGCGAAATTCCTGAGCTTGGGGGGCACCAAAGACCCCAGACAGCTTCATCACTTCGACAGTATTGGCCATAACAGGATGACAGAAAGGAATTCTTCGCTAGTATACAGCCTTTTTTCACCGAGAGTCGTAACGCGACCAATGCATAACCGCTCTTTGCTGAGTTCCTGAGAGGGGATGCTCTGTGAAATTTTGTGGAGCGAGCGTAACAAGCCGTAGTAGTCATAGTAGGCTAACTGTAGCCGTTGAGAAATTTTTAGGACGATAACTCATGGTGCAACGTGGTTCTAAAGTCAAGATTCTCCGCCCTGAATCCTACTGGTACAACGAAGTGGGCACTGTCGCCTCTGTGGATCAAACCCCCGGCGTCAAATATCCTGTGATTGTGCGCTTCGACAAAGTCAATTACACTGGCTACAGCGGCAGTGCCAGCGGTGTGAACACCAATAACTTTGCGCTGCACGAAGTGCAAGAAGTGGCTCCGCCCAAAAAAGGTAAATAGTTTTTGAGACCGTGCCGGAATTACCGGAGGTTGAAACCGTACGTCGTGGGCTAGAGGGGGTCACCCTTGGGCAACCCATTGTGGGGGTCGAGGTGCTTCTAGCCCGTTCTATTGTGCTTCCTAAAGAGCCTCAAGCCTTTATTGATCACCTGCGCGATCGCGCTATTCAACAGTGGCATCGGCGGGGCAAGTACCTTTGGGCTGCCCTAAATGACGGCAGTTGCCTCGTCATTCATCTGCGCATGAGTGGCCAATTGTTGTGGCTAACGACTCCCCAGCCCCCCTGTCCCCATACCCGTGTACGCTGGTTTTTCGCAACGGGGGCAGAACTTCGCTTTGTGGATCAACGGACTTTTGGCCGCTGTTGGTGGATTCCTGCACACTGCCGCCCAGAAAAGGCGATTCCCACACTGGCCAGATTGGCACCGGAACCCCTGAGTGAGGCCTTTACAGTTTGGTTTTTGGCGGAGCGGTTGGTGCATTATCGTCGCGCGCTGAAAACGGCACTCTTGGATCAAACCGTTGTTGCGGGTATGGGGAATATCTATGCCGATGAAAGTCTTTTCTTGAGTGGTCTGCACCCCGCCCTACCCCCCTACACCCTAACGATTGAGCAGATCGCTCACCTCCATCAGGTCATTCGCCAAGTGCTGAGGGAAGCGATTGCAGCGGGTGGTACAACAATTCGTACCTTTGTCACTCCGACGGGGGTGAATGGTCGCTATGGGGGTCAAGCATGGGTTTATGCTCGCAAAGGGGAGCCCTGCCGTGTCTGTGGCACAAGGATTGAACGGTTGCGCTTGGCAGGACGCTCCAGTCACTATTGCCCTCGGTGTCAACCACTCTCTTCGGCAATAGGCAAGTAAAGGGTGAGAATTTCTCCCACTTGGCGATCGCGCCGTTGAATGACCTTGGCACCAACTGCTTCAATCAGGAGTTTTGCCGCCTGAAAGTTGAGACTCAGTTGCCCAGTCGCGGGATGCCACAGGAGGAGATGCCCCAAGGCGGCCAGATCGCTGCGGTGTTTGTACTGGGGCGATCGCAGTTCTAGCTTCACGTGCTGTCCTGCCCGCTGCACCACCAATTGCAGTTCACTCTCTGGAGCAAGGGTTTGGCTATAGTATTCCACTAACCCAGTCAAGACCTGATCTAAAGACGCTGGATCACTGAGAACAACGGGTAAATTGGGCGGATACTCGAGAACCAATTTGACCTGCCGCCGCGCCGCCTGTTTTTGCCAGCGAGCTAAGTTGGTCGTAAAGAGTTCCGCCAAGTGGGTCTGCCCAAACGCAAGGAGGGGTTTGGAGCTAGGACTGGTGAAGATTTCGGCGGCATCACTCAGGAGATTAAAGCGGGTGATTTGATCCTGAATCTCTTGACCAATCTTTTGCAGATACTGGTACGTGCGCTGGGGTAGATTCTCTTGCCGTTGTAGCAATTGGATAAAGGTATTGATGGTGGTGAGGGGAGTGCGCACCTCGTGGGAAAGGGCCTGAAGCAGGCTAATGTCTGGAGCCGTGGGGGTAGCAGTCACAGTCAGGGGCGTGGCCGCCGGTTGACTATAGTCCAGCAGCCATTGACCAAACTGACTCACCAAACGATAGCTGGGGGGCACCATCTCCACACTGGTCAGCCACTGATCAATGGGGTGGAGATCGGCTAAGGGAAGTTGCTGCCGCAACTGCTGCCAAAAGGCGTGAATTTCCTCAGGAGCAAAGGAAAAGTGCAGTCCTCGCTCCCCTTGATAAACCAGCAAAAGATTCACCTCTGGACTCAGCAGTAGGCAAAAGGGACTCATGCCTTCCCGCGCTGCGGGCAAAAGGTTCATTGACGGCAAAACAGGTTTAGCGTCTGTAGGGGGCAGGTAGGGCCGCGATCGCCCTTGGGGCATGAGGACATAGGTTTTTAGGGGACACTCTTGAAGGATGAGGCTGGGGAAGGAGACTAAAAAGCCCTCACTGGGATGCATGACTGCCAATAATTTTTCTAGAGCAGCCACCCCCGCTTGCCACTGCCAAAAGCGATCGCCGGCACGGGTATCATACCGATCAATGGTAGAGTGCGAGCGTCTCATAGCAGCCGATGCAACGTCCCCAACTGCTTTGACCATAGCCCCAACATTTCCGATTCGCCTAGGGGTAAAACCGAACTTAGGCGGGGATGATGCCGTACAGATCGTAAATATCGGCAGCGGTGATTTCTACGGGGACAATCGTACCCAAGGTGGCGGCTCCCTTGACATAGACAACGCCATCGACATCCGGGGCAAATCGGGGCGATCGCCCAATGAATTCGCCAGTTTGCGGGTTTTCCTGCTCAATGAGCACAGGTACGGTTTTGCCCACTTCAGCGGCATTTTTGCGCTGGGCAATGGGTTGTTGCAGCTGCATCAGGCGATCGCGCCGCGCCATTTTGATCGCCTCTGGAATCTGATCTGGCAGATCATAGGCGGCAGTCCCTTCCTCGGCGGAGTAGGTAAAAACCCCTACATGGTCAAATTCATGCCGCTGCACAAACTGGCAAAGATGTTCAAACTGGCTCTCGGTTTCACCCGGAAAACCCACAATAAAGGTCGTGCGCATCACTGCTTCGGGTAAGTCCCGCCGTAGCCGCTCAATCAGGCGATCGTTAACCCCCGCTTGCCAAGGCCGATTCATCGCCCGCAGGACATCTGGGTGGGAATGCTGCAACGGCAAATCGAGATAGGGCAAGATGTTGGGAGTTTCCCGCATCGCTGCAATTACCTCAGGCGTCAGCCCAGTGGGATAGGCGTAGTGCAAGCGAATCCAAGGCACATCCACCGCGCCAAGGGCACGAATCAGTGCTGCCAGTTGGGGTTGGCCATAACGATCCAGGCCGTAGTTGGTCGTAATTTGGGAAACAATGATGATTTCTTGGACACCTTCAGCGGCTAACTGCTGGGCTTCGCTGACAATGGATTCAATGGAGCGCGATCGCTGGTTGCCCCGCAAATGGGGAATGATACAAAAGGCACAGCGATAGTCACAGCCTTCGGCAATGCGCAGATAGGCCACGGGTTCTGGCGTGGTGCGGTAGCGAGGAACGGTTTCATCGGCAATGTAGGTGGGCACGGCACTAATTTGCTGCACCCGCTCGCCGGTTTCTACCCGCTCAATCACCTCAACAATGTGCTGGTAATCGCCACTGCCGACGACGGCCACCGCCTCGGGGAGCTCCGCCAAGAGTTCCCCCTGAAAGTGCTGTGCTAAGCAGCCTGTGATCACAATCTTCTTATTGGCCTCCGCTAGTTCCACCAGTGTGCGCACGGACTCTTCGCGGGCAGCTTGGATAAAGCTACAGGTATTGACAATGACGTAGTCGGCCTCGGTTTCATCGGTACCCACCCCATAGCCCGCTGCCGCAAGGAGACCAATCATGTGCTCCGTATCCACGCGGTTCTTATCACAGCCAAGGTGGGCAAAGGCAATTTTCGGTTTGGTTGGGTTTGGCATCTAAACGGGTCAGTACCATCTAACAGTAGGGGGTAATATCTTCACCACACTCGTCGGCCAAATAGGTGAGCGAGCGGAAGCGTAACCCCACTAATTGATCATAAAGGGGATTGAGTTTACACAGGGGGGGAATGTGGACAATCTTGCGACCAAAGAGGGTAATGTCGCGCTCAAAGGGGCATTGGGGGGGAATGAGGCGGCAGAGAAAGCGAGCCACCTTGGCATCTTTGACTTCTAAACCATCCAGCCAGTGGCGCACGGGATCCAATAGGCGCAGGGTTTGTTCATTGCTCTCGTGCTGACCATCAAGGGTATGTTTTAAGGACTCAAGGGCATCAATTTCCAATCCCAAGGCGCCGCAGAAGCGTTGCAGTTCAGCATCTTCCGATTGGGAGTAAATGCCATTGGCAAGCGCCACCATCACGGCTGTGCGCAGGAAATTCTCGGCAAGGGCGCGATCGCTGCCAAAGGTTGCCATGAGTTCTTCATGGGTGACGGGGGCGAAGTGGTCAATGTCAATTTCTGGAGCAATTTCCTCTTGAATCAGGCTCGCAATCAGTTGCTTCTCTTCGGGATCAAAGTGACCATCAGCGCAGGCAATGCTCAAGAGACCCTTAATCCAAATGGCCGTTTGTTCCGGTGTCAGTTCAAGGGTAGATGCTGCGGTGGTTGCCATAGAGATTGCCCCAAGATTGCTGCTCACTACGACTGTACTCTAGGTCTGGGCCTTTCGTGCCATCCTGAACCATAGATAAAATCCTTGCTACAATTGACGAAGTTTTGTTAAGCACTGTGTCACGTCCTTGACTGTTTCGCTGTTGCCCTCCACCTGCTCAACCCCTTGGTATGCCCTTGATCCCATTTGGCAGGGGGATGCGGCGGCGATCGCCCAAGGATTGCCCCATGATCTTTTAGCGCCTGCGTGGCAAATCCTGATTCTCGGGGATGGCTCCCCCACCCGCCACTTGCAACTGCTCACCAGCGAAACGACGGAAGTGGACGTGATCGATATGTCCGCCATTGGCCATGCCAGCGATTGCGCCCCGGCACAACTGCAACTGATTCCCGGTCCTCGGCTGCGGCGTCAAGTGTGGCTACGCACCGCTTCAGGTCAACGTTTGGCCTACGCCACCTCTTGGTGGGAAGCTGCCCATGTGGATGAGTATTTGCAAAACCGTGCCATGCCCATTTGGACGAACCTCGCCCAGCGCAAGGTGGAGCTTTATCGCGACATTCAGGCGGTGTATCTAGGGCATTCTGAAACGTTGGCGGCGGCCTTTGGCGAAGCGGGGCCTTTTTGGGGACGCCATTACCTCTTTTGGCACGATCGCCGTCCCATTACGCTGATTTATGAAGTCTTTTCCCCCTACCTCTGCCGGTACCTTGGCCCGATGGGAAGTACGGCCTATTTGGCAAATTCAGCCCCAACATTAGCCTAAAGCGGGTGTCTCCGTAACGTTTTGTAAATATAATATGAACAGCTTTTTGTCCCCCTAGGGGGTTGCGTTCATCTTCGTAGTTAGGGTAGCGTCATTCATGCGAGTTGCAATTGCCGGTGGTGGCTTAGCGGGCTTAGCTTGCGCCAAGTATCTAGTGGATGCAGGACATACCCCCATTGTGTTTGAGCGTGCCAATGTCCTTGGAGGCTTGGTGGCGGCATGGCAGGATGCCGATGGGGATTGGGTAGAAACGGGCTTGCACGCCTTCTTTGGCGCCTACCCCAATATGCTGCAACTCCTAGCGGAATTGGGAATTAGCGATCGCCTGCAATGGAAACGCCATGCCCTGATTTTTAACCAACCGGAAAAACCGGGGGTGCTCTCGTGGTTTGATGTTCCCGATATTCCTTCGCCTTTCAATGTGCTGCTCTCGATTTTGCGCAATAACGATATGCTGACCTGGGAGCAGAAATTCCGCTTTGCCTTGGGGCTATGGCCAGCAATCGTGCGCGGCCAACAATACGTCGAGGCGATGGACAAGTACACCCTCCTCGAATGGCTGCAACGCCAAGGGATTGATGAGCGGGTAAACTCCGACATTTTTATTGCGGCCTCAAAGGCACTCACCTTCCTGAACCCCGATGAGGTCTCGGCCACGATTCCCCTGACGGCGATGAACCGCTTCCTGCGAGAACGCTATGGCTCAAAAATTGCCTTCTTGGATGGGGCACCGCCGGAACGGTTGTGTCAGCCCATGGTGGATTATGTGACGGCGCGGGGCGGTGAAGTGCACACCAATGTGGCGCTGCGGGAGATTGTCCTCAATGCGGATCTCTCGGTGCACTCCTTTGTCATGGCTGATCGCGAGGGACAACAGCGCTTTGAAGTCACAGCGGATGCCTATGTCTCAGCGATGTCGGTGGATGCCATTAAACTGCTGCTGCCGCAGCCGTGGCAAGACCTGCCCTTTTTCCAGAAACTCCATGGTCTCGAAGGCGTCCCTGTGATTAACGTCCAGATTTGGTTTGATCGCAAATTGCCGACGGTAGATCACCTGCTCTTCTCGCGATCGCCCCTGCTGAGTGTCTATGCCGATATGAGCGAAACCTGCAAGGGCTATGCCGATCCCGACAAGTCAATGCTAGAGCTGGTATTGGCCCCTGCCGCTGAGTGGATTGGCCGCAGCGATGAGGAGATTGTTGAGGCGACCCTTGCGGAACTGGCCAAACTCTTCCCCAATCACCTACCGGAACCTGCTAAAGTGCTGAAAACGGCGGTGGTGAAAACCCCCCGCTCAGTCTATAAAGCTACCCCCGGTCGCCAAGCCTTTCGTCCGGATCAGGCCACACCCATTCCCAACTTCTTCCTATCGGGGAGCTACACGATGCAGCCCTATCTAGGGAGTATGGAAGGTGCGGTACTTTCTGGTAAGCTGACAGCGCAGGCGATCGCGAAGCGGCTCGCAGAGAGCAACGCCCCACAGCCCCCCAAACCCTCTACTCAGACTGTCGCCAATGCTGCAACTGCCTAGAGCCGAGTACGTCCCTCCCCTGATTTCCCTCGACGAAGCCTACGAGCTGTGTCGTCAGGTAACCGCCACCTACGCCAAGACGTTTTACCTCGGCACGCTGTTGATGCCCCCTGCTAAGCGCCGCGCCATTTGGGCGATTTACGTCTGGTGTCGGCGCACCGATGAACTGGTGGATGGCCCCCAAGCAGCAACAACAACAATGGCCACCCTCGACGAGTGGGAAGCCCGCCTTGAGGATATTTTTGCCGGTCGTCCCCACGATGGTATGGACTTGGCCTTGACGGCGACGCTGGAACACTATCCCCTCGACATCCAACCCTTCCGGGACATGATTGCTGGCCAGCGGATGGACTTGCACCGCAGTCGCTACGAAACTTTTGCTGAACTAGAACTCTATTGCTATCGCGTGGCTGGTACCGTCGGCCTCATGTCCCTTGAGGTGATGGGGGGAGACCCCTATAGCGATCGCCTGTGTTCCCCTTGGGTGGATCCCTATCAGGCTAAAGGGACCCTCAAGGATCAGGCCATTGCCCTTGGCATTGCCAATCAACTCACCAATATCCTGCGGGATGTGGGTGAAGATATGCGGCGGGGGCGTATCTATCTGCCCCTAGAGGACTTGGCTGCCTTTAACTACACCGCAGAAGATTTGCAGCGGGGGGTGATTGACGATCGCTGGCGGGCACTGATGCGCTTTCAAATTCAGCGGGCACGGCAATTTTATCGGGAAGCCGAAGTGGGGATTGCCTACCTAGAGCGGGATGCCCGTTGGCCCGTGTGGTCAGCGCTAATGCTCTATCGCCAGATTCTTGATGTCATCGAAGCCAACGATTACGATGTCTTTAATCGGCGCGCCTTTGTTTCTGACTGGCGCAAGCTGCTGTTTATCCCCATTTCTTGGTTCAAGGCCAGCTTCTAGGCACCATGGCAGATCTGTACGTGGATTGGGACGAGTATCATCGCACCATTGAACAGTTAGCGATCGCTATCTATGAGTCGGGATGGCAGTTCAATCAAATCCTCTGCTTGGCTAAGGGAGGGCTGCGGGTAGGGGACATTCTCAGCCGCTTGTTTAATCAACCCCTCGCGATTCTGGCGGTCTCCTCCTATGGCGGTGTCAATCATCAAGAGCGCGGTCGCATCACCTTTGCGCGGGACTTAACCATGACCACTGCTACCCTTGGCAGTCATGTCCTCTTAGTGGATGATTTGGTGGATTCTGGCGTTTCCTTGCAGAAAACCCTGCGCTGGCTGGAGGTCAAATATGGCTTTGCGGTGGAGGAAGTGCGCACTGCAGTTCTCTGGTACAAAGCGGCCTCTTGTATTCGTCCGGACTACTACGTTCATTACCTACCCGAAAATCCTTGGATCCATCAACCCTTTGAACGCTATGAACAACTGACAGCGGCTGATCTTGCTCAAACCCTAACCCCCTGTCCATGACGCCTACCCTCACTCCCCCCCTCCAATGGCAGCGTCGCCACATCCTCTCTCTCCAAGACTTTACAGTGGCGGAGCTAGATATTGTGCTGCAAACAGCGCTGAGTTTTCAGGAAGTCCTGAATCGTCGCACCAAAAAAGTCCCCACCCTCCAAGCGCGGGTGGTTGCTAATCTTTTCTTTGAAAGCTCGACGCGCACACGCAATAGCTTTGAACTGGCGGCCAAGCGTCTTTCTGCCGATATTCTCAACTTTTCGCCCGGCACCTCGGCGCTGAGTAAAGGGGAAACAATCCTCGATACCGCTAAGACCCTGTGGGCGATGGGGGCAGAATTCATGGTGATTCGCCATCAGCAGTCGGGGGTGCCCCATACGATTGCGGCGGAAATGGATCGCCTTGGTGGTCAGGTCGCGGTTCTCAATGCCGGTGATGGCTTGCACGAGCATCCCTCCCAAGCCCTGCTCGATCTGTTTACCCTTTGCCAACTCTACGATCCGCGTCAGCCCCGCTGTGCCCTGCTGCAGGGGAAGAAAATTGCCATTGTCGGCGATATTCGCCATTCCCGTGTGGCGCGATCGAACCTCTATAGCCTGAAGACCGCTGGTGCCGATGTTCACTTGGCAGGACCACCCACCCTCTTGCCACCAGAATTTGCAGACTATGGGGCAACGCTCCACTGGACCCTGGAACCCGCCCTTGCCGATGCCGATATTGTGATGACGCTGCGCCTGCAACGGGAACGCATGGATCAGCACTTAATTCCCAGTTTGCGGGAGTACCATCAGCAGTTTGGCATCACCCATGAGCGGCTGCGCCTGTGCCGACCGCAGGTGCGGGTCTTGCATCCGGGACCGGTGAATCGCGGCGTCGAATTGAGTTCGGCATTGCTGGATGATCCGCAGTTCAGTTTAGTGAATCAGCAGGTAACCAGTGGGGTGGCGGTACGGATGGCGTTACTCTATTTGATGGGAACGTACCACGGAGTCAAGCCATGATTAGGGTGACGTTTCTGCCGGATCAGGTGTCTGTGGAAGCGGAAGCAGGTGAAGGTTGGCTGAGTGTGGCTGCACGAGCGGGGGTGGAGATTCCCACCGGCTGTCGTATGGGGACGTGTGGTGTCTGTACCGTGGAACTGGAGGATGGCGAAGAAATTCGCGCTTGTATCTCTACGATCGCGAGCGATCGCGAGGATGGCACCCACATGACTGCCTATGTCTTTCGAGATCCCACGTGGTGATCACAGGAATCAAACCTTTAGCGCCAAATGAGGAAGCGCAGAGTTAGAAAGAGTGCTGAAACCCCCAACTGCAACGCCGTAATGGGTACCCCATAGCGCAGAAAGGTTTTGAAGCTAATACGGCAGCCATGAAGTTCGGCCACACCCGCACCGACAATGTTGGCAGAAGCACCAACGAGCGTGGCATTGCCCCCCAAGGTTGCCCCTAGCATCATGGCATAGAACAGGGGCAGCACCTGTGCTGGTAAATCACCGCCGTAGCCGATGTGCAGAATTTCTGAACCCGCTAGCCCCACATCTACGAGATATTTTTTCAGCAGCGGCACCATCGCCACCACCAAGGGGATGTTGGGAATGACGCTGGAGAGAATGCCAATTGTAAATAGTAGAAGTAGCGACCCAAAAAAGATATTTTGACCAATGAGAATCCCAAGGACGTGGGAGAGTTGACCAATGATGCCTGTTTTTTCCAAGCCGCCAATGAGCACAAAAATACTCATAAAGAAGATTAGGGTGGCCCAGTCCACATCCCGCAGAATATGGGTGACGGTATCAATTTTGCTTTGATGGGACAAAAGGAGCGCAAGGGCCGCACCCATTAAAGCGACCGCAGGGGGAGCCACTTTGACGACCATGCCATCACCAATGACAAAGAAGGTGAGGACAAAGAGGATGATCACACAGCCGACGGCCAGCGTGCGGGGATGATTAATTTTGGGGTGGGGCAAGTGGTCGAGGGAGTTGAGTTCTTTGCGCCAAATGCGGCGAAAGAGAACCGGCAGACAAAAGACAATGACGGCGATCGCCAGTACCCCCCCCAAGCTGAGACGCAGCAGATAATCGGCAAAGCTGAGATTAATGGCATCCCCGACAATATAAGTCGCTGGATCCCCGACAAGGGTCAGCAAGCCAGCGCTATTGGAGACAATCACCATCAAGATAATCAGCGGCACAAAGTCCACCCCCACTTCAGCGGCCATGGGGGGCAACAGAGGGGCAAGGAGCATCACTGTCGTGGCATTGGGCAGTACGGCACAGATGGGGGTTGTCAGAGCCACGATCCCCAGCAGCAGGCGTTTTCCCTGACCTCGGGCAAGGATCACCATTTGGGTTGCCAGATACTCAAATACATTGGTCGGTTCAAAGGCGCGTACCAGAACCATGACACCGAAAAAGAGAGCGAGAGTACCGTGACTGCGGCCAATGTAGCTAATGGCCTCCCCAAGGGTCATAATGTTGAGAAAAACGAGAAGAATCGCGCCCAAAAAGGCCGCAATGGTAATGTTGATCCACTCGGTTATGATCAGGAGGGTCACGCCTAGGAAGATCGTGCCAGCAGCGAATGTATGCCAGTGCTCAATCAGCATTGGGCTTCCTAAAAGTTTCTAAGGTAACAAATTCGGTCAACCCCACGAAACCGAATCACTGGAACACTGAGCAGTTGTGAAAAACAGCCAGTCTCCAACTGAATGCCGACGAAGTTAGCTGACGGGCTAGGATTCAGTGGTATCCTTTCTCGGTGGAGAATGCGCCCCTGATTCGTTGGTTCCTCCGTTCCAAGCTGCCAAGGCTTAGATTAGGCACAAAAAAATAAATTGCTACTCAACGTAGCATAGGCCTCTTGGAGGATTCAAGAGAAGTTCTTCTATGACATGAATAGAAAATCTTAATGAAAGCTTTCCCAGAGTGTTGCTCCTCGGTTAAATGTGTCAAAATGTTTTCTGTGTCAATTTAATAGCGGCCTACCCTTGCAAACTCCTACGGCGATCGCCCTTGGCAATTTTGACGGTGTCCATCGAGGGCATCAAGAGGTTATCCGTACTCTCGTTGAAGCAGCACCTCCCGACTGTTACCGGTCAGTGATTACGTTTTCGCCCCATCCCCAGGCATTTTTTACGGGAGAGGAGCGTCTGCTGCTGACCCCAGAAGCGGAAAAACGCGCCCTTTTAAACCAGTATGGCATTGAGCAGGTGATTGTCCTGCCCTTTACCCATGCCCTTGCCCAACTGTCGCCCTTGGAGTTTGTTGAGCAGATTTTGGTACAACAGTTACAGGCCAAGGTGTTGAGTGTTGGTTTTAATTTTGGCTTTGGCCGTGGGCGATCGGGGACAGCGGAGGACTTGCGCACCCTCTGTGCTGCCTTTGGCATTCCAGTGCATATTGTGCCCCCCTATTGTCGGGGGAGCGATCGCGTGAGTAGCTCAGCAGTACGGGCTGCTCTCGCCGAGGGAGATGTGGCTTTGGCACGGGAGCTTTTGGGACGCCCCTACCAATTGACCGGCACCGTGATTCAAGGGGAACAGTTGGGACGGCAGTTGGGATTTCCCACGGCGAATCTAGCCCTCCCCCCAGACAAATTATTGCCTCGCCATGGCGTCTATGCCTGCCGCGTTACGGGGGCAGCGTTCAGCAGTGAGCAATTGGGGGTGGTGAATATTGGGATGCGACCGACGCTGACGGGTCGGCAAGTGACAACAGAGGTGCATCTATTCAACTGGCAGGGGAATCTCTACAATCAAGAGATCACCCTCCACCTAGAGGCCTTTATCCGCCCAGAGGTACGCTTTCCCAGTTTGGCTGCCCTCCAGGCGCAAATTGCTGCTGATTGCCAAGTAGCGGCTAATCTTCTCGAACGAGTTGTCTCCTATGCGTGAACCCCTAGAGCGACTGGTCAATAACCTTGGACAGGTCATGGTGGGCAAAGAAGCCGCCATTGAACTCACGCTAGTGGGGTTGCTGGCGGGGGGACACGTTTTGCTGGAGGATGTGCCAGGGGTGGGGAAAACCCTCTTGGCCAAGGCCTTGGCGCGATCGCTGGCGGGTACCTTTCAGCGCATCCAAGCCACACCCGACCTACTGCCCACCGATTTATCGGGCACCAATATCTGGAATCCCAAAACAGCGGAGTTTGAGTTTTGCCCCGGTCCTGTCTTTTGCAATATCCTGCTGGTGGATGAAATTAACCGCGCCACACCCCGCACCCAATCGGCACTCCTAGAGGTAATGGAGGAGTACCAAGTGACCATTGATGGCGTCACCTACCCCTTACCCCAGCCTTTTTTTGTCATTGCCACCCAGAACCCCGTGGAATACCAAGGCACATTTCCGCTGCCCGAAGCCCAGTTGGATCGCTTTGCCCTGTGTTTTAGTTTGGGCTACCCGACCGAGGAAGAGGAGCTACGAATGCTGCAACGGGTGCAGGGGGGTTTAGATGTCAATCAACTGGAACCGTGCCTAAGCTTGGCGGGGATCCAACAGTTGCGGCAGCAAGTGCTACAGGTGCGGGTAGATTCAGTGTTGCAAAAATATATTCTTGCCCTGGTGCGGGCGAGCCGCGAGAGCGATCGTATTACCTTGGGGGTGAGTCCTCGCGGTACCGTGATGCTACAGCGCACAGCTCAGGCCTTGGCCTTTCTCAATGGCCGTGACTATGTCCTCCCCGATGATGTGAAGCAATTGGCTCCCCACGTCTTGGCTCATCGTTTGATTACAGCGGCAGGACGCTCAGGGCGGGCCTGTGTGGCAGAATTGTTGGAAACGGTAGCAGTTCCCTAGGGAGAGTGGGCGCGACTGTTCTCTATGAACATCTCTGCGATCGCCAAGCTGTCATTGTAGTGTTAAGTCTTTTTAACATCGCGATCGCCCTCGCAACCGTCGAAGGATTTAAGCGTTTATGACAACGATACTCATGACACAAGCCCTCCAACGGCAGGGAGAAATTTGGCACAACATTCTCAGTAGTCAAAACCTGACGGTCACCTGGGAAAACCTTGATGCTGACATCCTTGCTGTGCTAGAGGGCATGGAGGCGGCTGGCCTAGCGTTGCCCCAATTGCTGCTGTTGGATATGGGCATGACGGTCACCAATCCCTACCGCTTTTGTCAGGTGGCACAGTCTCGCTGGCCGGGGATACCTGTGGTTATTACGGCGGGTCACGATCCCCAAATTAGTGCAGCGGAACGGCGCTGGGCTTTGCGTATGGGGGCTGTGGATCTCTTGCCGGGGATTCAAGAGTCGAGTCTCATTGCCACGGCCGTCTCTCATTTGACTCGCGTGTTGGAGATCCTCGATGCCCTACCGATTCAGCAGGATGCTCTGATGGAGAGCCTCAGTCGCTTAACGGCACCCACACCAGTCCCGACCCCAACAGCACCCCCGCCGCCGCCTCTGGCCGCCCCACCCGCCACACCTAATACCCAATATCGGGGCATTAGTACCGTTGCCGACACAGCTCCAACTCCAAAGGGAGAGGATGAAGGGCAGCGTCGCCGTCGCTATCGTGGCTCAAGTTATTAAACCCCTATGTGGTGCAGAAACCTGGGTCGAGATTGAGGACTACGGTCAGGCCAAGGCGGATGTGCAACAAGTGTTTGAGTGGGCACGACAGACAGACGTCAAAGACGTTGACCACGAGTTTTATGAAACCGTTGAAGGGGGTCATGGTCGGATTGAGATGCGCTGTTATTGGTTGCTAGGCGCCACTGAGCATTTGGTGAATG
>FMJZ01046234.1_pt1 | contig 21526 bp, 15 predicted proteins | sample 1987881 | NCBI WGS metagenome assembly FMJZ01 (sample SAMEA4378227, study PRJEB15110) | soil metagenome | biome: soil; feature: Field; material: Soil | place: India | collected 2015-03-11 | depth 0 m
CGCGCGGGGCGTGCTGCTATCCCTGCGCTATCTCAGGCAATTCGCAATCCCGACCCTGAAGTACGCCGGCTGGCTGCGGAGGCGCTGGGGGGAATGAGCGACCCGGCAGCGGTTGCGCCTCTGGCGGCGGCGCTGAAGGATGGAGACTATCGCGTACGGCGTGCTGCTGCCACCGCGCTGGGACAGACCGGACAGCCTTCGGCTATTCCGCACCTGCTTGAGGCACTGGCGGACCCCGACGGCGGCGTGGGCGAAGCGGCGGCGAACTCCCTTGCAATGCTGGGCGCACCTGCCGTTCAGCCTCTGCTGGCGAAATTAGGAGGAGGCAACCCGACTGTGGCTTACCTTGCAGCGCGTGCGCTTTCGGCAATGGGTGATGCCAGTATCCCCGCCCTGCAGAGCGTGCTGAACTCGCCGAATTCGAACGCCAGACACTGGGCGCTGGTTGCGCTGGCGGGTAATAGCAGCCCCCGAGCAGTCGAACTGCTTCGGCAGGTGCAGGGGAAGCTTCCGGAATCGGAGCGGTGGATTGTGGATGAGGCTTTGATGCGCCTCGCGTCCGGTGCATCGTAGCCAGCGTCTGTTTCTTTCGCGGGTGTGCGTGTTACAATAGGTCGGTTGTATCTGACCGCCCATTCGAGGTGATGTCATGAAGCGTCTATTCGTGTTGCTTGCTCTATGGATAGTTCTTGCTCCGGTCGGCAGCGCACAGGAACTGGACCCGTGGGGCATGCCCAAGCCGTGGAAGCGGCTCGAGTGGTTCTACAGCCGGCGCGCTTTCCCCAACAACGATGTTCCCCCTGGCGCGTGGTTGAGAGCGTACGAACAGGCTCAGCAGTTGTCAGTATACCAGGGCGAGGGACTGAGTGGGCAGGCTCTCAGCTGGGAGTTCTTCGGTCCAGACAGCACCAATCAGAACTGGCTTGCTCGCGTGAACGCCATTGCCATCCACCCCACCGACCCAAACACGATTTATATTGGCGTGTCGAAGGGTGGCGTCTGGAAGAGCACGAATCGCGGCTCTACCTGGACGAACCTGACCGATTTCCTTGCGGCGCAGTATGTTGGATGCCTCACGATTGACCCCGCAGACCCAAACACCATCTATCTGGGCACGGGTGAGGAGTACTACGCAGGCAACACGTTAGGCGGCGTGGGCATTTACAAATCAACCGACGGTGGCAGCTCGTGGACGCTTATCGGCAGCAGCACGTTCTCTGGACAGCGTATCAATGAGATTGTGATTGACCCCAACAACCGCAACAAGTGGATTATCAGCACCGACGCAGGTATTTACGTAACTACCAACGGAGGGAGCAGCTTCTCCCGCACGCTGACGGGCGTAGCGTCTGCCCTGCGGATGCATCCGACCAACCCCAATATCCTCTGGGCGGCGCTGGGTGACATCTGGGGAAGCTCATCCAACGGGGTGTATGTTTCCACAAACGGTGGAAGCACCTGGACGCGCTACAACGCTCTGCCTCTGGGCACCAGTGTGGGGCGTGTTGAACTGGACGTGTGCCGCAGCAATCCAAATGTGATTTACGTGGTATTTGGGCAGACGCTGTTTTCGGGGGCACGTATCCACAGTGTGTGGAAGACCACCAGCGGCGGGAGCGGCTGGACACAGCTGACCAATGCACCAGCAGGCAGTGGACAGTCGTGGTATGACCTGGTAATGCGTGTGGACCCCAACGACCCCAATATCGCCTACGTGGGTGAGGTGGAGCTTTACCGAACAACCGATGGTGGCAATACGTGGACGAAGATTAACGGTTCAGGGCTTTCTACCGCCCATGTGGACCAGCATGCACTGGAGTTCGACCCCACGGACCCCAGCAAAATCTTCATCGGTTGTGATGGCGGGCTGTTCTACTCTGCCAACCGGGGAACCAATCGCACCGCGCTCAATACCGGCAGAGGAACGATGGAGTTTTACGCCTTTGACGTGCACCCCACGAACGCAAACCGCTTGGTCGCTGGTTCACAGGATAACGGTACGCAGGTGCGCTCCACGTCCAACAACTACGCTATCACCCTCGGGGGCGATGGCTTCTGGGCGGCGTACAAGCGCAATGACCCCAACACGGTACTGGGCGAGGTTTACTATGCTATCGTCTATCGCTCGACCAACGGCGGAAGCAGCTGGAGCGCGGTGTTCAACGGCAGTAGCGACCCGCGTTCGCCCTGGTCTGCACCCTTAGTGAACGACCCGAACAACCCTTCCACCTTTTACGTGGGCACGATATATGTCTATCGCTCCACAAACAGCGGCGTATCGTGGAGCCGAATCAGCGGTGACCTGACGCGCGGCTCGGGTACGCTGTCGGTTATCGCCATTGCGCCATCAAACTCCAATGTCATCTACACCGGCTCGGATGACGGAGCCGTATACGTCAGCACGGACGGGGGAAACACCTGGACCGCCCGCTACTCGGGACTGCCGACCCGTTCGGTCGGTGGAATCGCCGTGCACCCATCCAACCCGGGCACGGTGTATGTAGGACTGCAGGGCTTTGGCAGTGGGCACGTCTACAAGAGCACGAACTACGGCGCCTCGTGGACGAACATCTCGGGCAACCTGCCCGACACCCCGGTGAACTTTCTGATTGTGCATCCGGTCGCACCCAGCATGTTGATTGCGGCGACGGATACCGGCGTGTTCGTGACCACCGATGAAGGTGCGAACTGGGCGAAGCTGGGAGCCGGCTTGCCAAGCACACCCTGCCTGCACCTGCGCGCGAATCCCACCACAGGCTACCTGTATGTGGGAACCTACGGGCGGGGTATCTGGCGGATGCCTCTGCCCTCCGCGAGTTTCGTGACCACGCGGGTGCTGGTAGATAACGTGTCGGGCACACTGGGCGGCAGTGTAAACCTCACCGCTACTCTACAGCGTACCGACACACTCGCTGGTATCTCTGGCAAGACACTGCAGTTCGCTGTTGGTGGAACGCCGGTTGGCAGTGCGGTGACCGGTTCAAACGGCGTGGCAACGCTGGCGTACACCATCCCCGAATCCTTTGGCACAGGAACGCGCACGATTTCGGTGGCCTTTGAGGGCGACAGTACCGCCAATCCATCCAGCGGCACGGGAAACCTGAGCATCAGCCGGGCAACGCCGGAGATTGTGCTGGGCAACGTCATAGCGCGACGGGGACAGACGGTGAATCTGGAGGCGGTTCTGCGTCGGCAGGATAACGCTTCACCCATCAGCGGCAGGGTGATTACCTTCAAAGTTGCGGGCGCGACCGTCGGTTCGGCAAGCACCGATAGCAGTGGCAGAGCCTCTGTGCCTTACACCGTACCGTTGAACGCCACGCTGGGCAGTAAGGTACTTCGCGCGGAGTTCGCCGGCGATTCCGTGTATCTGGCGACCTCAAAGGATGCTACACTGGACGTGCGGAAGGTGCTCCTGCAGGGACGCGTTGCGCTCGGCGACTTTGGGGGCACGGTCAGCGGCTTGCCTGTGCGCGTTAACGTGGTGCAGGGGAGCAACAGCGAAAACCTGTCGGCGGCGCTGGACGGCAGTGGGCGATTCTCGGTAGAAACCGCGCTGGCTGGCACTGGCAGTGTGGCGGTGAAGGTCACGCACTGGCTCCGCCAGCGGCTCAACGCGAACCTGTCGGGCGAGGTATCGCTGACATGGAGCCTGGTCAACGGCGATGTGGACGATGATAACGAAGTGACGCTGTTTGATTTTGGGCAGTTAGTGGCGGCGTTCGGCAGTATGCCCGGCGATAGCGCGTGGAACCCCAACGCCGACCTGGACGGCGATCAGGAGGTCACACTGTTCGATTTCGGCATCCTGGTCAGAAACTTCGGTATGCTGGGGGATGATTAGCGGGTATAATGAATCCGAAGTTCTCTGACGTTGAGGGATGCTCATGACCGCTGAACGCATTCTTGGCAACGAGTTGATGCCGATATATGAGAAGATATGTGCAGGCGTGCGTCTGGATGAGGCGGATGGACGCCTGCTTTATACCACTGCGAACCTCACGGGAGTTGGTTATCTGGCGAACATCGTGCGCGAACGTCTGCACGGCGACAGGACGTACTATGTGCGCAACCAGCACATCAACTACACTAACATCTGCAACAAGTTCTGTAAGTTCTGCTCCTTTTACGCAAAGAAGGGCGGACCCGCCCCGTACACCCTGACCCCCGAACAGGTGAAGGAGCGTTTGCGTCAGTACCTGCACGTTCCGATTACGGAGGTGCACATTGTGGGGGGGATTCACCCCAAACTGCCTTTTCAGTACTATCTGGACGTTTTGCAGGCGGTGAAAGAGGTGCGCCCGGAGGTCCATATCAAGGCGTTCACCGCCGTAGAGATTGTGCAGATTGCGGAAGTGGCGGGCATGAGTTACGAGGACACACTGCGCGCGCTCAAGCAGGCGGGGCTGGACAGTCTGCCCGGTGGTGGGCTGGAAATCTTCTCCGAGCGGGTGCATCAGGAGCTGTTTCCGCGCAAAATCGGCGGCGAGGAGTGGAGCGAAGTTGCCCGCGCGGCGGCGCGAGTAGGGCTGAGCCAGTATGCAACCATGCTCTACGGGCACATTGAGACCGTCGAAGAACGTGTGGAGCATCTTCTGCGCCTGCGCAGCCTGCAGGATGAAACGGGGCATTTTCTTGCGCTCACTCCGCTCAGCTTCCATCCTGAAGGCACGGATCTGGAGCACCTGCCGCACCCATCCGGCTACGATGACCTGCGCAATATCGCCGTTGCCCGTTTGATGCTGGACAACTTCCCGCACATCAAATCCTTCTGGATTATGAACACCCCCGCGGTGACGCAGGTCGCCCTGTGGTACGGGGCGGATGATGTGGACGGCACGGTGCACGAGTACGAGATTACGTATCAGGACGAGGCACCTGGCGAGCGACATCAGGTGCTGACCCGTCAGCAGATGATTGACCTCATTCTGGAGGCAGGGCGCATCCCGGTGGAGCGTGACAGCCACTATCGGGAGATTCCACCTCGTCCCGAAGAGGAGCGGCTGGCGGTGTCGGCTGGGGCAGGTCGGTAAGCAGTTAGTGGTTCGATATGTGCAGAACTCGCTGCCACGCCTGTTCGGCGCACTCTTTGCCCTGTTTCACGCAATCGGGAACGCCCACCCCGCGATAGGCGGAACCAGCCAGCAGGATGGAAGGATAGTCTGCCAGTGCCTGCTCCACCTGCTGGAGGCGTTTCAGGTGTCCCACCTCGTACTGCGGCATCGCTTTGAGCCAGCGGTTCACCTGTACCATCGTGGGTTCTTCTTTGATGCCCAGAAGGGGCTGCAGGGCATCGTGTGCCATGCGAGCGAGCAGGTCGTCCCACTGCTGTTCCACAATCTGGTCCGCCCCCGCGTAGCCGATGAATACCCGCAGAAGCACGTTTCCATCGGGGGCACGACCTTCCCACTTGCTGGACGACCAGGTGCAACCCGTGATGGGGAGCGGCTCCGTGCGCGGCACCAGGAAACCACTGCCATCCAGCGGATGCTCCACCGCCTCGCGCCGGTAGGCAAGGGAGACCACGGCGGTGGAGGCGTACGGGATAGCGTTCAACAGGCGGGCAGCATCGGGCGCATACGGCTGAAGCCACCCCGCAGTGGTGTACGCAGGCGTGGTCAGTATGGCGGCGGTTGCCTGCACGGGGTCGCCACGCTCAAACTGCACCATCACCGTGCCATCGTTCTGGGGGGCAATGCCGGTCACCGTGGTGGAAAGGCGGATATCCACCTCTTTGAGGCTTTGCGTCAATCGCTCCACCAGACTGCCCATTCCGTAGCGCAGAGCCACGAAGGGGGAGGTGCTGTGTGGAGAGCCTTTGCCCGATTGCCGCTGGCGGCGCAGTTGTAGAAGCCCGCGCGTAATACTGCCGTACTTGCGCTCCATCTCCCAGTACATGGGATACACCGCCGCCATGCTCAGCCGGTCGGGGTGTCCGGCGTGCACGCCTGCCATCAGCGGCTCCGCAAACTTGACCGCGAACTCTTTGCCGAAACGCCGGCGCATGAACGCCCCTAACGACTCGTCCTCTACGTCCCGCTGCGCAGGCACAAAACCTTCCAGACTGGCTCGCAATTTGCCCCAGGGCGAGATGAAGGTGGCTTTCCACAGTGCCTGCGGTCTGGACGGCACCAGTGACACCAGCTCATGGGGAACGGCGTGTAACCTGCCTCTGATGAGCATGAAGAACTTGCGGGCAGAGGGAGAGATGATTTCGCCCTCCATGCCCAGCTCGCGACAGAGCTGCACCGCCCAGGGCTTCTGCGCGAGGAAAGAGTCAGGACCGGTGTCAATCAGGAACCCCTCCTGGTGCACAGTACCCACCTTGCCGCCCAGATGTTCTTCCGCTTCCACCAGCGTGATGCGCAGAGGCGTGCCTGCTTGCTGACGGAGTCGCTGTAAATAGTATGCCGCCGACAGTCCTGTTATCCCGCCACCCACGATAACGACATGAGGCGTGCTCATCGTCAGTCCGAAACTCCCCGATGTACGGTGTCAATCAGGGTCTGCACGTTCTCCACAGGCGTTTCGGGCAGGACGCCGTGCCCCAGGTTGAAGATATGTCCCGGGCGACCTCCCGCCCTGCGCAGAACCTCTTTCGCTTCAGCCCGCACGACCTCTGCAGAAGCAAGCATCACAGCGGGGTCCAGGTTGCCCTGTATCGCGCAGGCATGGTCCAGCCTTCTCCACGCATCGTCCAGAGACACACGCCAGTCTACGCCAATCACGTCCGCGCCGGTCTCGCGCATGGCTTCCAGCAGGGATGCTGTGCCCGTGCCGAAGTAGATAATGGGTGCGCCAAGCGGCTTCAGCGCGCCTACAATCCCCTGCATGACAGGCAGAAGGTGTTTTCGGTATGCGTCGGGGCTGAGTGCGCCCACCCAGCTATCAAAGAGCTGTACCGCCTGCGCTCCCGCCTCAATCTGTGCTCTCAGGAAGCGTATCACGTTCTGCGCCAGAATGTTCAGGAGCTTGCTCCACAGCTCCGGCTGGCGATACATCAGCGCACGCACGCGGCTGTAGTCTCGCGACGGACCTCCCTCCACCAGATACGCCGCCAGGGTGAACGGTGCGCCAGCAAAGCCGATAAGCGGAACGCGCAGCTCGCGGCGCAGGATGCGGATGCTCTCCCCCACAAAGGGGAGGTCCTCCTCCGGTTCCATGATGCGCAGAGCGTTCACATCCTCTTCTGTCTGGAGGGGCTTTGCAATCACGGGACCGACGTTCTCCTTGAGGGTGAACGGCACGCCCATCGCGAGGAAGGGGATGGTCAGGTCGGAAAACAGTATCGCTGCGTCCAGTTCGAATCGGCGGAGCGGCAGGAGGGTCACTTCCGCTGCCAGTTCAGGGGTGGTGCACAGCTCCAGCATCGTATACTTTTCGCGCAGTTTGCGGTATTCCGGCTGGTATCGCCCCGCCTGACGCATCAGCCAGATGGGTGTGGTGTCCACCTCCTGCCGGCGGCAGGCACGCAGGAAACGGTCATTGAATGCTTTGGTCATACGGTTAAAGCCTCTTTCAACGCATCATGGAACGCCCTTGCCGTGTGCTCAATATGCGACTCGGTGTGCGCTGTGCTCACGAACCATGCCTCCAGTGCGGACGGCGGCAGGAACACGCCCCGCCTGAGCATCGCGTGGAATAGCCGGGCATAGAGCTGCCTGTCGGTATGCATGGCTGATTGAGAGTCGGTAACCGGCTGGTCGGTAAAGAAGACGCTCAGCATAGAGCCGACCCGGTTAATCTGGGCAGGTACTCCCAGATTGTGCGTGGTTTCAGTAAGAGACCTTTCCAGCGCACCGGCTCGTGCCTCCAGCTGCGAATAAGCCGAATCGTTCAGTTCGCGCAGGGTTGCCAGCCCGGCTGCCATCGCCAGCGGGTTGCCCGATAGCGTGCCAGCCTGATAGACCGGTCCGAGCGGAGCCACCATCTGCATCAGCTCGCGCCTGCCACCGTACGCGCCGACCGGTAGTCCCCCGCCAATAATCTTGCCCAAGCACACCAGGTCAGGTATCACGTCGTACAGCTTTGCGGCGCCGTGACGCGAAACCCGGAAACCGGTGATGACCTCGTCGAAAATCAGCAGGGCGTGATATTCCTCTGTCAGCCTGCGCAGGGTCTGCAGAAAGCCCGGCGCAGGGGGAACAACTCCCATATTGCCCGCAACCGGCTCCACGATAACGGCGGCGATTTGCTCTCCCATCTCCCTGAAGAGCGATCCCACTGCGTCCGCATGGTTGTAGGGCACAACAAGTGTGTGCTGGGTTATCTCGCCGGGCACTCCCGCGCTGTCGGGCAAGCCAAAAGTAGCCACCCCTGAACCCGCTTTCGCCAGCAGATGGTCGACATGACCGTGGTAATTGCCCTCAAACTTCACGATTTTGGGACGTCCGGTGGCAGCGCGTGCCAGCCGTATCGCGCTCATCGTGGCTTCCGTGCCGGAGTTGACGAATCTCAGCATCTCTATCCACGGCATGGAGCGCACAATCTCTTCCGCCAGCAAAACCTCGCCTTCATGTGGCGCTCCGTAGCTCGTTCCTCGCCCAGCCGCTTCGCAGATTGCCCGAACGACCGACGGATGGCTGTGTCCCAGAATCAGTGCGCCCCATGAGCACACGTAGTCAATATACTGGTTACCATCTACGTCGGTAATCACTGCGCCTTGGGCAGAGGCGATGTAGAAAGGAGTGCCGCCAACGGCACGAAAGGCTCGGACGGGGCTATTCACGCCAGCAGGCATCAACTGTTGGGCGCGTGTATAAAGCCGTTGCGATTGTTCTCTATCCATCTCACCCGCTCTCATACAAGTGTTGTTGTCTAAATTATACCCCAGAGGTATAACAGGCGTGGAGGAGATGAGCCAATACCCACCCTTGCGGAAACCGTCAGATGAGCCGGACGCGGAAGAGTATGCCCGCAGCCTCGGCGTAGCAGTGTACTTCTCTTACGACCTGTGAGCCAGCACCGCGCCGTAACCTCTGCTCCTCGCCTCTTCGGACACATAGGGGCATAGCGGGTCGCTCTCCAGCGGGTCGCCCGTGTAAGCGAAAGCGCGCGCCCTTGAGCCTCCGCATACTTTGCGGTAATCGCAATAGCGACACTTACCCTTCAGCTGGTCTGTGTCCCGCAGGGAGAGGAACAGGCTGGCGGTGCGGTAAATCTCCACCGGGCTTTGCTCGCGCACGTTGCCCGTGCGCACCGGCAGGAACCCCGACGGATAGACATCGCCGATGTGAGAGATGAACATAATCCCTGCGCCGTCGCGGATGCCGAACCCTCGCCGGATGGTCTCGGCGATGCGATTGGGCTTTTTGGACAGGTCGTGCTGAAGGGCGACGCGCCGGTAATGCGGCGCCTCGGTGGTCTTGATGTCTACTTTGCCCTCGTTCGCCTTCTCAAAGAGCCACTCGCAGATGCGCTCGCTGTGCTCTGGCGAGACCTCTTCCAGCCCTTTGCCACGCCCAACCTGAATCAGGAAGAAAAGGCTCCATCGGGCGGCGCCCAGGTCGGTAATCAGGTCATACACCGCGGGCAGGTCGTCTGCCGTCTGTTCGCAGACCAGCGTGTTCACCTGTATTGGCAGGTCGGCATCACGCGCCCACTGCGCCGCCCGCACCGTCTGCTCGAAGCTGCCCGGCACCTGGCGGATGCCGTCGTGCCGTTCGGCGGTGGAGCCGTCAATGCTCAGCGCCATCATCCAGATTCCCTCCGCCTTGAACCTCTGCACAATCTCAGGCGTCAGGGCATAGGTTCCGCTGGGGGTGATGGCAACGGTAAATCCGCGCTGGCGCGCCGCTCGGACCAGCTCCCACAGGTCGGGACGCTTCAGCGGGTCGCCGCCAGTGATGACGATGTGGGGCAGGGGATTGCCGAACTCCGTCAGCTGGTCTAACAGGCGGTATCCCTCTTCGGTGGTCAGTTCATCGGGATGGCGGTAGAGCACGGCTTCGGCGCGGCAGTGCCGGCACGCCAGCTCGCAGGCTCTCGTCAGTTCCCAGTATACTAACAGCGGTCGCTGTGTGATGTCTAACATCGCTGGTTACCCCCATGTCCTTAAGAACTCTTCGGTCGGCTGATAGAACGCGGTGTAGATGGGTGTATCGCGCAGGGTGTAGCGCCGTGCCTCAGTGGAACGCAACACCATCACCAGCTCCGAGAACTGCGGCAGGTTGTCCGTTTCGTACACGACTACAAACTCGTGGTCCTGCAGTCCAGTGGAGTAGAGCAGGAGCTGCGTGATTTCAGGATACTGCCTGCCCACCTTGATATGTTCGTTCATCATACCCTGCCGCGCGTCTTTGCTCATCAAATACCACTCGGAGGTCTTAGCGAACGGATAGGCGACAAGGTACGGTTTGCGGGTGTCGTCAAACGGGCTCAGTTCCTGCTCGGACTTGCCCGGTGCGTACACCGACGGGCGCGTGAAGCCCCAGAGTGTATGTATCGGTTTAAGGAACGCTCGCCACCGAGCGGTGACTTCTGCGTAACGCAGGAAAAACTCGCCGGCGACCTCATTCCGCTCGGCGATGACCGCGCTCCACAGCATGATGTCCGCTTCCGCGCGGGCGGGGAAGATGGTATAGGTGTACACCCGCTCGCCCAGCCCGGACGCCTGCTCCAGAAACGTTTTCAGGGTTTCACGCCGCTGGTCGCGCGGGAGGTTCCAATATGTTTCGGTAAAGGCGAAAACGCCGTAATGGTTCAACTGCCTTTCAGCCATTCTGCTGCCTCCTTCGCCAGATAGGTGATAATCAGGTCTGCACCGGCGCGGCGGAACGCCATCAGCATCTCCAGTGCCACCGCGCGCTCGTCAATCCAACCCTTCTCGGCAGCAGCTTTAAGCATGGAATACTCGCCGCTGACGTTGTACACGGCTAACGGCACGTCCACTGCATCGCGCACCAGGCGCACCACGTCCAGATACGCCAGCCCGGGCTTGACCATCACGATATCCGCGCCCTGTTCCACATCGGCAATCACTTCGCGCACCGCTTCGCGGGCGTTGGGCGGGTCCATCTGGTAACTGCGACGGTCGCCAAACTGTGGGGCAGAGTCCGCCGCCTCGCGGAACGGTCCGTAAAACGCCGACGCGTACTTCGCGGAATACGCCATAATCGCCGTTTCGGTAAAGCCGTGCTCGTCCAGCGTCTCCCGGATGGCTTGCACCTGTCCATCCATCATCGCACTGGGCGCCACGATGTCTGCTCCTGCCTCGGCGTGCGCCAGCGCCATTTCCGCCAGTATGTTGAGCGAAGCGTCGTTATCCACATAGCCATCTTCACGCACGATGCCGCAGTGCCCATGTTCGGTATACGCGCAGACGCAGACATCGGTGATGACCACTATCTCCGGATTTGCGCGTTTGATGGCGCGAATCGCCTGGGGAACCACGCCGTCGCGCTGGGTGGCGTAGCTGGCATGAGCGTCTTTATAACCTGCGATGCCGAACAACAGCACCGCCGGCACGCCCAGCGCGGAGAGCTGCTCCACCTCTGCCGGCAGGAGGTCCACACTCAGGCGGAACTGCCCGGGCATGGAAGCGATGGGTCCGCGACGGTTGGCGCCCTCGTGCACGAAGATGGGATAAATGAAGTCGTCGGGTGAAAGGGTGTTCTCCTGCACCATCCGCCGCAGAGTTTTGGTGCGGCGCAGTCGGCGCAGTCGGTATGCCGCGTCAAGAGTTTGCTGTCGTGTGAGCATCGTGCATCGCCTCTTCCAGTATCGCCTGAATCAGACCCGGTATGGTATGCTCTTTCGCCACGCGGGCGGGCTGGTATCCCAGCTCGCGCACCGCATCGGCAGTGATTGGTCCAATGCAAATCAACGGGACGGTGCTCAGCCAATCGGTACGCCCCGCCTCTCCCAGCATCCGCGCCAGCGAGCGTACCGCGGACGGGCTGGTCAGCGTGATGTAGTCGGGCTGGGGCAGACTGGCGATAGCTGTCCCCATCCTTTGTTGTACCCGATAAACCGCCACTTCTACCACTTCGGCGCCGCGTCGGCGCAGCTCCTCCGCCATCGCTTTGCGGGCGATGTCCGCTCGTGGCAGCAAAATCCGCAAGCCTTTCACGTCGCCGAGCGCGTCGGGCAAGGCGTCGGAAAGAAACTCATCTGGAACCACATCGGGCGCGCGGCACGCCTGCTCCAGCGCTCTGGCGGTTGCTGGTCCAATCGCGGCGAGACGACAATCCGCCAGCAGGGAAACAGGTGTGTTCGTCGCCTGCATTCGCCCAACGAAGCTGTGCACGCCGTTCACGCTGGTAAACACCACCCAGTCAAACTGTTGCAGGGCGCGAATGGCTTCGTCTATCGGCTCCCAGTTTTCGGGGGGAAGCACGGCGATGGTGGGAAGCACCAGCGGCTCCGCTCCCAGCCGGCGCAGCCGCTCCGCGAACTCCTCCGCCTGCCCTTCGGGGCGAGTGATTAGCACCCGCTTTCCCTCCAGCGGAAGGCTCATGCCCGCACCTCCAGCAGACCGGATGCGCCATGCCGAAGAAGCCTCTGCGCCAGCTCCGCCCCCAGCCTCGGCGCATCCTGTGCGTCGCCCTCCAGTGAGTCATCAATCATCTGCACGCCTTCGGGGTCGGCGACACGCGCCCTAAGGCTCAGCCGTCCATCCTGCACGGTAGCGTAGGCAGCGATGGGAACGCGGCATCCACCTCCCAGCGCGTGAAGCAGGGCGCGCTCGGCGGTCACCGCCTGTCGGGTAGGGGTGTGGTCTAACGGCTCCAGCAAGGCGATAACATCTGTATCGTCCTCCCGGCATTCCACGGCGAGTGCACCCTGTCCGGGTGCGGGCAGAACCTGTTCGGGGCTGAATAGGTACAGGTGCAGTTCTATGCCTTCAGGGGTGTTCAGGGTGTCGTCTTCAGGAGATTCCAGAAACCCCAGCCGCTCCAGACCGGCGGCGGCAAGCACGATGGCGTCGTACTGCCCTTCGCGCAGCTTGCGAAGGCGGGTGTCCACGTTGCCGGTCAGGGGAAGATACTGCAGGTCGCGGCGGAGCCATTTCATCTGCGCGGAGCGGCGCAGGCTTCCCGCCCCAATCCGTGCACCGGGAGGCAAATCCTCCAGTGTCCCACTCCGCGATACCAGTACGTCGCGCGCATCCGCCCGAGGGGGTGTCGCCGCCAGCCTCAGTCCGTCCACGCGGGAGGTAGGCAGGTCTTTCAGGCTGTGCACCGCGACGTCTATTCGCCCCTGCAGCAGCGCTTCCTGCAGTTCCTTCACGAACGCTCCCACCACCTCGTAGCGTTGATGGTCGCCGCTGGTGCGTATGATGACCGTTTCAATCTGCAGATCAGGATACTGCTGGCGCAGATTGTGTATTACCGAAGCGGTTTGAGCCTGCGCCAGTGCGCTTCCCCGGGTGCCGATGCGCAGCAGTGTCCCCATCGGTTGGTTTACTCTTCCTCCTCAGTTTCCAGCACGGCAGCAAGCGACGACCGGTCGCAACTCTCCAGCCCGAACAGGCGAGCAAACAGGGTAAGTGCCTCCTCCTCGTCCAGCATGTTGCGCAGCTGCGAGATAGGATGGTGTAGTATCTGCTTCACGATGCGCGCGGTCAGCTGGTCTATCACCTGCTTCTGGCGGTCGTCCAGATTTCCCAGCTTGGGTAATGCCCATTCTATCTGTCGGCGTCGGATGAGGTCAGCCCTCTGCTGAAGAGCCGAGATAAACGGTCCAGCGCCGCGCGTGTGCCACCAGCTTAAATAGTCCTCCATTTCCTCGCGGATAATGCGCAGGGCGATGGGCACCTCGCGAAGCCTTGCCTCATAATGGGCGTCGGAAATGGCTTTCAAATCTTCCAGGTCATAAAGCTTGACGAACGGCAGCAGCCGTACGGCGGGGTCTGTGTTTCGCGGCACACCCAGGTCCAGAATCACCAGCGGACGGTCTCTTCGTACGTCCTCCAGCGGCTTTAAACAGGTAACGTCCAGAATGGGGTGGGGGGCAGTGGTCGCGGTAAAGATGATATCTGCCTCCGGCAGTACCTGCTGGAGCGCACCCAGAGCCAGAGGGATTGCACCGTTGTCCTTCGCCAGAGCAGTGGCATAAGCAAAGGTATGGCTGAGGATATACAGCGCTTTAGGACCAAGTTCCGCAACTTCCTTCACCACCCGCTGTCCCATGGTGCCGGTGCCAATCACAATCACCGTGGCTTCGGCAATGTTGGGCGTATGATGCAGAGCGGCTCGGACTGCCAGCGACCCCAGAGAGACCGCCTGCCTGCTGAGCGCGGTTTCGGTGCGCACTCGTTTGCCAACCGCTACCGCCCGCTGGAACAGGGAGTTAAGCAGAGCACCCGTCGTGCCTGCATCTCTCGCTTTGTCCCATGCCTGTTTCACCTGAGCCTGTATTTCCGATTCTCCGAGAACCTGCGAATCCAATCCGGCAGCCACCCGGAACAGATGGTCAATCACCGCCTCACCGCGCTTCACGTACAGGTATGGGTCCAAAGAACCCAGAGGAAGCCCTTCCCATTCGTGCAGGAATTGAACGAGCAGGTCGCTGTGCGGGGTGCAGGCATAAATCTCTGTGCGGTTGCAGGTGGACAGGATGACGCATTCTTCAACACCGCGTTCCTGAAGCCATTCCAGGGCTTCACGCAGAGCTGCACCTTCGAACGCAAAGCGCTCGCGGGTTTCCAGGGAGGCGGTGCGATGGCTCAGTCCAACCACTACCAGTTTTTGCACGGGTCTCCTCCCCTTAGAGGTCTTCGGTTATTAGTTTGCCCCAAAAAGCGCAGGATATCAAGGGTAAATCGTGAATTTTTGAACGATAAAGACCCAAATCTCTCAAAATGGTTCATCGGGACTCCTCAAAGCCAGCAGAGTGCGATGCAGGTTTTAACAACACCTGTCCAGCCAGCACACCGGTGGGCACGCCGTGCTGGAGCGCCAGCTTGCCGCCAACCAGAACGTATTCAATTCCCAGAGGTAGCTGGTGCGGCTCGGCAAAGGTAGCCATATCGCGAACCGTTAGCGGGTTGAACACGGTGATGTCCGCGATGGCTCCTTCGCGCAGGATGCCGCGGTCGTGCAATCCCAGCCTCTGCGCCGGTAGCCCCGTCATTTTGTGCACCGCCTCGGGCAGGGAGAGAACGCGCAGGTCGCGCACATACCTGCCCAGTACGCGCGGGAAAGTGCCGTAGTTGCGGGGATGCACGCGGTCCACCGACATCTTGCCCAGCGGCGCGGTGGCGATGGCGTCGGAGCCTATCATCGTGAGGGGATGACGCAGGACAGTGCGCACATCCTCTTCGCTGAGCGTAAAGCGCGCCGCGCTGACAAAGGTATGCTCCTCCACCAGGATGTCCAGCACGCATTCCACCGGATGGCGTCCTCGCTCGCGCGCGATTTGCAGGATGCTTTTGCCCTGCAGGTCCCGGTTGTTTCGAGCGACGGCAATCACCACCCGCGCCCAGTGTGAGCCTTCCGCCGTGCTTTCCCAGTCGGGGTGCAGTGCCAGAATCTCGGCGATAATCTGCTGGCGGGTCGCTGGGTTTTTCAGTCGCTCCACCACCGCATCTGGTCCGCCTTCGGTTGCCCAGTCGGGCAGAATGCCTGTCAGCAGGGAAGTCAGGTAGGCATCGTAGGGGTACTGGTCCAGCATCACGTCCAGCCCTCTGGCGCGCGCCTCCTCCACCATCTGCAGGGTTCGGTGCACCAGCCCCCAGTTCCGCTCGCCGTCCGCCTTGTGATGCGAGAGCTGAACGGGTATGCCCGCCTCTTCGCCGATGCGCAGGGCTTCCTGCACCGCCTCTACGAGCCTGTCCGCCTCGTCGCGCAGGTGGGTGGAGTAGAACAGCCCATAACGTGCCGCCACCTTTGCCAGCTGGATAATCTCCTCCGTTTGCGCGTAGGAACCGGGCGCGTATTCCAGACCAGTGGAAAAGCCCCACACGCCATCTTCAACCGCCTGCTCGATGAGTTCGCGCATCCGGCCCAGTTCTGCCGGGGCAGGGGGGCGGCGTTCCATGCCCATCACCCGCTTGCGCAGAGTGCCGTGTGCCACCTGCGGGATGATGTTCGTGGCGGTTCCCCGCTCCTGCACCAGCTCGTAAAAACGCCTCAACCTGCCCTCCCAGGTCACGCGGATACCATAGGGGGCTAACCAGCGGCGCTCGTACGCGAAAACCGGCTCGTCGGTAATCATGCCCATAGCAATACCGCAGTTGCCCACGACCTGGGTAGTAATCCCCTGTGCCAGGGCGGAGGTCTGCTGGGGGTTGTAAAGCAGGCTGATGTCGGAATGGGTGTGGATATCGATAAAACCCGGCGCCACGCACAAGCCGGCCGCTTCGATAGCGCACGATGCGGATGCGCCGTGCAGGTTGCCGATGGCGGCGATACGCTCGCCGCGAATCCCCACGTCGGCGGGGAAAGGTTCACCGCCGGTGCCGTCCACGACCGTGCCGCCGCGAAGGACAAGGTCAAAGCAGAGCGTGCTATCTCCTGCGCTGTCCATCCGTTGCCACCTGAGAGGTGATATTTGTTCCCTTATTGTACCCTGTTTCTCGGTGCTCGTGCTGATGCAGGAGCGGACCGGAAGGGTAGCGAACAGCAGAAGCGTGATTGGGAGTGATTGAGGAGGTGTCTGCCGAATGGACGCTCGGTTGTCTTTCATTTTCGCCCGCAGGAGCATCCGCCACTATACTTCCGAGCCGGTCAGCGATGCCGATGTGCAGGCGTTACTGGAGGCAGGGATGGCGGCGCCATCTGCCCGCAACACCAAACCGTGGCACTTTGTGGTCGTTCGCGACCGGGAACAACTTAGACGTCTGGCGAACGTCCATCCAAACGCCAGTATGCTGGATGGGGCGGCGCTGGGCATCGCTGTGTGTGGCGAGCCGCGCGAGTCGGAATACTGGGTTCAAGATACAAGCGCAGCCACCGAGAACATCTTGCTGGCGGCGACCGCACTGGGGCTGGGCGCAGTGTGGATTGGCGTGCATCCCAAACCCGACCGCGAACAGAAGGTGCGTGAGGTACTGGGACTACCGGAGCACATCACGCCGCTATGCCTGATCGCTGTGGGGCATCCTGCAGAGGAAAAGCCTCCGCGTACCCAGTACGACCCCTCGCGGGTGCACTACGAGCGGTGGTAAGCGCACCGGGTAAAGACCGAGAGGCGTGATTCCCTTGCAAAACGGGGGTATGGCGCACCATACCCCCGAAACCTCTTCTGGCTCAGTCGTCTCCTATCGCACCGAAGTTGCGAACCAGCACGCCGAAGTCAAACAGGGTCACCTCGTTGTCGCCGTCCACGTCGCCGTTGGTGAGTGCAACGTCTAACCCGGTGACCTCCACGCCAGAGACTACAACGCCCGGCACCACTACTCTCAGCCAGTGGCTGGCTTTGAAGGCGATGTCGTAGGTTCCCGGCTGGACATCGGAGATGGTGTAGTCGCCGTTTGTTTCGGGGTAAATGGTCAGGGTGCGGGTGGTATCGCCTCGCAGTTCCACCGTGACAGGCACCTGCGATATGTCGCCCGTGAAGTTGTTCAGCGCGATGTTGCCCCGGATGCGGCTGAGGCTGGGGGCTGTATCCAGGAGAAACGCTTCGGTGCGCTTTGTTGCGGCGTTCCAGCCAGTGCCCACGATATACCGTCCGTCGGGGCTGATGGCGGTGGCCCAGCCAAGGACCGAGCCGTCCGCGAGCAGGCTGGCAAAGGTGATGTTCAGGTCTTCCATCCCGCCAGCTATCGTCCAGCGAAAAGCACTCCATCTACCGTTGGCATCCTGTGCCACTCCGACTACGACCGAGCCGTCTGCTGAAACACCATAAGCCTCGCTCTGTGGACCACCGAGCGTGCCAAGGCTTTGCATCCCCGTCGCTGGCGTCCAGCGAAAGGCACGCCTACGACCATTAACATCCTCTGCGGCGCCTACCACGATTGAGCCATCTGCCGACACGCCGTACGCCGCGCTGTCTTCCACGCCCAGCGTGCTAATCGTCTGCATTCCTCCCTCAGAGGTCCAGCGGAAGGCGCGGCGGCGATAATTACCATCTTCCATCCATCCGACCACGACTGCGCCATCGGCTGAAACGGCAGAAGCCCTGCTAATATCGTAGCCAGGCAGTGTGCCAAGATTTTGCATCTCTCCCTCTCGCGTCCGTCTAAAAGCGCGACGAAACCAGTTGTTATCACTTGCCCATCCGACCACGACCGAGCCATCCGCTGAAATACCGTAAGCCTCGCTTTCACCATAAAGACCAGTAGCCGTGCCCAGCCAGGTAAGGCTCTGGGCATGTAATACCGTCGGCAGACCAAGTGTCAAACCCAGCACAAGTGCCACCACGACCCCCAGCACCCGCGGAAGCCGCTGTGTACCCTGTCTCAGAATGGAAATCCTCCTTTTCATTGTTGTTGCGCTCCTTTCATTAATATGTAACCTTTGTTTCCAGTTGCACACCCTGAAATGCCATTACCCGCGCGTTGTCAGGGGCATCCTGCAAGCCATTCTTCCTGCAACCCGCCTAACGCAGCCATCTCACACGGAAACGCTGGTCTGTTGAGCGTTGCCTGGTGGGTGAAGTCGTGACCGTTGGGGAGGCGGAGCAAGGAAGAACGGTGCCCGCCGCGCAGACCATCAACAAGCGTCTATCGCATTGGTGCTTCATCCTTTGCTGAGGGGATAGAGCGGAATCTGCACGGTGGAGAGGCATTCCATCGTGAGATTCGTCTCACAAAAATGGTAGCGCAGGTGGACGAAAAAGTCCAGATTTTTTGCTGAGGTCGTGAGATAATTTTATCGCTCTTGGCAGCCAAGAGTTGCAGGTAACCTGCAGGTCAGCCTCTACTGGGTATGGATTGCTGAAGCCATGCTTCAGCGGTTCGAAGATGCTGACCTTGTGACTAGAAGTCGCAGGCAACACACGGCGAAAACTGCCCAAGCAGGTTACAGCCTCCCCAAGAGGCTTTGTCACGAGTAGCCCGCAACTTCCATCCGCAGGGATGTTATCTCCGCAATTGTTGGTTGCCGAATCTGGACTGCAGTACTGCAAGTCAATGAGCAAGCGGCTCTTTTCATCTCCCTTACCGATGCTTGACGCTCACCCTGCGATTTTGTATAATTCCGATAGGTTCGTTTGTATTCTGAAGAAGGCTGGAGGTTCTCTGATTTGGACACAAATACCCGCTGGTGGATTGTTATCATACTGGTCACGCTGGTGTCTGCCTGGGTGGTCATCGTTCAGCCGCTGATGGCGCCCAAAGGCACAGAACCTTTCAAACTGGGACTGGACCTCAAAGGCGGTGTGCGCGTTGTCCTGCGCGCACAGACCGAGAAGCTTCCCCCCGATAAACAGCGCGAGTGGAAGCCCGAGAACATGGCTTCCGTGGTGGACATCGTGGAGCGGCGCGTCAACCGGCTGGGCGTGACCGAGTCGGTGGTAGCGCGACAGGGGCAGGACCGTATCCTGGTGGAACTGCCCGGCGTGGTGGACGAGCAGGAAGCCCTGCGCCTCATCCAGACCACCGCGCAGCTGGAGTTCTGGTATCTCCCCTCGGTGCAGAGCGACCGCAACCCCATGGCGCGCTATCGGCTGGAGGTCCGCAAAGAGGGGCTTCAGGAAATCACCACCATTTACGATACAGTCCAGCAAAAAGAGGTAGACATCGCCGAGTTCCTGCAGGAACAGAAGGTGCGCGCCCAGGAGAGGGGCGAGCAGAACCCGGTGGTGACAGGGGCAGACCTGAAACCGACCTGCAAGCTGGTGTACGACCAGGTAGGCAGACCGCAGGTTTCCTTCGAGTTCAACGCAGATGGCGCCCGCCGTTTCGCCGACTTCACCCGCAAACACGTGGGCGAGATACTGGCAATCGTTCTGGACAACCGCATCATCTCGGCTCCGCGCGTCAACGAAGCCATTCTGGGCGGTAAAGGCGTCATTGAAGGCAACTTCACCGCGAAAGAGGCGGCGGAGCTGGCGACCCTGCTGAACTCCGGTGCTCTGCCTGTGCCCCTGGAGATTATCCAGACCACCAAAGTGGGCGCGACGCTCGGTAAAGAGTCGGTACGCCAGAGCCTGTGGGCAGGCGTTGTCGGTCTGGGGCTGGTGCTGCTGTTTATGGTCGGCTACTATCTGCTGCCGGGTGTGCTGGCGTCGGTTGCCCTGGGGCTGTATACGCTCTACTCGCTGGCGGCGTACAAGGCGCTGGGCGTGGTGTTCACCGTGCCCGGCATTGCAGGTTTCATCCTGTCTATCGGTATGGCGGTGGACGCCAATATCCTCATTTTCGAACGCATGAAAGAGGAACTGCGCTCGGGCAAGACGCTGAAAGCAGCGATCGATGACGGTTTCAAACGCGCGTTCACCGCCATCTTCGACTCCAACGTGTGTACCATTATCACCAGCCTGATTCTGTTTGCACTGGGCACGGGCGCGGTGAAAGGCTTCGCGCTGATGCTGATGATTGGTGTGGCAATCAGCATGTTCACCGCCATCACCGTTACCCGCACGATGCTGTGGACGCTGGTGAGTTTTGGTATCGGCAACGACCCGCGCCTGTTCGGGCTGGGCAGGCAATGGCAGACCCATGTAGACATCATCGGCAAAAGGAACCTGTGGTTTGCCCTCAGCGGCACCTTCATCGCTATCGGCGTGATAGCCTGGGCGATTGGAGGACTGCGGCTGGGCGTGGACTTTGCCGGCGGTTCGGAATTGCAGCTGCGCTTTAACCAGCCGGTCACCGCCCGGCAGGTGCAATCTACGCTGAGTCGTGCCGGTTTCAGTGACGCGCGTGCCGTGGTGGGCGAGGGGAACCTGGTGTTCGTGCGCACGCGCGAAATCACCACGGAGGAGAAGGAGCGTATCAAGACTGCGCTGAGCACGCTGGGCAGTCTGGAGGAGCAAAGCTTCGTGCAGGTGGGTGGTATCGTCAGCAGGGAACAGACGCGCAACGCCCTGATTGCGGTCATCCTGTCCGAAGCGTTGATCCTGCTGTACCTTGCGGTGCGCTTCGCCATCGGAGGCATTCGCGAGGGCTTCAAGTTCGGCGTGGCAGCGGTCATCGCGTTGGTGCATGACGTGCTGGTGCTGGTCGGAACCTTCTCCATTATGGGCAAACTGCGCGGCTGGGAAGTGGACGCGCTGTTTGTGACCGCGATGCTGACGCTGATCGGCTTCTCGGTGCACGACACTATCGTCGTGTTCGACCGCATTCGCGAGAACCTGCGCAACCGTACACGGGGCGAAACCTTTGCCAGCATCGCCAACAAGAGCATCCTGCAGACCTTTGCGCGGTCAATCAACACGTCGTTGACGGTGGTGCTCACCCTGCTGGCGCTGCTGATACTGGGCAGTCCGGTGGTGAAGCTGTTCACCATTGCCCTGCTGGTCGGTGTCATCACCGGAACCTACTCGTCCATCTTCAATGCGGCACCTGTGGTGGTCTGGTGGGAGGAGATTGCTCAGCGGCGCGGTTTGCGCCCCGCGGAGCCGCGTGTGGCAGCCTCTGCGCCAGCGGAGGCAACGGTGAAACGTGATGGAGCACCAGCCGTATCGGCGGGGGCAGGGG
>FMJZ01017553.1_pt1 | contig 21478 bp, 22 predicted proteins | sample 1987881 | NCBI WGS metagenome assembly FMJZ01 (sample SAMEA4378227, study PRJEB15110) | soil metagenome | biome: soil; feature: Field; material: Soil | place: India | collected 2015-03-11 | depth 0 m
CCCCTTGTGGTGCTCCCCCGCCAATTCCTTTAAGTTTCAGTCTTGCGACCGTACTCCCCAAGCGGCGGGCTTAATGGTTTCCCTGCGGCACCGGTGCAGGCCGTACCCGCACCGACACCTAGCCCGCATCGTTTACAGCTGGGACTACCCGGGTATCTAATCCGGTTCGCTCCCCCAGCTTTCGCCCCTCACCGTCGAGCGCGTTCTGGCTACCCGCCTTCGCCACTGCAGGTCCTCCCGGGATCAGAGGATTTCACTCCTACCCCGGGACTACCAGTAGCCTCTCCCGCCTCCAAGTCATGCAGTATCTCCAGCGGCCCAGCAGTTAGGCTGCTGGATTTAACTGGAGACGCGCATGACCGGCTACGGGCGCTTTAAGCTCAGTAAAAGCCCCCACCACTCGGGGAGCGGGTATTACCGCGGCGGCTGACACCCGACTTACCCTCCCCTTATTCCCACAGCTTTTTAGACTGTGGAAAAGCCACCCTCAGCGGGTGGCACTCGGGATGACTTTGTCACGCTTTCGCGCATTGCAAAAGTTTCGTACCTGCTGCGCCCCGTAGGGCCTGGGGCCTTGTCTCAGTCCCCATCTCCAGGCTCCCCCTCTCAGGGCCCGTACCGGTCTTAGGCTTGGTGAGCCGTTACCTCACCAACAACCTGATCGGCCGTGGTCCCATTCGGAGCCGCCGAGCTAAGCATCGTTAACCCGGCCTTTCGACGAGAAGGTGTTCCAAGCCTCCTCGCCTATCCGGGATTAGCCGCAGTTTCCCAGCGGTTATCCCGGTGCTCCGAGTAGGTTGACCACGTATTACGGAGCCGTACGCCGCTGCCCGCTGACCGGGCCGCACGACTCGCATGGCTTAGTCCCATCCCGATAGCGGTGGGGTCCGGCAGGATCAACCGGTTTGGGAGTTACGGTCTTGGACGGTGGACTTTCCTTACATGTTCAACAGCATCAGACTCTTTCGAGTCCTCAAGATCGTGTATCCACACTTTGAGCCCCCCTATCATACCTGGTGTATACCAGTGTCCCGGGGGCACGCCGTTCCAGTGTGGTCCAAGTATAGTTAACCGGAAGCTTATTTAAGCCTTTCTAACAAGCTAACGACCGTTTAAAAAGGCGTGAGGAACCGTGTTGGGAAGACCCCCTCTTAACACCGTATTCTCCAGTGGAAAACAAAGAGGATGGTGACTGCAGGCTTCACGCAATCCATCAATGCTTAGGCTTAAGTATGCCCGCCGGTCACCACCGCTTTATGAAGATTCGAACAGTGTTGGGAGACATTCCCCCTGAGGAGTTTGGGCTAGCACTGGTGCATGAGCACATACTCTGTGATTTCATCGGAGCAGATAAGGTCAGCAGGAGCCGCTACGACCCGCAGGAAGTCTTCAACGTCATGCTACCGTACTTGAACGAGATTAAGCAGCTGGGCGTATCCGGCTTCGTAGACTGTACGCCCGCGTTCATCGGAAGAGACCCGCATTTGCTCACCAGACTTTCGAAAGCCTCGGGAATCCATATTTTAACCAACACGGGCCTGTATAAGGAGCCTTTCCTCCCCAAGTATGCTTTCGAATACTCTGTTGAACAGTTGGCCAGCATGTGGGTCAGCGAGATCGAGCGGGGGATTGAAGAAACACCTGTTAAAGCAGGCTTCGTGAAGATTGCCGTGAACCCGGGCCGCATAATCCCGATTCAGCGGAAAATCGCGAAAGCCGCTGCAAGATGCAGCCTGTCCACCGGAGCTGCAATAGTCTGCCACACTGCCAGCGGCGTGGCGGCGAGGGATCTTTTGAACATAGCCGGCGAAGAAGGTCTTGACCCCGCTAGGGTGATAGTCGCGCACTGCGATTCCGAGGAGGATTGGAATTATCATCTTGAAATACTTAGGCGGGGCGCGTGGGTTGAATACGATGGTATTAGTGAAGCCACGTCTGTGAAAGTTTTGAACATGATACGGCTAGTTGTTGAGAATGGTTTCAGCAACAGGCTTCTCCTTTCTCAGGACGCAGGATGGTATAACGTTGGCGAGAACAAGGGAGGCAACATCCGACCTTACAGCTACTTGGTGAAGCATTTCATCCCACTCATGCTGAAGGAAGGGTTCAACCGAAGTCTGGTTGACGAGGTTTTAGTCAAGAATCCGGCTCAAGCATTTCAGATAATATAGTGAAGAAACGGACCGGGAGGATTCAACACGAGTTTCCAGTGGATTCCTTATACCGGCGCCAGATAATTTCTGAGAGATGGACCGGGAGGGACTCGAACCCTCGACCCTTCGGGGTCGCCCATTCCGAGTGCAAGTCGGACATTCTACCACTGAACTACCGGCCCGGCGAATAGTTTCCAACCACGATATATAATTTTTTCCCTTCCTCCACGGTTACTAGCGGAGGCAGAGTAGTGAAAAGTTTAAAACGCCGCAAAAAGTTGTTTAAACGGGGCTCTTCCAAAAAATGGCCGCTGTAGCGTAATCAGGCAGCGCGGTGGCCTGTGGAGCCACTTGTCCGAGTTCGAATCTCGGCAGCGGCCCTCGACCAATTCACCAGTACCTGGAAACAGATACCCGGGTAAACATTCGGAATATGGGAGGTAAATTGAAGATTTTTAACGAAAAAGGCGACAACACGCTAAGACTAATGCACTGTTTTGAAATGTTTAACCCTAGGCTTAAAGCTTCCTATCTAATCTATAAACCTTTCATACTCTTCATTTGGAATTGAAAAACAGTAAGTTATGTACTCTAATTTCCCATCTTCCTTAATTTCATTAGGATGAAAAACCAGATTCATGAAAATTTGACGTAAACCTTCCAAACCCTCTTTGCATTTTGAGTAAATTCGTATTTGAAGTTCTCCTTCGAGATCCATAGAAACGCATCCATCTCCGGAGAAGAAGCCTCCTTTCATACTGCTTTACTGCTGAGCCTCCGCCCATTATTTACCTTCTCCGTCGCGGTCTGCTCAGATCCAGAAGGTTGTGAACAGTCAATATCTTGATCGCATGCTTCTTATCCTCAAGCCAGAGATCTATGATGTAGCGCGCGCTACTTGCACGGTAGAAGGCCTATCCTTACCTCCAATCGGGCAATACGGTCTAAGTCTATAAAAAGACTTGGTAAGTCATCCCGGTGTAGGAAGTACCCTTAATACACTTATCCACCAGGCAAGTTTTCAATAACACAGCTGATGCACGGTTTCTTGAAGTAGGTGCAAACTCCACAATTAAACCCGCATGTACCTCTTAAAACACTGACTTCTGCATCTCAATTTAAGCCGGTATGTCCAACAAGCTCAAATACTTTAAATCCTATTTAGAAAGCCTCGGGAGGGATTTGAACCCTCGCCTAACAGCTTTCTCAGCCTTTCCACTTACAAGGCTGCCACTCTACCAGGCTGAGTTACCGAGGCTCGCCAGCATTCTTCGGAAAAGGGGCTTAAAACGTTTTCGCCGAAAAACGTTTTCTAAGGTTTGACTGTTTTGGCCAAGGGTTTAAGCTGAGCCAGCCGGCAAGAAGTAGACACATAAGGATCTTAAGAATATAAAAGATCAAAAGGCGAGGAGGATGAAAGGAGCTAGGGTTTGGAGGTGGGGTGACGACCCGGAATTAGCTGGGAAGAATGCTCAAACCTATTTAAACAGAAGATGGAGAAGCGCGACGGAAGAATGTTCTATCGCAATAGACGGTAGGAATGAAAACATATTGTTAGGAATTGTTGTATACATGAGTAAACCCAAAAGACGTAGAAGAACTGGTTACTAACCTCTTCGATACCGTATCAGCTAAGGTGGACAAGATATACTTCGTTACCGTTAATCTGTATGATCGTTTAGATTCAGTCGAGAGAACATATAGACATAGCCTGTCATTTGTGAAAGAAGCCTATGAAAAAAGGGAGCAAAATCTCATTCAGAAATTTAAGAATCATCCGAAGGTAAAACCTCTACTCGAAGGAGAGAAGACTCTGGTAATAACCTCAGCCACCTCAGCATTCTGCGAACTAGAATCGGAGCGTTCAATAAAGTAATTATGTGGCCGGGCAATTGTGACCTCAATTCTCTTTTGAATTACGTTCACTTCCTTTCTGATCGGCTAATTGAACGTAAGATTGCTACCCGCATCACAGGATATTATTTGGAGAATAATACTGAAAAATTAACGATTGAAGACTTGTATACTAGGGGGAAAGATGTTTTCCTATGGCTAGCTTGACACATGCATTGGACAATCACGTTTTTCAGCTTAAAATAAGCCCCAGGTGGGCTTCGAACCCACGGCCTCCTCCATCAGCGCTTTCAGCATTACCAAGGAGGCGCTCTAACCAGGCTGAGCTACTGGGGCTGTACTACTCCTGCTTTAAGGCTGTTTTAAGCTTTTTTGAAGTAAGCTTCTCGTCTCGTTTAAACCGTGGCCGAGTGCTGATTGCTGGACAGGCTGTTTCGAAAAACTGGTGTTGCAGCGTTTTTTCAGGAATTTTTCTGAATAAACTAGTAAAGAAGATTGTATTGAAACCATTATAAAAAGCCATATAAGTCAGTCCCTGCAATGGAAATGATGCTAAAGATGCTTGTACAAGATGTCAAGGGCGAGGAGTCCGAAACCCTTGTTTCCGAGGTTCTTGAAATAATGGGTATGATGAAAACCATTAGAAGAAGGATTGACGAGTTGAAAAACGATGGGAATAGTGATCCCGATGCGGGTGTTAAGCTGAAGAACCTTCTTCAAACGCTAAGGCTTGAAATGGTTAAAAGGGTGATTCTTCTCGCGCAGAAACACGGCATAGGATTTAAGCCTCCGGCGGCCCCTGCTCTTTTAAACGGTGGCAGCAAGCACGCTTCCAAGGAGCCTGACTTCATTCTAAACGACTTGTCGAGGCTTGAAGAGGAGTTGAACAGGGCTTACCGTGTCGCTAGGGAAACCCTGAGCAACCTGAGCCGGCTGGTTTGAAGAGATGACAGGAAGCCTCGACGATCTGAGGAGACTGGCAGCTGAGAAGGCTCTGACCCATGTTGAATCCGGGATGATTATTGGTCTTGGCTCTGGAAGCACGATGAGAGATGCTTTCCTGCCTCTGCTGGCTGAGAGAATCAGGATGGGCGTTATTAGAGATGTTTGCCTTGTCCCGTCTTCTCGCCAGATAGAGTTTAAGATTTTCGAGGAGGGTTTGGAAGCCACCAGCTTCAACCAGATAGACTATGTGGATGTTACCATAGATAGTGCAGACCTTGTTGAAAGAGAATCGTTGACTGCGATAAAAGGCGGGGGAGGCGCCCTGCTTCTCGAGAAGGTTCTGAGCTCAGTTTCTAAGAAGATAGTTTTGATTCTGGATGAGAGGAAGATTGTTGAGAGGGTTCCGCCGGGATTCCCAATACCGGTGGAGGTTCTTCAAAACTTGGTTCTTCTGGTTAAAAAGAGGGTTGAAAAGGCTCTTGGAGTAAGCGTTAGAATTAGGACGGGAAGCGGTAAGGCTGGACCCGTAATAACAGATTCTGGGAACGCTATTATCGACGTTCCCCTGCCTGAAAACCGTAGTCTCGACTGGCTGGACTATTTCTTCCGTAATACGCCGGGGATTCTGGAAAACGGTATCTTTAAAGGCCTCGTAAGCTATGCTTATGTAGGTACGAGCAGCGGAGTATTAGAATTGGAGGGGAGAAGACAGTAAAGATGGAGCCCGCAGGCAGCATGGAGAGAGTGAAGCTTCTACTCAGAGAGTCGTTGACCGACATAGAGCTAGTGTCTTACGACCTTGAGAAGATCGTTAGGAACCTGAGGAGGAAGGACGGCGAATACCTTGAGAAGATAAGTCTTCTTCTCGAAAAGAATGATCATGACAGGGCTAAAGCCTATGCTGAGGAGATAGCTATGCTGAGAAGGGTTGCTAAGCTTATCTACCAGTCCAGCCTGCTCGTGTTAACCATTAAGCTCAGGCTTGAAACAATGGTTGAGTCTGAGGAGCTGTACGGCATGCTCCCGCAGCTGGCGAGGCTGCTCTCCAGGATAAGTGAGACACGTCCCCTGCCGAATCTTGAGAAGGAGTTCGTCGGAGTCAAGGCTAAGCTTGAGGAAGCAGCCTCAATAATAACTAGGACGACAGACATCAGGGCGGAAGCCGTTGACGTTGAGGTGGAGAGAGTCATCAAGGAGGCTGAGAGACTTGCCCTGTTGAAGTTTGAAACAACATTTCCAAAGGTTCCTGGCCACGATCTCAGGGAGGAGGCGAAGCAAAGGGTTTTAGAATATCTTAAGGCGAATACGGATTCCTTCGACATAGAGAAGTGTGCAAAGGACCTTTCGATGGGAAAGAATGAGGTTGAAAGCCTTTTGAACGAGCTCATTAAGGAGAAGAAGGTTGTTGTAAAACGTGAGGAGGAGCTTGTTTAAGCGGAACCCCTTTCCTTTCTCCATTCTTCCATTTTAGCCAGGCTCTCCCTGCTTATGCTGCTGCCCCTGTTTTTAATTGCTTTAACAAGGTCCTCCAAGCTAACGGGCCTAGGGTCGCCCTTCATCGGGTCGCCCTGTTCAAAGAATTCTTCAATCGTCATTTTGAAAGCATCTTTACATATGTTTTCAATATCGTGAGCAGAATATCCTTCTGTTAAACGCGCCAGCTCATCGTAGTATATTGGCGACTTAAGGCTGAGCTTAGATGTGAAATACATGAAGAGCTTTTTCCTAGCCGTAATATCTGGAGGAGGCACGTAAAGGCGTTCCTCAAACCTTCTGAGGAAGGAGTCTGGCAGGAGCCACGGGTTGTTCGTCGCCGCTATCACGTAGACATGTTCCACACGACCCTTGCTTGTAAGACCATCCATCTCCTGCTGGAGTTGCAGTCTAGCTCTTGACTCTCCTCCTGTTTCATAAATATGGGTTCCGACGATGCTTTCAACTTCATCTATGAAAAGTATGGCAGGCTCGCTGGAGCTGCTGTTCCTCCTAGCGTGTTCGAAAAGTTTAGCTATGTTCTTCTCCGACTCTCCCAGCCATTTAGAAAGTACTGAAGATGCTTTAACTAAGTAGAAGGTAGCTCTGATGCTGTTAGCCAGAGCTGCTGCCAAGAGTGTTTTTCCACATCCCGGGGGCCCGTAGAAAAGAATCCCTGTGGACCAAGGTAGCTTATATACATCTGGGCGGATAGTTGGGAAAATCACATTGACGTATAGTTTCTTCTTAGCATCCTCTAGGTCTATGATATCCTCCCACCTGACAGAAGGCTTCTCTATCAGGACGACGTCTTGAAGCCACTTGTCCTCCCCCTCTTTGGTCTCGGTTTTATTGATGTAAACAACCTCCTCCTTTCTCTTCATAAATCCTTCAAGCTTTTCAACTCTTTTCTGATACTCCCTTATCCGATCTAGATAGACCCTTTTCATACTATCATTATCGGTCAACGTGTAAAGCTGCATGAGTATTTCAATAGTCTCCCTGTAGAGCTTCAGGGCAGACTTGTAGTCCCCCTGACTGTCCATTGTAACTGCCTCATGTGCCTTTCTTATCGCAGTTTTCTCAAGCTCGCTCCGCCAGCCCAAGCTGGACACTTCCACTCTGCTTGACACCAATAAAGGATTCCTATTAAGTTTTATCTACCTTAAAGTAAAGATTTATTACATCACTAAAAATATTTAAGTCACGACATAAGGCGGATAGTGATAAAGATGAGCCCGTTATTCGGCAGGAAGCCTCAACCGCCCCCGCAACCAGCGGACCAACATGCGTTTCAAGACGCATTGAGGGAAGCAGTCGCGATGCTTAAGATTCAGGAGCAGAACCTCGACAGGATATACCACAGGATCAAGATGAGGGACGAGCAGCTTTTCAAAGAAGTTGAGAAGGCTCTTGTTGAGCGAGACAATTCCCGCGCCCAAGTTTATGCGAACGAAGTTGCCCAAGTAAGGAAGATGGGTAAGATAATTCTGAGCAACAGGCTTGCTCTTGAAAGAGTAATACTTAGGCTTGAGGACACGATAGACTTTAAAGAGACTCTGAAGATCCTTGGACCGGTTGTTAACGTAGTAAACAGGGTTGGAAACGAGATAAGGAATGTTGCACCACAGGTTGCCGACAGCCTCAGGCAGGTTGAAGACATGATGAACAGAGTGCTTATACAGGCTGGCGAGGTCACAGGCTACGAGACATATATTGCGCCTGACAGCGAGGCAGACCAGATTCTGAAGGAAGCATCAATCCTAGCTTCACAAAAAATGAAAACCAGTTTCCCGGAGATACCGCAGTCTGTTAGGCAGCAGATAGAGGAAGCAGGCACCCAATAGAACTAAACGTTTCATCAAACCGTAGGTAGAAGAATAGTTCCGAGTAGTATCCCATGTAAGCCTTAACCCTAAATGTTTATCCGTTTTTAGCCATCATAAATGCTTAGATTTCTGCGTGTTGTTGCAGCCTTCAGTTTCTCTGCAAGCATTGATATCTTGTTTATGAATACGGTGGGATTATTCAAGTTGTTTTCAATGATTTTCACAAAGGCGCTGCCTACAATCGCTCCTTCTGCACCACAGGCTATTACAGAACTCACGTGCTCAGGCCTAGAGATTCCAAAACCCACTGCTAATGGAACAGCTTTAAACGTATATGGGCGAATTCTCTTTATAGTACTGGTGGTAAGCTGAGCTACCTGTTCTCTTGCTCCTGTAACACCGAAGACTGAGACGAGATATAGGAAGCCTGAGGTGAAGCCCAAAATATCCGTAAGCCTATTTATTGGTGTAGATGGTGTTGCAAGGAATATCGTGTCCACCCCCTGTTTTTCAGCAGCCTCCCTGTACTCCTTTGCCTCCTCAATAGGCAGATCAACTACAATAAGCCCGTCAACCCCATGTTTGCTAGCTTTCTCCAGAAAGTTTTTCACGCCCATTTTGAACAGTATATTATAATAGGTCAATAGTACAATGGGTGCATCAATCTTCTTCTTAGTCGCTTCAACAATATCAAATATCATGTAGGGTGTTGTACCTGCGTTGAGGGCACGATTATTCGCAGCCTGAATAGTCGGCCCGTCTGCTATAGGATCTGAGAAAGGTATACCTATTTCAACAATGTCTGCCCCACCTTTAACCAGTGCTTCAACAATCCTAGAAGTATATTTCGGTAATGGATCTCCTCCTGTAACGTAGGCTATGAGAGCCCCTTCATCACGTTTCTTCAATTCCCGGAAGACTACATCTATACTCATGTCTTCAACCCCACTTTATCAATAACAACCTCCATGTCCTTGTCTCCTCTTCCAGACAGGTTTACCACCAAGATCTTATTCCTCCCCATTTTCCCAGCTATTTTCTTAACGTAGGCTAGTGCGTGACAAGGCTCCAGCGCAGGAATAATACCCTCTGTCCTGGATAACTCGATAAAAGCCTCCAAAGCCTCTTCATCCCTAACCGCATCATACTTGACTCGCCCACTACTCTTAAGAAAACTGTGTTCAGGCCCAACTCCAGGATAGTCTAATCCTGCAGAGACACTGTGCGTAGACAGAATCTGACCATGCTCATCCTGCAGAACATATGAAAGCATCCCATGAAACACTCCCTCAGACCCAGCGGTAAGCGATGCAGCATGTTTCCCTGATTCAATACCCTCGCCAGCTGCTTCAACACCATACAGCTCAATTTCCTCATCCCTCAAGAAAGGGTAGAAGGCTCCAATAGCATTACTCCCGCCTCCTACGCAAGCCACTATAGCGTCGGGAAGCCTTCCCTCAAGCTCGATCATCTGCTTCCTTATCTCCTGCCCAATAATGCTTTGAAAGTCTCTGACGAGCATAGGATATGGGTGCGGCCCTACAACTGATCCTATGAGATAATATGTTGTCTGAACATTTGTCACCCAGTCTCTTAAAGCCTCGTTTATAGCATCCTTCAAGGTTTTCGAGCCAGAATCAACTGGATGAACCTCTGCACCGAGCAGCCTCATTCTGAAAACGTTCAGCCGCTGTCTCTCCATATCCTCCGCGCCCATGTAGACCTCCGCCTTCAGACCCAGTGCTGCACAAGCCATCGCTGTTGCCACGCCATGCTGGCCAGCTCCAGTTTCAGCAATCACCCTCCTCTTACCCATTTTCTTGGCAAGCAGGCCCTGGCCTATAGTGTTGTTTATCTTATGTGCTCCACCGTGGGCAAGATCCTCCCTTTTAAGATAAATCTTTGGCCCACCAAGCTTTTCAGTCAGGTTTGCAGCATAGTAGAGGGGAGTCGGCCTGCCCGCAAACCTTTCAAGATAATAGTTTAACTCTCTTTTAAACCCCGGGTCATCCTTAAGCTTCAGGTAAGCCTCCTCCAGTTCTTCGAGTGCAGACATAAGGGTCTCAGGAACAAACCTTCCACCATAGCGTCCGAATTTACCCTTCTCAGGATAAGCCTTCAAATTGCTCATGTCCCCACCTTCTTCGCCTCACTGACGAATTTGAAAACCTTCTCACGGTCTTTAACACCTGGTTTGGTTTCAACACCTGTTGAAACATCCACCCCATACGGTTTGACTGTTGACACAGCTATCCCAACGTTGTCAGGTGTTAAACCTCCCGCTAGAATTAGTGGCTTAGGCTGGATCGCATCCCTTATTATTCTGCTAACCCTCCAGTCGTGAGCCTCGCCGGAGCCTCCTAACCCACCGTTTCTCAAACTATCCAGCAAAACCATTTTGAAAAGCCCAGAGTACTCGACTGCAAGCTCCAACGCGTTGGAAAACCTAGCGTTAACCACTCCTATCACGTCCCCCCTTAGAAAACCTTCCTTAGCTAGGTTGACTAGTAGGCTCGGCTCACCGTGAAGCTGAAGATAATCAGCACCAAGGTCTAAAACCTTCTTCAAGCCTTCTAAGTCCCTGAGGACAGTGACAGCGACACTGCTGACACTACTTGGAATCATTGAGATTAAATGTGCAGCATCCCGATTCCTGAGACTTCTCGGAGAGGAGGGCACATCAACTATGAACCCGACGATATCGGCTCCAGCACTTATAGCATCCTCAAGATCCTCCATCCTCGTTATCCCACATATCTTAACCTTAACCATTCTGATCAAGCCTCAACAAGCAGCCTAACCTTCTCAACAACGTTATCCGCGAGCATTATCGTAGTCCCCACTAGGAATGCTTTTGCACCGGCTTTTTTGAGGAGACGTATGTGCGTGGGAGATTCTATTCCGCTCTCGCTTACAACCACCTTGCCATGATGATTATGCTTACTGAGTATTCTGCCAGTAGTGTTAATATCAGTATTCAGAGTGGAGAGGCTCCTGTTGTTTATGCCAATCATATCCGCCTCAGAGACTACTGCCTTAAGGAACTCTTCCTCCGTATGTGCTTCAAGCAGCACCTCCAAGCCGTAGGAATGAGTAAGCCTAATCATCTCCCCTAACTCAACCTCTGAATACCCTCTGTCGAATAACGCTTGAATAAGCAGAACAGCATCCGCCCCGATTCTTGAAGCAGCCTCAACTTGAACCCGGCTTATAATAAAATCCTTCATCAGAAGGGGAAGCCCCACGGTCCTCCTAATCAGGTTGAACACCTTTATGGAGCCTTGGAAATGAGTTGGCTCCGTCAGGATTGAAATCCCAGTGGCCCCAGCCTTCTCCATCGACGAGACTGTTTCCTCCACGCTCCTAATCCTCTTGAAAACTCCCTTCGAAGGAGACGCTGGCTTAAACTCGGTTATAACGGGATTTTTAACGCATGAAAGTATAGCTTTTTTCAAACTAATCTTCTCATGTCTAACAGGCGTAACGTTGTAGTAGCCTGATCCTATAGTTTTCCTAACGTCTTCAACAACTATGTCTAAGAAGTCAGCCATTCTTCTCAAGCTCCTCTATAACAGAAAGACTTCCACCACTATACTTTATGAATGACTTAAGCTTCTCGTAGGCTGACCCGTTTTCAACAGATTCCCTAGCGACTTCAACCCCTTCACTAAGTCTCCTAGCCCTACCACCAATCATGATTGCTGCAGCTGCATTCACCAGAACCATGTCTCGTTTCGGAGTAAGATTCTGATCATTGTTAACACGGTTACTCAATATTTTAAAGGCTATCTTAACACTCTCCTCCTTAGAGTAAACTTCGATAAGGCTTCTGCTAGCCTTTTTCAAACCTAGGTCCTTAGGCTCTATGTATTTTGAAGAAACCCTACCGTTTTCCACCAGTATCATCCTCGTCCTACCTACAATAGAGATTTCGTCTAAGCCGTCTAAGCCATGCACAACTATCGCGCTCTCAGTCCCCAGGTTTCTAAGAGTGTTTGAAAGAGGTTTCAGGAGGCTTTCATGGTAAACTCCTAGCAGCTGAGCGTTAGCACCAGCAGGATTAGTCAATGGTCCGAGTATGTTGAATACGGTTCTCACCCCGATCTCCCTTCTTGGTCCGATTGCATGCTTCATGGCAGGATGGAAAACAGGGGCGAACATGAATCCTATTCCAACATCCTCTATGGATTTCTCCACCATCTCCGGAGTCATATTGAGGTTGAAGCCCAATGCTTCAAGAAGGTCCGCACTACCACACTTACTCGTGACTGAACGGTTCCCATGTTTGGCGACAGGTACTCCGGCTCCAGCAGCAACGAAGGCAGCTATCGTGCTCACGTTGAAAGTCTTAACATTATCTCCGCCTGTTCCACAAGTGTCTACGAGCCTGCCGTTAACCCTTGGCCTTATCTGGCGGCAGAATCTTCTCATCACGGATGCGAACGCGGTGACCTCCTCAACAGTCTCACCCTTCATTCTTAAAGCGGTTAGGAAGGAGGCTATTTGTGCCTCACTCGCATTCCCAGACATTATTTCAGACATGGCTTCCTCAGCCTCAGTCATCGTCAGGTTCTTACCTTCAACAAGCTTCGCTATACATTCTCTTATCAAGCTCGGACACCTTTATCCAGAAAATTCTTCAGGATCCTCTTCCCCTCCCGGGTTAGAATAGACTCCGGGTGGAACTGTATTCCTTCAACAGGATACTCGACGTGCCTCAGACCCATGACCTCGCAGTCCTCGAGTGAGTAGGCAGATATCTTTAGGCAGGAGGGCATTTTGAAAGCGTTTACAACCAGGGAATGGTAACGTGTCGCTTCAAATGGGTTTGAAATACCTTTGAAAACGCTTTCCCCATCGTGTCTTATCATGCTGGTCTTCCCATGCATAACTCTGCTGGCGTGAGAAACTTTCCCTCCGAACGCGTATGCAATACCCTGGTGGCCGAGACATATTCCTAAGACTGGGGTCCTTTTTCCGAGGCTACGTATTATTGAAGCACAGTTTCCGAAATACTTCTTGTCCTGAGGTGTACCTGGACCAGGTGATATCACTATCCTGTCGGGCTTGAGACGCCTCGCCTTACTCAAGCTTATCGCATCGTTTCTGAGCACGATTACTGAGGCACCGAGTTCACCCATGTATTGAGCAATATTGTAGACGAAGGAATCATAATTATCTATTAGCAGAATCCTCATTTTCTTCCACCAGCCTGGTTTAAAGCCTTCATTAAAGCTCCAGCCTTATACTCTGTTTCAAACCACTCCCGCTCAGGATCAGAGTCAGCCACGATCCCCGCACCCACCTGGATATGCCCCCTGTTCTTGTTCACGAGAAGTGTTCTAATCGTTATGGCGAAGTCAGCATTACCATTATACGAGAAGTAGCCCACCGCACCTGCATAAGGCCCTCGCCTCGTAGGCTCAAGCTCCTCTATTATCTCAATCGCCCTAATCTTTGGGGCGCCTGACACTGTTCCAGCAGGTAGCATCGCCCTTAAAGCATCGAAGCAATCCTTCTCAGGTGAAAGAAGCCCCGTAACCTTAGACACGATGTGTTGAACATGACTATACTCGTGAACAACCATAAACTCAGGCACTTTTACAGACCCATATTCTGAAACTCTTCCAACATCGTTCCTAGCAAGGTCCACGAGCATTACGTGCTCCGCCCGCTCCTTAGGGTCTGCGAGAAGCTCCCTTGCCAATGCACTATTCCTCTCCCGATCCCCAGTTTTCTGGCAGGTGCCTGCTATAGGATATGTTTCAACAACCCTGTTCTCAACCCTAACAAGCATCTCCGGGCTTGAGCCAATTACCCATCTTTCACCATGCTTCAGAAAATACATGTATGGAGAGGGATTGATGCTTCTCAACGCCCTGTAGAAGCGGAGTAGGCTTCCCTGAATATTGAAGCTATACCGCTTAGAGAAGACGACTTGAAAAATATCACCGTTGAAAACATACTGCTTAGCCTTATTGACGAGAACCTCAAAATCTTCTTTACAAATATTTGGCTTAGGCTTGCTGAACTCAAGCTCTCCAATGTTTTTACTGGACCTAAGCTTTCCCTTCAGCTCACTAACCCTGTTTTCACCAGTATGAAAATAGTACGCTCTTCTTTTAGAATGTTCAAAAACAATCCCGTCTCCGTAAACTCCCATCTCCAGATCCGGGAAGCCGAGGTCATCAAGAGTAGTTGATGGGAGATTCTCCCAGTACCTGACAGCGTCGTAAGAAATATAGCCGACTGCCCCACCGGCAAACCGGAAGGCCTCGTGGAAAAACCTTTTAACATAAACCTCCTCTCTAATAATCTCCAGCGGGTCATCCGTATCCATCATGACCCTGCCTTCACCTAGAATCTCTGTCTTCCCATCCTTAACCTTGATAATCTTACTCGGGTTGAAGCCTATGAAGGAGAATTCAGCAAGCCTCCTTGGGCCTTCAACAGACTCTAAAAGGTAAACGTATTCATAATCGTCAACCAGCTTAGAGAAAACCTTGATAGGGTTCTCATATTGGATTTCTTTTACGTCAAGCTTCAGGTTTTTCTGGAGCAACCTATTTGCCAGACGCTTTTGAACAGCAGCATGCTTTCCCCGCACCACAGGACGGGGCCGGAAAAAGCAATATATAAAAAGTTTTGTTTAAATGTATACATTTGTGCATCCGAACATTTAACCACTCTTATTGAGTCTAAAGGGAAAAGGCTTCTTCCGGGTAACCTTTGCGTGTAGTAGAATTAGCCTTTTAAGGTGACGTTTCCTCTAGCCCATATTCCTAGACTTCCCCTCTTCGCTAAAGCCTGCTGGCAAAGGAAACCGATAAATAGGCACCCTTAGGGAGAAAGAAGACTATCAGATGAGTGGGAAAAAAGTGATCTCAAAGGAGGAAATACTGCATTACGCTAAGCTTTGCAGAATATCTGTAAGCGAGACCGAGGTTGAAAAACTCGAGAAAAACATTAATGAGATACTGGAGTACTTCGATACTATAAGAAGCCTCCGGCTGGATGCGGAGCCAATGACGTATGTTACTGAGGTTAATGAGTCCCTGAGAGAAGATGAGCCGGCTGAAACTCTCGTGGAAGATGATGTCTTCAAGAATGCGGAGGAAAGAGAAGAGAAATGGTTCGTTTCAGGTCAAGTATTGGGGTGAACAGTATTTTAGAGCAAGCCAGGGTAAAAGAAGAGCTTACTGACCCTGTGGAAAAGGCTTACAGGGCTATTGAAAAAATTGAGGCAGCCAAACAGTTAAACGCTTTCTTAACAGTCGACAGGGAGGGGGCCCTCAGGAAGGCTGAGGAGCTTAAGCGTAGGATTGAGAAGGGTGAGAAAATGGGGAGGCTGGCGGGTCTAATGGTAGCAGTTAAAGACAATATTTCCACGAAGGGCCTTAGGACAACATGCTCCTCTAAAATGCTTGAAAACTATGTTCCAGTCTATGATGCCACGGTTATTGAGAGGATAAGGAGGGAGGACGGCATCATAATAGGTAAGACCAATATGGATGAGTTTGCAATGGGTTCAAGCACAGAAACCTCTTTCTTCGGCCCCACGAGGAACTTTTTCGACCACTCCAGGGTTGCCGGAGGAAGCAGCGGGGGGAGTGCGGTTGCAGCAGCATGCGGGGCTGTGGAGATTGCCTTGGGAAGCGACACTGGCGGATCTATAAGGAACCCGGCTGCATTCAACTCAATCGTCGGGTTAAAGCCGACGTACGGTAGGGTTTCACGCTACGGTTTAATAGCGTACGGGAGCAGCCTTGACCAAATAGGGCCGATGGCTAGGAACACTTTATCTGCAGCCCTGTTGCTTCAAGTAATAGCTGGAAAGGATTTGCGTGATTCAACTACCTCAGGCCAACCTGTGCCGAACTATGTTGAGGAGGCTTTGAAGAATGTGGGTGGGCTTAAAATCGGCGTGATAAAAGAAGGTTTCGAAAACGTTAATGAAAAAATTTCAAGTAAAGTCTATGATGCTATAGGGGTTCTTGAGAAGGTTGGGTGCCTTATTAAAGAGGTCTCAATGCCCCTCATGAAGCATGCGCTTCCAGCCTACTACATAATAGCGATGGCTGAGTGCTCAAGCAACCTAGCCAGGTTCGACGGTATCCGTTATGGTGGTAAGCGTGCAGAAGGCAGGTGGGAGGACCAGCTTGTTAAGGTTAGGACTGAGTGTTTCGGGGAAGAGGTTAAGAGAAGGATTTTCCTAGGTACCTTCGTGCTATCCGCAGGCTATAAGGAGGATTTTTACATAAAGGCCTGTAGAGTCAGGAGAAAGATACATAGCGACTTCAAACTTCTGTTTAAGGATTTCGATGTTTTAGCGATGCCGACAATGCCTGTCCTACCTTGGAGGATAGGTGGACTCCTGTCCCCGCTGGAGATGTACATGATGGATGTGGAAACCGTTGCAGTTAATCTTGCTGGGCTACCTGCGATAAGTGTTCCAGCAGGCTTCGTCGATTCGCTTCCCGTTGGTCTTCAACTAATAGGGAACCATTTCGAGGAGACAACCCTGCTAAAGTTATCCTATGCTTATGAGTGTGAAACCGATTTCACCAAGTGGCTCAAGCCCGGCTAGCCTAGGAAAGGGTTAAAAAGGGTTTTAACATTCTTCCGGGAGATGGCTCAGAAAGCTCGTATGCTGTTGATACCCGGCCCGATAGCCCTGCCTGAAAGGGTTTTGAAAGCTATGGCTAAACCCATCATAAACCATAGGGGCGAAGAGTTCCAGGTCCTTTACGAGAAGGTTGAAGAAAGCCTGAAAAGCGTTTTCAAAACTGAGAACAATGTCTACGTTATAAGCGGCTCGGGGACCGCGGGTGTGGACATGGTTTTTCAGAATTTTGTCTATGAGAATGAGAAAGTGCTTATACCGGATTTCGGAGAATTCACCGGAAGGATTGTGGAGAACGCTTTGAAGGTTGGCGCTAAGCCCGTCGTCGTTAAATCAGAGTGGGGAAGTCTACCAAGCCTCAGAAGCATAGTGGACGCGGTTGAGAACAATAACGTGGAAAGCATCTTCATAGTGCATAATGAAACCTCTACGGGAGTAACCTTCAGAGCGATGGAGGAGGTTGCCAACATTGCTAGAAAGAGAGGGATCCTGGTTTTCGTGGACACGGTTTCAGATCTTGGTGTTGAACCCTTCTACACAGATAGGCTTGGTGTTGATGTCTGTGTGACCGCAAGCCAAAAGGGGCTCGGCGGGCCTCCAGGCTTATCCTTCGTCTCAGTAAGTGGGAAGGCATTAGACAAGGGTTTGAAAAATCCTAGACGAAGAAGCTTCTACCTAGATGTTGAGAAGATTCACCGGTTCCATCTTAGGAGGGAAACTCCCTTTACGCCCGCGGTGCCGTTGATATACGGTATGGCTGAAGCGCTTGAAATATTAAAAGAAGAAGGGTATGAAGAGCGGATAAGGAGGCATTCTGAGAACGCTAGAATGATATATGAATTCTTGGAGTCAGAGAACATTGAGGTTTTCCCACGTAATAAAGAATACTGGTCTACGGCGATAATAGTTTTCAAAAACACTGGTCTTAATGCTGACGTAATAATCAAGAGGCTATATGAAGAGTATGGGATCCTGATAGCAAGAGGAATGGGTAAGCTGAGGAATGAAACAACTAGAATAGGCAATGTGGGTTACGAGGGGAGAGCCGAGATAGAGTATTTCCTGGACTCGTTTAGAAAAGTGTTGAAGGATACTGGTAGATAACTTGATTAACATGTGCAACACGCGGAATCCTCGTTTAAAAAAAAGCACATTAAAACCTAGGGCATAATGCTTAATTATTATTCTCACCTAGACCGAAGAGTGACGCATGACAACAGTGTTTTCAGCCGGACTATTCAAGGTTGAAAAGGAATGATCTGCTTGACGTCTTTCCTCCCCGCAGCGGCCTAGGTTTAAAATCGGATCTTTAACATGCCACGTCTGCCTAAGCGGGCAGAAGCATTACTCGGAAGAGCTTAGAATAGAGAGACTGGAGAACGAGGAAGGCTTAAGGATTGGGGAGGCCGTTAAGCTGGAAGATGTTGTGCTGATGCTTTGACGGGACCCTTGGCTTCTCCTAGAGGAGTTTGGAGACTTGGTCAGGGAGAAAAACCGAATTAGGTCTTTGGAAAGCCCTCCGGTAAGCTGGTGCAGTCAGTATCCCTTCCGATTAGGCGTCAGCGAGGAACGCGTCTTGGAGAACGCCAGTATCGGGGCTGAGCGTTTAAAGAGCCTTGGGTTTAAGAATATTCAGGTCGACCTAGGATGGGAGAAGAACTATCTGCCAAGCTCATATGATGAGAACGAGGCAGTTAGAGCCATTTTTGACAACCGCCCAGCGATGGTGCCACCCGGGGCTAACGGCTCCTTAGTAATCCCGATGATTCCCGGCGAGAATCCTTTACACTGGGAATGCTTCGAACAACGGTAGCTAACTCTTCACAGATATCACTGGCCATGTAAAAGTCGGTTAGTTGGGCAAGGCTTCTTGAAAGACCTGCTTAGGTATGCGTGCTGCGAATAGCCGCTTATTGAAGCCTCCTTTGTTGACGAGGCATTATTCAGTGTAATGTTTAGAGTAACCCCACTACTCCGATTCCGACGAGGGCCAGAACCACGATTATAACCGCGAAGATTATTGCTGCGACAATGGCTATTACAAGGGCTTTCAACCATCCGCAGTCGAAGAAGTGTTTGATAAGCGCCAGCCAAATTATAAATGTGACCAAAGCCGAAATCCAGCCGCTGAGGAAAGCGCCGACAACCGTACCTAAGACCACCCCTAAAACAACTATCCAAATGGCATCAGTGAACTTGGCCTTACCTTTTCCTGCAAGCATTCTTCCCGCGATCCATAGTACTGGAGCAACTATAATGATACTGACAATGATCTGAACCAAGACCCCAACTATATTCATCCCGTCTTACCTTCCCGCGCCAAGGAGAAACACCAATGCTTTTAAGCTTTATGGACTCGAAATCAATGACGCTTAAAGGAAGAGAAAGTTGGAAGCTTTTGCCCTCAATGCTTTTAAGTACCAATACTTGCCTACGTCTCATCATCCAGTTAAATGAGACTGCTTAAACATTAACTTTCTGATTCTTGGTGAATCATTTCAAGCGCATGTTCTTTCTTCACTTCTATAATACCATCTAGAGAACGCTAAAAAAGACTGAATAGCAACTAGGCTTTCAAGACGTGTGCTAATAGAGCGACATAGAAATTTAAACCATAATAGCATATCCTAAAACATATTTTATATGCATTAAAAAAAAATAAAAAGCCGATTTTTAATACTATTCTGTGGAAGTGAGAAGAAGATGGAGGAGAAAACTTCCCCATTAGGTGTGTTTCCCCTCATCCCTACTGAAGACTTATGGACTAACCAAGACTCGTCTGGAATAGAACCTTTATGCAGATAAAATAACAAGCATGGTACGCAGTTTCAAATGAATGCAATAGAGGCCTATGATCTTACAAAAGTGTATCCTAACGGGACTATCGGAAATAATAAAGTAAGTGTTGAAGTAAAAGATGGAGAAATTTTTGTACTTCTAGGACCTAATGGGGCAGGGAAAACCACTTTCGTGAGAATGGTTACAACAGAGCTTAGACCAACCTCTGGCAGGCTTTTCGTCATGGGCTACGATGTTTTGAAAAACCCGATTAAAATTAAGGAAATTATAGGAGTGATACCACAAGGTGCCCATCCCTTTTTTGACTTAACAGTTGAAGAGCACGTTTTTTATTTAGTGAGGCTTAGGGGGTTCTCGAAGGAACAAGCATTAAAAATTACAGAAAAAGCGATCCAAATTCAGGAATTAGAAGAATATCGGAGGAGTCTTGTTCGCACGCTTTCCAATGGCCTTCAGAAACGTGTTCTCATAGCCTCTGCCTTGGCCCATGAACCTAAAATCCTTATATTGGATGAGCCTACTGCTGGGCTGGATCCCGTGGCGCGTAAAAATATGCTTGAACACCTCGAACAATTAAAGAAAAAGGGGACTACGATACTCTTTACTACGCATTATGTTGATGAGGCTGAAAAAATAGCGAACAGAATTGGAATAATAAGAAACGGCCGTCTCATACTATGCAAGTCGCCTAAAGAAATAATTACAGGCGTCGGGTATCGGCATAAGCTCATCATATATGAGAGCAGTGTTGATTTTTCGAAGATAGAAAACATATTTGTAGCAAAAGGAGAAGATGTTAAGATTATAAGGGATGCTGGTGCTGTTGAGTTAAGATTTTCCGAGATTTCTGAAAAAAGCATGCTTGAATTGTTCCGTTTTCTAAAACAAAACAATCTAAAATTTATCTTTTCACATATTTCTTTGGAAGATATCTATATAGAAATGATGGAGGGAGAAAAAGATGAGATACAGTAAGATATTTCAAGACGGTTTAATAATAGCCGTGATGAAGAGCAAATGGATTTTAAGAAGTTTTGGGGGTTTTTTAACTCTTATAGTTTTTCCAATTCTTTTAAGTTTAGTCGCTATATTTGTTCTTCGTATTGCAAACGTAACTTATACTTTTTCAGCGGTTGTGATATTTTTTACGGCAATTTCTGCTATAACCGTAATAAGTCAAGGGATGGCTTCAGATGAGCGATCTAGAACATTGGCGATTTTTATAACTTTGCCGATTCATCCGTTTTCCTACGCTTTGGGAATTGCGTTAAACAGTTTAATTCTTAACAGTAGTGGATTACTCATTCTAATTCCGTTTTACTACTTGCTATCTTTGTTTACTGGAGAAATCCCGATTACCAGCCTCATTTTCCTCTTCATAGTATCTTTACCCGGCTGGCTAACTTGCCTATCTGTAGGTTTCTTAATCGGAGTTTACACGTTGGAAAAAGAATGGATTTATAATTTCACCTCAATACTCTCCATGATATTCACTTTTGCTAATCCTCTTTTCATCCCCATGGAGAACTTTCCACCGGTTTTTCAGTATCTTATTTATTTAGTACCTACGACCCCGCTTGCTTTATTACTGAAGGCCATGATCACCGGCTCCCCTCTTGTAAACATTCTAACAAATTTGCTAATGAGCATCACCTACGCGATGATTGCGTTCATTTTAGCTATCAGACGGATAAGATGGGGGTTGGGTTAAGAACCCTTCCTGCAACAGCCTCGTCATGCGTGCACCCCCACCATTCCCCTTTAGGCCGTCATTCTTACCACTAAGAGGATGCTCACCGCTA